>Ga0268284_1001419_pt1 | contig 12445 bp, 11 predicted proteins | sample saktaG_14_FD_190137 | JGI IMG/M metagenome (GOLD analysis project Ga0268284, IMG submission 190137) | Saline water microbial communities from Sakinaw Lake, British Columbia, Canada - sak_2013_06_06_40m | ecosystem: Environmental > Aquatic > Non-marine Saline and Alkaline > Saline ... | reverse complement strand
CTAAAGCAGATATCCCTGAAATACTTATCCAATCTGAGGTTGAAAAAATGTTAGAAGAATTAAAAGTTCAACTTGAAAAAATTCAATTAACTTTTGAAAAATATCTTGAACAAATTAAAAAAACAGAAGAGCAATTAAGAAAAGACCTTCAAGCATTAGCAAAAAAAAGAGTATTTTTAGCTTTAGTTTTAAGAGAGATTGGTCTCTTAGAAAAAATTGAAGTACCCGAAGACGAAATGAAAGAAAAAGTTAATAACATCTTGCAACAAATCCCTGATCCAGAAGCTAAAGAAAAAATTAATCCAGAAGATCTAAAAGAATTTGCATTAGGAATAATACGTAATGAAAAAGTATTCAAAATACTAGAAGGGCAAAAGTAATAAAATTACTAGTATAAACACGGTTAAACTAAGGAGGGATACTGCAAAACCAATTTTGTCCCAAATATTATAAGAATACTGTAAGGTTACTTCATTTTCAAAAGGAATTACCATCATAAAAGAAGGACTAACTAAATAAGGCCCGCTTGCTCCTTTTACCTGCCAGCCAGGAAAATAGGTATATTTTATTAAATGAGGCATTCCTAAATGATCAGTTGAAAAAACTAAAGAATCATTTGTTATTTCTTTTATTTGAACAACAGCATCTTCTATTAATTTTCCTTCCTGAAAAACATTAGAAAAATTCTCCAAATCTTTTAATTCCTTTTTGTTTTGATAAAAAACTATGGGCTGAGATAAGTCCATTTTTTTATACCAATCAATTGACTCGTCCAACCATTTATTTGTTTTTAACCTTAAATTAATATCAGGAATAATTTCAACTAAATCAGAATTAGGAATTCTATAAACCCTAAATCCACCAGTGTCAAACATTCTAATAAAATGTTCGTCAGCTAACTCTTTAATTTCATGTGTATAAGCAACAAAATATTGAGCTCCAAAATATTGTAGGTGCTTTACTCCATTTTCAAAATCAAAAGATGGATATTCTAATCCAGCAATAGCTGATGTGGGCGTTTTAGTTGTCTCAGCTTGATTAATGAAATGGAAATAACCAGAAATAGAAGATTCAATTAATAAACCCTCGAAAGTTGGCTTATTAGTAAAGATTGGTAGGTTTTCTAGGACACGAGGGGTGCCAAATTTATCATATTCAGAACGATATTCCCACATTACTCTTCCATAAGGAATATCGTTTAAATAATTAGAAAGATCTTTTAATTCTGGCCAAGCATCTTTACTTTGCAAGCCTTCGTAATTCCATTTCATCCAAAAAGGAATATATGAGATTGTTGAAGGAAGATAAAAAATCAATATATATCCGGAAAAAACTATTAAGAAAATAATGACAAATGATTTTTTAAAATATTGCGCCCAACTTCCTATAGCATAAGCAGCAATCATTAAGCTACCCATTAAAATAAAAGGTAAAAATCTGGCATTCCATATACTAGAATTATTAAGAAAAAGAAATGGGATTAATGAAACACAAATTATAAAAAGAATAGGGAAGATTCTTTTATCTTTTTTGAAAAAAGCATAGATTATACCTATTATTGCAATAATCTCAAAAATTATTAAGGAAGATGGAAAGATTTCTTCAAGCTTAATTACTTTAGTCCAACTCATTTTAGATGTATAAGAAAGAAGAGCTAAAAAGGGCAACGACCAAAAAGCAGTTAAGCCAAAAGCTAAACCGAAAACTTTAGCAAGATATGAAAAAACTTTTTTGGCTTGTTTTTTTATTATACTTTCCAAAAAAACAATTGTTCCAAATAAAACAGCAATGATAACAGAAAAAGGATGGGATAAAACCATTAAAGAAAGAATAAAAATATTAATAGCTAGATAACGATTTTCTTTTATCCCTTTGATTAATAAACCAATAAATAAAAAGAAGAGGGCAAAAGCAAAAGAATAAGAAAATTCCCCAGATAAAGTACTTGGGATATTGCCTCCATAAATGGAAAACTTTTCTAAAAACAAATAACTTAGACTTAAAAGGGCTCCCAAAGAAGGGATTGGAAATTTAAAATCAAGAAATGATAGGCAAAGAAAAATAGTTAAAGGCAAAAGGAATGTTCCTAAAAGCGTAATTAATTTAAAAGCAATATTTAAAGGAACAAGATAACTTAATAATATTGTTGAGTAGTAAAGAAGCGGGGGATAAAAATACAGAAAAGGAAAGCCAGCATACCAATCAGGAGACCACCATTTTATTTTCGGGAAAATTTCCTGAGCATAATATACAATATAGTTATGAGAGCCTGTATCTCCTCCGCCCACCATTGTATCAGCAAATATCAAATCCCACGGAATTTGAGAAATTAAATAACCAAAAATAAAAACAAAAATTAAAACAACAAATATCTTCTGGACCTTAGAGTATTTCATAGTGATGAAATCTTATTATTAATAAATCAAAAACCATTCGCAATATATTAGGAAAATCAAAGGTTGACGAATCAGAAAAAGAAACTTCCTGCTGTACAATTACTCTATCAACTGAATAACCTAATCTTTTTGCTAAAAAAAGAATTTCTATGTCCATTGCAAAACCGTTAATGACACTGAGAGAAAATAATTTTTTTTCTTTTTCCCTAGCAAAACCCTTTAAACCGCATTGTGTGTCTCGATGCTTAAAGCCAAATAATATCCTTAGTATTAAATATAAAAAAGGCCTAAGTAGCTTCTTATAAAATCTATCATTATAAAATTTTTCACGATGTCCAATTACTATAGATTCTTTTTGTTTTAATTCTTGGTACACCTTATCTATATATTGAATATCAAAAGGCAAATCAGCGTCAGTAAAAATCAAATATTTCCCCTTGGCTTCTTCAAATCCTCTGCGCAAACTATATCCTTTACCTCTATTAATTTCGTTTTCTAAATAGACTATCTTTTGTCCAAAAATATCTTTTATTTTTTTTGTATCATCTTTGCTCCCATCATTAATTATAATAATCTCTGCCTGAGGAAAATATTCAAGCAAAGATTTAATTGTATTGATAATCCACTTCCCTTTTTGATAAGAAGGAATGATGATTGATAATTCTGTTTCTTTCATATTAATTTATTATACTAATTTTATTTTATTTTTGAAAGGCAAGGGTTTGACAAAAAATTTAAAAACTACTATACTAAACGTATCTCTATAAATAAAATGAATATGAAAAATTCCTCTCAAAATGAAAATAATATGGTTCTTGTCCCTACTGTTATTGAAAAATCCGCTATCGGAGAAAGGGTTTATGACATTTACTCCCGACTATTAAAAGAAAGAATCGTCTTTTTAGGAGGACCAATTGATGATCCTTTAGCTAATACTATTATTGCCCAATTATTGTTTTTGGAACATCAAGACCCTAAAAAAGATATTCTTCTTTATATAAATTCTCCTGGGGGATCAGTTACCTCTACTCTAGCGATTTACGACACAATACAATATGTTAAATGTGATGTTTCTTCACTTTGCTTAGGTATGGCTGCTTCTGGAGCTGCTGTTATTCTAGCTGCTGGTAAAAAAGGTAAACGTTTTGCCCTCCCTAACGCAGAAATTCTCCTACATCAGGTAATGGGAGAAGCTGGAGGTCAAGCTACAGAAATAGAAATTGCAGCAAAACAGATTCTTCGTGTTAAGGAACAATTAAATAGAATTCTAGCCAAGCATACAAATCAACCTATCGCAAAGATAGCAAAAGAAACTGATAGGGATTTTTGGCTTACTCCTGAAGAAGCAAAAAAATACGGAATTATTGATGAAGTTATAAAAAATAAAAAATAATATTATGGGATTTGAACAAATACCAAATATTGATAAAAAACGAAAGGAATTAGATAAAGAGCACGCTGAATTAGATAATAAAGAATATACAACGCCAGATGATATAGAAGAAAAGAAAAAGATTGAAGAAGAACATCAAAAGCTATCAGACCAAGTAAAAGAAATTGAAAAAGGAAAAGGTATAAAAGAAAATGATGAAAAACGAAGAGAATTAGATGAAAAACATGAAAGATTGGCAAATAAAGATTTTAAAACACCTGAGGACATAGAGGAAATAGCAAGAATAGAGAAGGAGCATAAACAATTATCAGAACAATCTAAAGAAATTGATGGAAAAAAAGAAAAGGAAGAAAAAAAAGAATTTCCGGAACTTTCTGATATTGAATTACCAGAAGATGAAAAAATAATTAAGGCTTTGAAAAATAAAAAAGAAGAATACAGCAAAAGAATAGAAGAACAAATACGGAAAGATCCTCATTTTTCTCCCGACGTTATGCCTGATTTTTATTATAGAATTGCTATGTTAAAAGAATTATTAACTAATAAGAAAATAAATGCTGAGGAATTATCGAAGAAGCTAAAAAAAGAATATGGTGGCTTGCTTAATAATAGAGCATTTTGTAGTTCATATTCTGTTATCAAGGATTATGTAGAAACTGGTGGAAAAAATCTAGAAGGAGGAACAGGGTTAAAAATAGAAGAAGAACTTAAATCTGAATCAAGAGAAGAAGAAGCTGAAGAAAAAAAAGAAAATGAAAAAAACCAACCAAAAAGAAAGAGGGCAAAAGCAAAAGATATAAAATGGGAAAAAACAGAAATAAGCAAAGAGGAAGCAGATAAAGTCCTTAAAGGAACTAAAGAAAAATCCAAAAAAGAAACAGGGGGGGAAGAGAAAAAAGAAAAAAAAGATTTGAAAAAAGAAGGAGTTTTGTCAACAATAGAAAAAATTCTTCAAAACCCTGAGGCAGTATATAAAATTTTCCACGAAGCTTTTGAAATTTCAAAAAATCTAGAAGTACAGGGAAAATTTCAAGAACTTAAAGATGTGGTAAAAAAAATAATAGAAGAGAAAAAAGAAGCTCCATCTTCTGTCAAAAATGCAAAAGATTTTATCAAAAAAGAAATAGAGAAAAAAGAAGGGGATGATAAAGAAAAAAAAGAATCTCCATGGAAAACAGTTTTTGGAGCAGCTGGTTGGGGGATTTTATTGTTCTTGATTCTCTTTATGCTAGCGGAATTAAAAGGCATTGATTATTTTTCTGGGCAAGCTGCGGGCAAAAAGAAAGAAAAAAAATAAAGCGCATAGAAAATTAAATCAAAGTAAAATTATTAAATTTTAATAAAATATGCAAAAATGCAACAAAACTTTTTAAATAATCTTCCTCCAGAAATGAAAGAAACAGTTTCTCAATTATATGACACAATTTTAGAACGTTCATTAATGAGAGCTTATAAAAATTTAGATGATGGAAAAAAGACAATGATGGCAAAAATATTCAATTCTAATAACAATGAAGAAAAAGACAATTTCCTGCACGATTATTTGGGAGATCTAGAAAGTATTATGATGGAAGAAGCAAAAAAGATTACTGAAGAAATAAAACAAAGAACTCACTAATTAGTGGGTTCTTTTTTATCACTTATAATTATTAGTTATTATTTAATTTAAGCGACAGATTATGTTCTGGCCGACAATTTCTTTATTCTTTTATAGAGCGGGGTACGAGAATCGAACTCGTATCTCGACATTGGCAATGTCGTATATTACCACTATACTAACCCCGCATCTGTTTCTATAATAGCAATATTTTTATTTAACGTCAATTGACTTTTTAAGAAAATGGCTTTAATATAGTATGTGTAGAAAAACAATAAATTATGGATAAAAAGATTATTTCTGAATTAAAAAAGAAATTGGAAAAAGAACAAGCCCTTTTAAAAAAGGACTTATTGAAGTTTGCTGACAAGGATAAAAAAATACCTGATGATTATGATACAAGATTCCCAGATTTTGGGGGTCGTTCTTCTTCGCCTGATGAAGATGCCAACGAAACAGAGGCATATGAAAATTTATTAGCTATTGAATACGCACTAGAACTTCGGCTTAAAGACGTGAGCGAAGCCTTAGCAAAGATAAAAGAAAATAATTACGGTAATTGTGAAATTTGTAAGGAGGGAATTGTATTGAATCGTCTAAACGCTAATCCTGCAGCTAAAACATGCTTGGCTTGTAATAATAAAAAACAAAATTAAAATAATTTTATAATTTACTATAAGTTAAAATTAAAAAGCGATGGATTTATTCCACCGTTTTTTTTCTGTTAAAAAATATCCTTAATAATGTTAATCTATCGCAATATAGAGCTAAATTCTTTTAAATTGACCTTTCTTATTTTTTCACAAAAGGATTTTGTGCACCTCTCACTTCAAAATGGAGATGACAACAGCTAGCATTCCCTGTCTGACCCATTTTCCCTATCACATCGCCTTGATAAACTTTATCACCTTCTTTTACTGATAATTCGCTTAAATGACCGTAAACAGTCGTAGTGCCATTATAGTGCTGAATCTTGATCAAATTTCCATAGCCATAATTATATTTTCCTGTCCCACTAGCCTCAGCTATAATTCCATCAGCAGCAGCATAAATAGGGCTGCCGCAAGAATGAATAATATCCACGGCATTATAATAATGGAAAATTCCTTTATTCCAGCCACCAGAAGTAGGGTAAAGGAAAAAATTACCTAATTCAGGCCAATGACTAATATCAACTGTCATCGGTTTAAGTCCAGAAGATACTGCTAAAGAAGTAATTGAGGAAAGCCGTCCATTAGGAACAATGAGCTCTTGACCGATTTTAATAGATTTTTCGTCTTCTAAATCATTAAAAATAAATATTTCATCAACTGATGCACTGTATTTTTTAGCTATAGCAAGTAGTGTGTCTCCACTTTTAACTATGTGCTTTACTCCAGAAATTGGAAGAATGATAAGTTCTTGATTGGGTTTAATAATAGAACTAGATTTTAAATTATTAGCCCATAAAATTGTATTTAAACTTACGCTAAAATCTGCTGCAATTCTTCCTGGTGTATCTCCTTCCTGTACGACATAAGTGAAAGCTGTATATCGCTTGGAAGAAGGCAATAAAAACTCAATTGGAGAATTAATGCTTAAAAAACTATCGCTGTTTACAATAATCAAAAAGTTCTGCTCTACAAAATTATCCTCTTCAAAACTACCTTCAATAATTTGACTCCCATCTACACTCAAACATTCATGATAAGCAAAAGCCGTTTTAGTAAATGAACTGCCTTCTAAAATTACAGGGCAGCCATCTTCTTTTATTAAAAACTCTTCCCCTTCTTTTTGAATGAGCATTATATGAGAAGATAGGTAAGAATTACCAAAAAATAAAGAAAGTAGGAATAAACCAATTACTATTTTTAATAAAGACGGGGATATTAATAATTGCTTCTTCTCTAGTGTCTTTTCCCAATCTCTCACCCTCTTTATCTCTTTATTAAGTTGTATTTTCCAAGTAAAAATGGTAATTTAAAATCAAATGTTAATAAAAAAGCCTTTCTGAAGGCCTTATCAGTAATCTTAACAAAACTATTTTTAATGTCAAGCCCCGCACTATAATAGATCTGTAATGCGGGGTTAAATAAATATATCCTTTTTTATTTGGATAGATTAGGAAAATTCATTTTCTTACAATTAAGCATCTCATTTTCTGAAATCTTTGGTTCTCCTCCACTTAATTCAAAATCCTGTAGCCAAGCCATAACTTCTCCTGTTTCTGTTTTTTCAATCCAATCTATAATTTTTACAATACCAAACGGAACTTCACTGCTAAGCCAAATCTCCATATTATTTTCATCAATGAACTTTGCTATTTGAATTGTTTTTCCAGTTTTAGTGGTAAAAGTATCATAAGTATATTCATTCTTTGAATTATATTTTTCCGGTGTTTCTATTGCTGGAAGCAAAGTATCAAATGAAGGAATAAGTATTCCCATTAAAGAAGCGTCCACGCAAATAGTTTCATTTTGCCCTTCTAACTTAGCAGCAATCTCCACTATTTCATTTGATTCCTTGTCACGCCATATCTGAATAATAGCGCTTTCATTTTCAGAAACAATTGATTCAATTTCTATTCCATATGCTCGTACATTATGAACAACTTTTTCTCCTAAATAAACTATGATTTGTGATTGTTCTGCGCCATTCATAATCTCAGACCAAGCGCCTTCTGCGGGTTTTAAGAACCCAGTATAAATATTTTGATTACTTCTATCTCTCGCAAATAAAACAATCATTAATACTAATGCTAGTCCAACCGATAGAATAATTAAATTTTTGTATGTTTTTTTATTCATTATTTTTATATAATTATTTTAGTTACCCTTATATTTTACCATTATAAATACCTTTGTCAAAACTTATATGACAACAAAAAAACAAAAAAAATTAGGACAAGTTTTTCTTAAAGACGAAAAGGTTGTACAAAAGATTATCCAAGCAGCAAAAATTGAATCTAAAGACCAACTTTTAGAGATTGGTCCCGGGAAAGGCGTCTTAACTGAATTTCTTTTAAAAACTGGGGCTGAAATAATAGCTGTTGAAAAAGATCCTGAATTAGTAGAATTTCTAAAAGACATTTTTAAGAATAAATCAAACTTAAACATTATTCAGGGAGATATCCGAGATTTTTTTAAAAACACTGAATACAAAATATTAAATCCTGGGTATAAAGCAATAGGTAATATTCCTTATTATTTAACTTCCCATCTTATACGTTTACTCTTGGAAAATGCAATTAAACCTTCTTTAATAGTTTTAATGATTCAAAAAGAGGTAGCTGAAAGATTAATGGCTAAGCCACCAAAAATGAATCTCTTGTCTGCTTCTGTACAATTTTATGCAAAACCAGAAATTATTTGTTATGTTCCAAAAACTGCTTTTCATCCAGAACCTCAAGTAGATTCTGCCGTTATTACGATAACTCCAATCAATACAAGCTCTGTAGATAAAAAACAAACAGAAATCTTTTTTACTGTTGTAAAAGCTGGTTTTAAGCAACCAAGAAAATTACTTATTAATAATCTCTCTAAAAACATCAAAATGAAGAAAGATTTTCTTCAAAAAACATTTTCGCAATTAAATATACCTTTGAATGCAAGAGCACAAAACCTTTCCATAGAAGAATGGGTTTCTCTTTCTTCCTTGTTAATCAAAAATATTGTATAATAAAACTGTATAATTATAACAAGAAAAATATAAAAATTATTGATATGAAAACAAAAAATATATTAAAAATCGGGATTTTTAGTATTGTGCTCTTTGCTTTACTAATCAGTCCTGTTTTAAAAAGCAATGCTCCACAAGTAAGAGCTATATCTGAATGCGAAAAAGACGAAAATAATGGCATATGTATTAATAAGGGGCTCAAATGTACAACTTTAGGAGAATATAAGGAATCTTCTTTTAAGTGCGCTAATTATAAGGAAGATAAATGTTGTATTTCAGACCCTGATGCTGGAACCACCCAAGTCGGGCAACATGGCCTTCATACAGTAAAAGTTCCGCTTAAAGAAGAAAGGGCTGATGATGTTTGTAAAATAAGCTTTGATGAAGCCAAAACGAAATGTAGTAATGATCAAGACGGCCTTTTTTTTGAAAAACAAGAATGCAAAATGCAAGCATTTTTTACTTATCAGTGGTGCCAAATTGTAAAAGGTGTAGTTGAAGGATTGGGTAAAATGTTTTCCGGATTAATAAATTTAGAAATAGAATGGATATTAAACGCATTGAATCCTAAGGCTTATGGTGGGTTTGCTACCAATGTAGGGGTTATAGCAATATGGACCATGCTTCGTAATATTGTAAATTCTCTTTTGGTTTTGGGATTAATAGGTATTGCTATTGCAACTATTCTTGGTTATAAAAAATACGCTTGGAAACAAATTCTTTGGAAATTAATACTTGTTGCTTTATTAGTAAACTTTAGTTTAGTTATATCAGGAATCATAGTAGATACTTCAAATTATCTTACTATATACTTCTTAAACATGTCTCAAGAAAACGGAAGTACTGCTCCTCGCATAATGGAAAGCTTTGGTTACACCGCAAGCACAACACCTGATACATATGATCCTCCTTCTATATTTGGCGATGATAAATATAAAACACCAGCAATCGTTGGGGCTGAAGAACCAGACGAAGTAGAAAGCTATACATTGCGTTTTGGTAATTTCTTTATAATCAGCTTTGTTATGATACTTGTGGGTGGATTTTCCGTTATTGCCCTATTATCTATTTTCTTAACTGTAATTATTAGAAATCTTCTTTTAATTATTCTTTTAGGACTTTCTCCGATTGTTTTTGCAGCATGGATTTTTCCTGATACAGAAAAATATTGGAAAATGTGGTGGGATAATTTTCTAAAATGGTGCTCCTTTCCTATAATATTTGCTTTCTCACTTTATATCGGTCTAACGGCAATGACAGCAATAAATACTATAGCACCAATTGGTACAACAGATTCTATGGCCATAACAATAATACGAATGGTCTTATTCTCTATGTTCTTAGTTGGAGGATTAATTTTCTCTATTCAAGGCGGAGGCGCAATATCACAAGCTATTATAAAACAAACTAGCAAGATTGGAGCAGCAACTGGCGCCTTCATTAGTAAAAAAACAACTGGAACAGTAAAAGAATCATCAACTTATAAGAAAGCAGGGGAACTGTTGACTAAAGTTCCGTTATTAGGCGGGGTTGGACAAGAAATGATGGTTGCTGGCGAAAAAGCTAAAGCAGGAAGGGTTAAAGAGCATGAAAAGAATTTGGAGAATGTTGGCTTAGGAAGCTTAAAAGAACTGGAAAAAGCTCCTGCTCCATCTCCATTAGATAGAAATGCTTACGAAAGAAGAATTGCTTTAACTAATAAATTAGCTGATATTGGTGAATTAAGTAAAGAATCTGTAGAATTTATTAAAATGCATCAAGGAGATACACGTCTTGATGCAAGTGCTATCACTAAAGCAATCCCTCACTACTTTAAATTAGAAGAAGGACAACTTGTTAAAACTGGCAAACCTATAAAATCAAAGGTTGAAGCTTTAGGCAGAATCAAATCTGATAAAATGAAAGAAAAAACCCAATCTAGTGATTTTATAAAAAATATAGTAGACGATAGAAAAGACAGAGCTTCTGCTGTAGCAATGAGTCGAGGTAAAACTAAAGAAGAAGCAGAGGAATTTGCTAATAGAACTGCTGACTCAACCTTTGATAAAACTATCCAAGAAATAATTAATACTCTCTCTCCTGCTCAAATGGCTGCCTTTTGGCACTCTCTCTCTCCTAAAGATCTAATTAAAAAAGGATGGGGCGGACCAGATGGAAAAATAATGAAGGCAATTGAAAAAGATGATGCCACAAAAAAGAAATTTGAACAACACTTAAACGATTCAAAACCTCTTCGCGCAGAAAGTGGAATTGATCCTCAAGTTTTTCATCCTGACACTGATTCTCCTGATACTGATCCTGATGAACTTGAGAGAATAGAAAATATCTTCAAGTAATAAATAAATGAATAAAGAAGAATTCTTAAAAATTTATAATGCCCTTCCTAAGCCTCTTCAAGAAGCCCTTTATTCTGATAAAATTAGTTTAACCATTCGAGATACAGGATCATTAGCTAAATTAGATGCTAAGGGGTTGTTTATACTAAATGAAACTACAACTGATGTTCTATTAGGACAAATTACTCCTGAAAATTTTGCTAAAGAATTAAAAGCTCGTTTGAAAATTTCAGATACTTCTTTGGAAATTATTAATAGAATAATTCAAGATAAAATCTTTAATTCTTTAAATAAAGAGCTGGAGGAATGTAAACATTCTCCAGCTCTAAAACCTCAACCTTTAAAACAAAGAGTCCCGATAGGACTTTCGGTACCTCCAAAGATAAACCCTGTTGCAAAAGAAAAAGTTGAACAAACTATTGCAGAACAAATACCTTCTGAATTAATTATTCCTGAATATTCTTTTCCTGAACCATCTGAAGTAAAAGTGGAGAAACCAGTTAGTAAGATAGAAGGATTAAAGAAGGTAGTTGCTCCGAGGGTTTCTTTAGAACAACAAGAGAAAATTCGTGAGAAACTATTAGCAGCAATGCAAAAGAAAGATGTTCAACCTGAAATAATAGAAAAAATGAAAAAGGTTATTTTTGAGAAACCAGTGCCTGAAGAAAAAAAAGAACCACTAAGGAAAAAATCCATAGGAGAAGTAGCGTCTTCTGAAGTTTTGGGCGGTGAGGGGGAAAAATTTAAAGACGAAGAGGTTTTTAAAAAAACTGAAAAAGAAAAGCCATATATCATTGATGTTAAATTAAAAGAAGAAAAAGAAAAAAAAGAGGAGGCACCTATTGTTCAAGAACCTATTCCTTATAAAAAATATCAAAAGGAAAACCCATTTGGTCAAGCTTAAAAATATGGTTTATCAAGTACCTCAATTCATAAAAGAAGAAACAAAATTAATGGGGTGGATTACTTTCACCCAGTTGTGGATATTATTATCCTTTGGAGGATTGATTGTTTTACTCTTTTTTATTTTAATACCATGGCTTTGGATGATTTTACTAATAGTTCT
>Ga0268284_1001416_pt1 | contig 12466 bp, 10 predicted proteins | sample saktaG_14_FD_190137 | JGI IMG/M metagenome (GOLD analysis project Ga0268284, IMG submission 190137) | Saline water microbial communities from Sakinaw Lake, British Columbia, Canada - sak_2013_06_06_40m | ecosystem: Environmental > Aquatic > Non-marine Saline and Alkaline > Saline ... | reverse complement strand
AGATGTTTCAAAAGCCATCAGTGATTGGATCGAGCCCAAGGTTTATCCGGATATTCAGGCCAAGAAAATACAAGGCAAGGACTGTATTGTTGTTAAAGCCAGCGGACATGATGTCGTGTATTCGGCCCGCGGACGATACTATTTACGGATGGGAGAGGAAGATAAGAAACTTTCGGTTGATGAACTAAGGCATCTGGTTGAAAAGAAAAATAACTATGCCTATTCATGGGGTGCTGAGCTTTCTAATTTTTCACTATCAAAGGTTAGCGTTGCGACGGTTAAGAAGTTTGTTGAGAAAGGTCGCAAGGCCGGACGTATTGAATACGCTTATGATTCGGCGCATAACGTCCTTAATAAAATTCACCTACTCAAGGGTAAAAGATTGCTTAACGCGGGTCGGGCGCTATTTTGTGAAGACAGTGGTGTTGAAGTTCAAGCGGCTGTCTTTGCCGGTAAAGATAAAATGACATTCGTCGATATTCAGAGTTTTCGCGGGCCTCTTTTTAGTTTGATCGAACGGTGCGAAGTTTATGCCAAAGAACACATTAACTGGCGCGCCGATCTTTCCGGTAGCACAAGGGTAGAAATCCCGGAGGTTCCCGTCCGTGCTATGAAGGAAGCTATTATCAATTCCCTTTGCCACAGAGATTTTTATAATCCTAAAACGAACGAGATCGCTATTTATCGAGACAGGATCGAAATTTATAACCCCGGCCAGTTTCCTTTTGACCATGATCCGGACGAGTTCATCGCAGGTCATGGTAAAAGCTATCCCAGAAATCCACTGATTGCGGAAGCTTTTTATCTGGCTAAGGATATTGAGCGGTGGGGGTCAGGTTTGCGTCGCATTAAAGAGGAATGCGATGCCGCTGGCGTGAAGGTGGCGTTTGAGAAAGTATCTACCGGGTTTCAGGTAACGTTTTATCGGCCGGAGGCAAAGATTGCCCCCCAAAAGGTAGGGAAAGGTGAGGGAGTAAGTGAGGGAGTAAGTGAGGGAGTAAAATTATTGGTCGAATATATTAGAATGAATCCCGGGCAGAGAGTCCCAAGCATTTCGAAGGCCATTAGTATTGCGCCCAAGACCCTTGAGAGATGGTTGAAAAAACTGAAGAACGACGGAAGGATAATCTTTAAAGGTAGCGCGAAAACCGGCGGATATTGGGTTTCGAAATAAATCTATTTTGTCTTTAAATCGAGAGGTAGTTTTAAACACCCGTCGGAGAGTCGTGGTTTTAATTAAATTGAATTAAATCTATTTTAAATCAATATTTAAATCAAAATCGAAGAGGGCAAAGAAAGCCGAAAAGGGTAAGTCGGGAGAAGTATACAGTGAACGCGCCCTACGAGTTTGTGGTGTCCGGGTTCATACTCACCATACGGAGAGGAGCACCCGGAACAACCCGTAGCGGTCTTATCGCTCACAGATGCAACTATACACGATAACAGGGCCGTATTCAAGGTTTTTTGAAAAGGATAGCCCGATGGGCAATTGGGCAACAGGTTGTTGCCCAATTAGAAGCATCGGATTTAGCGAGAAGATAGATTTGGCCAACAACTTGTTGGCCAAATGGACGCAAGGCAAGAAATAATGGGCGGTACTTGTTCTTATTCAAGGCAAGTAAAACTTAACAAGTTGATTTACATAGAGTTATGATATTTTTACTTGCTTTTTAAAGATATCGGACATTACGGACGTATTTCGGACATTATTTCAGCATGACGCATAAGGAAGTATGATCTATGGGAACAACAACATTTTTTCTTCGACATAATGATTTGGGCAAACCATTCACCAAGATGGACAAGAAAGAGCTGGAGAAGCTCGACACTCTTTCGCCCTACGGCGAAACGCAACATCATGCCGGATGGAGCGTTCCTTTTGAACTTCATAACGGCAATGTGTATGTTCTGGTGTTTTGGAAAGGCAGGTTAATAAAAATCGAGGATGCGCCTAAGATTCTAAATAAAAAATATTACAGCAAACATCACGGTAAACAAGTTAACGAGTATGAATGGACTGTATTAAAAAAATACATGTTAGCGGAAATACAGAGGCTCGATAAGGAATTTAAGAAGTCGCTACGGAAAAATAAAACTTGCACCAAAGGGGACGCAAAGGGAATAAACAAGGCATAAGCTCGCCAAACGCGCTAAAGGAGCGAAAGGATAAATGATTCTCGTTCTCGCGGGGAATAAAAAAGAATTTAATAAATTTTTAGAGAAGCATATTCCTAAAAACATTTTTCGCTTTATAAGCGATGAAGCGGATTATGCAGGGCATAAGAAATGCGATCTACTTCGTGTCGGATCTTATGAAGACAATCCATTGTGGAAAGACACGGATAAGCGGGAAAGGTTAAATAAATATTGCCGTTCGAATGAAATCGACATAAATGATGCTTATTTACGTAGATAATGCGCAATTAGTGCGCGATTTAATAAGTGAAGAACAAAGAAGAAAGCAATGGGAGAAGAAGCACTAAAGTTATGGCAGGGGCTACCGGCGGATACGAGACGTATGCTTTTGAGCAATGTCTGGTGCGGGGAGTGCCGGAAGGCAGTGACCATTGTCGATTATCATGCGGAGTTAAAGGGTGTAGTGGTCCTGCAGGGATTCTGTGGCACCTGCGGCCATAAGGTAGCTCGGGTCATCGATGATCTGGCCCCGGCTCCAAAAAAGCCGAAGCAAGGCAATAAGAGAAAATACAGAAAATATTAGATGCTTACAGAAAGGGCCAGATATGGTAAACAGTAAAGACAAAATAACGCTCGCCTCAATTCTTAAAGACTCAAACTATAACCTATCGCTTTTTTCCGAAAAGGACATCAGGGCCCTCGAATCTAAAATCAAAATCCAGAAGAATAAGCCTTATGTTAGTTGCTTGATCAGGGAAAAAGAAGTTCAGCTAAAACCCGAGGAAGTCGTGCGACAGCTTTACGCGGTGCGGCTCATGGGCGAATACGGTTATCCTAAAAAACGCATACGCTTTGAGCATCCCGTCCAGTTTGGTAGGGAGACGAAGTTAGCCGATATTGTCGTCTTTGACAAAGATAGGCCGACGGTTGAATACATCATCGTCGAGGTTAAAAAACCGAAGCTCAAAGACGGCAAGGAACAGCTCAAATCATATTGTAACGCTACGGGGGCCCCTATCGGCGTATGGTCGAACGGCGGGCAGATTTCACATTATAATCGTAAAGACCCCAACTTCTTTGAGGATATTACCGATATCCCGAAAGAAGATCAGACGCTTGGAGATATAGTCAAGGAACGTTTTACGTGGAGGGATTTAATCGTCAAAGACGCCCTCTTGAACGATAGAATTACCTTGAAAGCAAAGATTGAGGATATGGAGGATGAAGTCCTTGCCAATGCAGGGGTCGATGTTTTCGAAGAAGTCTTCAAGCTAATTTTTACGAAACTTTATGATGAGACAAAAAGCAAAGACGATAAAGTCAAGGTTGATTGGACGGTCAAAAAGAAGCTAAAGGCGGACGAGGTTGGCGATTTTGAAAAACTGAAAGCTGTATTAAAAGACATTGATGACAGCGATTTTAGAGTGCTTGAGTTTAGGAATACGGGCCAGTCAGAAGGCGATCTCAAGAAGAAAATCCAACGGCTATTTGATGAGGCCAAACAGAAGTGGCCCGGAGTATTCTCCGATGAAAGCAAGATCGATCTGTCGGCATCGCATTTGTCTATATGCGTCTCAAGCCTTCAGGACGTAAAACTTTTTAACTCAAATCTACAGGTTATTGATGAGGCCTTCGAATACCTGGTTAATAAGTCATCCAAGGGCGAAAAGGGCCAATATTTCACGCCCCGGCATGTCATCGACATGTGCGTCAAGATGCTAAATCCTCACAAGGGTGAGTATATGATTGATACCGCGGCCGGTTCCTGCGGGTTTACCGTACATACGATCTTTCATTTGACGGGCCATCTTTTCGAAAATACCGAGATTTCGCAGGAAGAGAAAGAAGATGTCTTAAAAGTATTTGGCATAGATTTCGATGAAAAGGTTGTTCGTGTGGCCCGTACGCTGAACTTGATCGCCGGTGACGGCGAGACTAATGTTCTGCATCTGAATACTCTCGATTATGATCGTTGGAATGAATCTACCCAAAGTTACCCTTGGATCTCTGCCTATGGCAACGGTTTTAAACGGCTCCAATCGCTGAAAAAAGATGCCAATTCTTTTAAAGAGTTTTCATTCGATATCCTTATGGCAAATCCACCTTTTGCGGGAGACATCAAAGAATCTCGTATCATTCATAAATTCGAGCTTGGCTATAATGAAAAAAACAAGCCAAAACCAAAGGTAGGCAGAGACATCCTATTTATTGAACGCAATCTAGATTTTCTAAAGCCGGGCGGCAGATTAGCGATAGTTTTGCCTCAAGGCAGGTTCAATAACACATCGGACAAAGATATTCGGGAATTTATCGCTGATAAAGCCCGTATCTTAGCGGTCGTGGGTCTAAACGGTAACACGTTTAAGCCTCACACCGGCACAAAAACCAGCGTTCTATTCTTACAAAAGTGGGATGAAAAACTCTGTCCGAAAAAAGACGATTATTCTATCTTCTTCGGCGTGTCGGAGAAATCGGGAAAGGACAATTCCGGGGACTATGTTTATGTCAAGAACGGCGCCGGCAAGCCCAAGCTCGACAAATACGGCCATTTAATCGTTGATCATGACCTGCACAGTCACAGTGGCGAGCTTCCTAATGGCATTGCCGAGGCATTTATTGACTGGGCGAAAAAAGAAAAATTGAGTTTTTGGAAATAATATATGCAGATATCCATCAGAAATTTTTTAGAAACCTTAGAGGACAACCGGGCAGATGCCGAGTTCTTTAAACCGGAATATATTCAAAGCCGACGTATATTAACCACTAAACCATGTGAAGACTTGGAGAATATTGCTCATATATCTGATGGCAACCACCTCTCTATCGCTGAAAATTTCCTAGACAAGCCGGGCGTGAGATACCTTCGAGGACAAGATTTATCAACCGACATGATATTGTCTGACAGGAACATAGTTTATATTGATGAGACTATTTTCCATCAACTCAAGCGCTCGCATATAGTTAAAGACGATATCTTAATCACTATCGTTGGTGCAAATACAGGTCTTGTCGGTCTCGTTTACTCTCCTCCGGATCAACTAGTCGCCAGTTGTAAGCTAGGAATTGTTCGACCCAAGAAAGATATTCTCTCCGGTTATCTTTACGCTTTTCTCACATCACAGTATGGACAAAACCAAATTTTACGGTCAGTCCGAGGCGGAGGCCAGACTGGGTTAATACTTCCTGATATGAAAAAACTATCCATTGTTCGTCTTGATAACGTCTTTGAAAAACTCATCCATAAAATTGTGTATCAAGGGCATGAGTTACTTTTAACGTCTGATAATACTTATTGTAAAGCCGAACAAATACTTCTCTCCGAGCTTGGCCTGTTGAATTGGAAACCAAAACATTGGCTCTCTTTCACTAAGAATTTTTCGGATACGCGGGCCAGCGAGCGCATTGATGCCGAATACTTCCAGCCGATGTATGAGGAAATAGTCAAAGCGATTAAATCTTCAAAGAATCACACCAGATTAGGCGATATCGTTTCGATTAAAAAATGCATTGAGCCCGGGAGCGGAGCGTATCAAGATAACGGGATTCCTTTTTTAAGAGTTAGTAATCTCTCGAAATTTGGAATCAATAACGATAATCAGCAATTCATATCCGAAGCATTATTCGATAGTCTTAAAGCGCACCAGCCAAAGAAAGGTGAAATTCTTTTATCCAAAGATGCTACGCCGGGGATTGCATACTACTTAAAAGATGCGCCGGGTAAGACGATTCCATCTAGCGGGATACTCCGGGTAACAGTAAAAGACTCCGATCAGATCTATCCCGAATACCTCACACTTGTTTTAAATTCATCTATTGTTCAAAAACAAATTGAACGTGATGCAGGGGGGTCAATAATCAATCACTGGCTTGTGGATCAAGTAAAGAATACCCTTATTCCCATTTTACCTGTTTCAGCTCAGAAGAAAATTTCCGAGAAGGTCAATCAATCGTTTTGCAACAGAGAGCAATCCCGGCGTCTTCTTGACATCGCCAAACACGGCATTGAAATGGCAATTGAAAAAAGCGAAAAAGAAGCGCAGGGCTGGATTGACGCGGAATTGAAGAAGTAAATTATTAACGACTTCATTTAAAAAACTTGAGGAAGACGTGACGCAAGAGGCAGGAACAAAGAAGGGCGTGCAATACGATTGGGAAGACTTGATTCGCAAGATCAGGAAAATTCGCGGTGCATACGACAGGGGCCTCAAATCGAAGAATAAAATCCGCCCCCTGGTGATAAAGAAAAAAGAGCACTTGGAGAATGAGAAGATTATTGCGCGCGGACTGATGAGATGGGAATGTGTCCGCAGAAATGCGCAGCTAAGGCGCCTGTATAAAAAAGACAACAGTGTGTTATGTCTCGGTGAGGATATATGGCTAACCCCCGAAACGGCAAAAGATGAGATATTGAGAGAAATCTCAAAGACAAAAACGCGGGTCAATAGAGACAATAGTGTAACTTTTTTAGATAGAAAAACCTCACATAAGTATACCGCGTATTATTGTTTTATGAGTGATCTCGGGCGCTCTCCATTTCTGAATACCTTCGCCGTCCATTGTAAGCAATTTCACGCTATATTATACGAAGCGGTAAGTAAGAAAGACGCTGAAAAACTTGATCATGGGTTAGTTGAAAAATTCATATCCGATATACCTGCGAAAGTGGATTTTATTGTCGATTTTGGATATAGCAAGAAAGAGATCATGGCTGAATTTGAGAAACAAATCGATATGTGGTATCGCTTACGCGGGGCAACAGGCGAGCGAAATAATAAAAGAGCGCTCGATTACACGAACATCGAAAGATATCTCCGCGTTCACGATATAAAGAATGGCAAATCCAAGCCCACTTTTACTGATCTTGCCCAGAAATTCTATCCCGGACCCTCGGCCAGGAATTTGGATTCGGCGATCCAGCAAGTCAAAAGGGAATATAAGCGGGCCGAGGAGCTCATAAACGGAGACTTTCTTTCCATAAAATAAGGTAACAGTTAAGCATACCAGCTTGGTTGTATTTTAAAATATTCTGTCCATAGTGTATCCTGTGTGATGAAAGCCACACAGGATATTTTTTTGGAAGAAGGACAGAAAAAGTCATGGAAATAAGCCTTACAGAAATTCAAATCATTCCCACAAAGCCCAAGAACGGCCTTGTCGCGTTCGTTTCGTTCGTCTTGAACGGCCTATTTTATGTCGGCGATGTCGCTATCTACACCAAGATCGAGACCGAAGGCTACAGGCTCGTCTATCCAACCAAGGCATTATTCAACGGATTAAGAATTAACTGTTTCAAGCCCATCAAGAAGTGCGCTGGGGAGGCTATCGAGAGAGCAGTCTTGATTGAATTTGAAAAATTGATTGATGATGTAAGGACAACGGAAGGAAATGATCATAATGAATCAAGAGTACCGGCAAAAAGTTATTGAGAACATTCCTGCCGAGCTTAAAGCTCAAAAGTCGTGGGTCGGGTATATCACAAAGCCTAACGGCGACAGGATTGACAAAATCCCTATGAACGTCCTGATCGGACGCCCTGCCAAGAGTAATGATCCCGCTACATGGACAGACTTTGATAATGCCGTTGGTTTGGCAATTGAGCGCAATTACGCCGGTATTGGCTTTATGTTTCAACCGCCTTATGTTGGGATCGATTTCGACCACTGTATTAAAGAAGGCGTGATCGCGCCGCATGCGCTAGAAATTTTGAAGTTACTCAATACGTATTCGGAAGTTTCGCCAAGCGGTACCGGCATACACGCTATCTGTAAAGGCAGTATCCCGCGCGCCAGCAAGATTTCAAAGCTGGGCCTTGAGATTTATACGAAGGGCCGATTTTTCACTGTTACCGGCAATAGACTTGAGGAATATTCGGTTGAGATCGCGGATTGTACGGATGCGCTTAAAACAGTATTTAGCCGGTATGTAGACAAAACACCTGCGGACGACATCCTCACCATAATCGCCAAGAGCCAAGACGCGGAGAAATTCCAGCGGCTTTACTCGGGCCAGTGGCAAAGTGATTATCCATCTCAAAGCGAAGCGGATCTGGCATTTTGCAATAAGCTGGCCTTCTGGACCGGCAAGGATCAGGCGCTTATGGATTCGCTCTTCCGTAAGTCAGGTCTTATGCGGGCCAAATGGGATGAGAAGCATTTCGGTGACGGCAGGACATACGGTCAGTCAGTGATAGAGATGGCGATCAGCGGTTGCCGGGATGTTTATAGCGGCTCGCAAGAGCCAACTATCAAGCACAAGCTTACGCAGGGCGAGATTATCACTCGTGATTGCGAAGAGAAGATCACGGATTTTTTCCGGGATCAGCATGGCAATACCTTCGTAGTGCTGCCGATTGAGGGCCACCTTGAGGTATGTCCGACATCGAGCGGCCGCTTCAGGAATTGGAAGGCAACACGTTTTCGTGAGAGGTTCGGCGTTCCGCCAAAAAACGAGGCCATCATTCAAGCGCGGATTCAAGTCGAAGCGCGCTGTGGATGCGGCAAGCAGGTAGAATTATTTAATCGTATAGGCTTGCATGACGGCAAGATCTATTATGATCTTACTACGCCTGATTATCGCGGTGTGGCTATCGATGAAAACGGTTGGAATGTCGTCTTCTTACCGCCCATATTCAGGCGTTACAAGCACCAGACCGAGCAGGTTATCCCGGTTGATGGCGGGGATCCGAAAGAGATCCTGCCCTTTTGTAATGTGGGCCCGGACGATCACTGCCTTTTTATGGTCGCGATAGCGTCTTTCTTCATTCCGAACATCCCCCATATAATCATAAGCCAGACCGGCGAGCATGGTTCTGGCAAGTCCAACAATTCCCGTAAGATCAAAGGTTTAGGCGATCCATCGCGCGTCATGCTTATCTCGCCTCCAAAGGACTTGGAACAAGCGCAGATGACGGCAGAAAAGCAATGGATCAGCGCCTTTGACAATATCTCCAAAATTCATGAATGGTTCAGCGACTTCCTGTGCCGGGGCGTTACCGGTGAAGGCGACATGAAGCGCAGTCTTTATACCAACGACGATGAGTTTATCCGATCATATCGCCGGTGCTTTGTCTTGAATGGCATCGGCGTTTCACTGTGGCGCGGGGATCTGCTCGACCGAGCGATTATCTTCGACATACCGATCCTTAAGGATGCCAACCCGGAGCGCGCCATGGATGACGAGTGGCAAAAAGCCTTGCCCGGGATTCTCGGAGGCTTCTTTACCGCTATTTCAAAGGCAATGAGAACAGTTTCGCAAGTTACCGGCCATGAGAAGTTCCGCATGGCCGATTTTGCGCAGTGGGGCGGCGCCCTGGCTGAGGCGCTTGGCTATTCGAGAGACGAATTCTTTAAGAAATATCAGGAGTCTGTCAAAGGTAAGTGGCAGGACACAGCCGAGGACAGCGTATTCGCTAAAAAGATAATGGATCTTATGGATAGACATAGCGGCTATTGGGAGGGTTCGGCGGCGGAGCTTTTGCATGAGATAACGCCGGATAACGGCGAAGAAAAGGGCATGCCCAAAACAGCCAAATGGCTTTCAACGGAGCTAATGCGTATCGCTCCGGTCATGCGTAATGTCGGCATCGATATTGTGAAGCGGGAAAGGCGCGAGCCCGGCACCGGCAGGCGTATCTTTATACTTAAAAGAACAGAGCCAAAGAGCTGTGAGGATCGGTGTGAGGATGGTGTGAGCAGCGGCTTGTTTTGTGAGGATCGCGCGGGGGTGGACAGTGACCGGCCGTTCTGAGACTGTCGGCCTGCTCACGAACCTCACGCTTGCTCACAGCCCTGCTCACAGGGAGAACCTACGGATTATCAAGGGGTTAGGAGATTTTGTGAGGTTTGTGAGGCTATTTTTCTAAAGTGTATAAGATGAAATATTTAATAGAAATAGGCGTATTGCTCACACAAAGTACGTAGGTATAAGGATAGGGATTTTTGCCTCACAATGCTCACAACGAAAGGAGAAGCAGTCATGGATAAGGCATGGAACAAGGCTTGTAAAAGGATGGTGGAGCAGGGTAACCGAGAGGTTAAGGCACACGGCAGGCGATGGGACAAGAAGCTTAAAAGGTTGGCGAGTAAGTGGAGCGCATCGGCTTCGGGTCCCTCCAGGGGGTGTCGGCCACGGGTCAGGCGAGGCGCAGTCTGTCAGTGATGTTTACTTCTCAAAATGTCATGTCGTGGTCGCATAGGCCGTTTTTGTGCTCAAGAACACGACGAAATCGGACATTTGCGATGTCCGAGTGTCCTATTGTGTAATAAACTATGACAAAATTACTTTCACCTCAAGAATTGTCGGATGTTTTGAATATAAGCATCGAGACCGTCTATGCGTGGACGTCGCAGAAGAGGATTCCGTATATCAAGATGGGCAGGCTTGTTCGGTTTAATATGGATGAGGTGAATAAGTGGCTCGAAAGGCAGAGGGTGGAGGCGCAGGAGTGCGGGGATTGAGATTGGAAAAATGGGACAGTCCCAATCAACGCTTAATAGGCGCTTTTGGGACAGTCCCTATTTTTCCTTGCCAACCGGCAGAAGATATGGCTATATACTGACACTATGATATATAAACGGGGCAAGACATGGTACATAGGTTATTCCGCTAACGGGCGCTTGATGCGGGAAGCGGTCGGTGAATCGCGGAAATTCGCCGAGCTTGTCCTTGGCAAGAAAAGGGCCGAGGTCAGAGAGGGCCGGTTTCTCGATGTCAAGAAACACGCGAAGATCAAGTTTGAGGATTTCGCTAAGACATTTGTGGAGCTCCATTCAAAGGTCAACAAAAGGCCCCGGGTCGCCAAAAGAGACGAGCAGCTTATAAAACGCCTATCCGGGCATTTTGCGGGCAAGTATCTATATGAGATAACGTCTAAGCAGATAGAAGAATATAAAAAAGTCCGGAAAGAGACTAAGCTCAAGGATAGGTTTATTGCCGCGGCGACCGTAAACAGAGAGTTGGCATGCTTAAAGTGCATGTTCAATAAAGCGATCGAATGGGGTAAGGCGGATGATAACCCTGTCCGTAAGGTGAAGTTATTCAAAGAGAACAACAAGCGCTTGAGGTTTCTCGAAAGAGAAGAGATACCAAAGTTCTTAGACAGCGCGGCCCCGCATCTAAAGCCGATCCTTATAGTCGCATTATTTACCGGTATGCGTAAATCGGAGATCCTAACTCTTCAATGGAAGAATATCAACTTTGGGCAGGGCATAATATATTTACTACATACTAAGAATGGCGAGCGTAGAGAAGTGCTGATGAATGATATCGTCAAAAAGACCCTTATCGCCGTTCCAAAAAATCCGAAGAGCCCTTATATATTCTGTCACGAGGACGGCAAGCCCTACTTGAACGTCCGAAAATCTTTTGACGCAGTTTTAAAAAAATGTGATATAATTGACTTCAAATTCCACGACCTGAGGCACACATTCGCCTCGCACTTAGTTATGTCCGGTATAGACATTAAGACGGTGCAGGAGCTGATGGGCCATAAGTCTATTGAGATGACGCTCCGCTATTCGCATCTATCGCCGGATCACAAAAAGAGGGCCGTGGAGATCTTAGGAAATAGAATTATCACAAATATAGCACAAACGCCTAAAACGGCAAATACAAGCGAGATAGGCGAATCACCTAACTCGTTGAAAGAATTAGAGTTAGTGCATTAATGCTGGCGTAGCTCAGTTGGTAGAGCAGCGGTTTCGTAAACCGCAGGTCGAAGGTTCGACTCCTTTCGCCAGCTCCATCCTACTTCGCCCTTCGATGTTCAAACTGAGGTAGGGCTTCGTAGAAATGTGAAGAGTTCGAAGGTCCTGCGAAGCCTAATTTTTATCGAGGAGGAATAAGGGAAGATGCGAAACGTTAAGATGACCGTTTTGATAGGTGAAAGCTTCGACAGGATGTCGGAAATCCTGTTTCGCCCGTTCTCCATGAAAAAATGGATGCGCCTTCTGCTGATATCGATCCTTGCCGGCATGCTATTCGGCAGCGGAGGCTCCGGAGGCGGTAACAATAGCCAGCCGTCACATACGGAGCCCGTCATTGCGAGGGCGAAGGATGCAAAGTCTGCGGATGCCAAAAGAACCGAAGAAAAGGCGTCTACTTCCGGGACGCCGCAAAACCCTCAGGCCGCTCGGCGTGTTGTGATAACGGTCGTATCTATAGCGGCCGTGGTCATAGCGCTTTTAGTGTTTCTCATAGTTTTCATGACGTGGGTAGGCGCGAGGTTTAAGTTCGTCTGGCTGAATGCGGTAATAAATAATACAGACGCTATAATAGAGCCCTATTCAAGACATAAGAGAGAAGCCAATTCATTTTTCAGATTGTCGCTTCT
>Ga0268284_1001414_pt1 | contig 12477 bp, 7 predicted proteins | sample saktaG_14_FD_190137 | JGI IMG/M metagenome (GOLD analysis project Ga0268284, IMG submission 190137) | Saline water microbial communities from Sakinaw Lake, British Columbia, Canada - sak_2013_06_06_40m | ecosystem: Environmental > Aquatic > Non-marine Saline and Alkaline > Saline ... | reverse complement strand
GACACCTTCAGATTCGCGCGGTGGAACCCGCCTTGGCCGTCCTCGACCACCACGGTGAAGCTGTCATTGCCAAGATAGCCGGCTGTGGGAATGTAGTTGAACGACCCGTCGCCGTTGTGCGTCACCGTGCCGTGCGCCGGTTGGGTCCAACTCTGCACCGTCAGCGGGTCGTTCTCCACGTCGTATGTCCGGGTGAAAATGCTCGCGGTGGTGAACGTGCGGTTGTTCACGCCTTCGGTCGTGATATCCCAACACTTGGGCGCGTGATTCGTCCGCAAGGTCGCGACTTCCGCGCTGGAAATGACCCGGTTGAAGACGTGAATCTGATCGAGCCGCCCGGCGAAATACTTCGGGTCGCCGCCGTTCTCAATCCTGGCAAGGCTGGTGAACGCGGTGTTCCGCACGCCCGTCGGACCGGTCGCGGAGCCCGCCGCCGCACCATCCAGATAGACCTGCCCCGTGCCAGTGCCACTGTCGCGGGTGAGAACCACGTGGTGCCACTTGCCATCGTTGATGGCGTTGGCGGAACGAACGACGAGGGTGTTGTCCACGGCGAGTGCGATGTGTCCCGTTTCATCCAGCCAGCCCCATTGCGTGCCGCCGCTGCCGGCCACGCCCGCGACTCCTGGCGCCGTGGCGGGGGATACCGCGCCGGTTTGCGTCGTGCGCAGCCAGAACGAGAACGATGCGGTCCCGCCAAGCGTGCCGGCGAGATTGGTGGTGACCGTTAGATGCTGGTTCACGCCATCGAACTCCAGCCCTGTGAACTGGCGGCCCGAAACCCAGTTGGAACCGGCCATGTTCTGCAAGGTCGCGTTCGCACCGGCAACGCTGTCGAGGGCCACGGTCTCCGTGCAGACCGTCTGGAACGCATGATCATGCCAATCCGGTCCTTCGTCGAAGTTCCAATGGTGGACCAACCCGCTCGGCGCGGCAGCAACGCAATGGGCGAAAAGGCCGGTAAACGCTAGCAGCAACAGGCCAAATGCCGGACGTTTCCTGCCACAAGTTTTAGGTTGGGGTCGGCTTGGCAACATGGGTTTCTTTGGGTTGATGATTGGCTATTTTGTGATACAGCCTGCCACAAGAAGGCATCACTGAGTGACCAATAACGGGCTGGTGGTGAGTTGAGAACCCGCTCGATAGGGTGGATGAACAAATCCACACCAGCCCGGGCCAATGTGGTCGTTCTCAAGCAGAATCTCAACCTCATTCCATTTCTTACCCTTTCTTTCATCTGAGTCACGGCGGATTTTCGCACGGGTTTCCGGCGGGCGACGCCATGGGCCTTGCACCCATGGATCGCAACGGGTTTGGGCAACAAGCCCCCCGTGATCCAACCTGATACCGTCCAAGGGGACCCGTCTTCGCTACGCTATGACGGGGAACCAAGCCCCGTGGCGCGGGTTAGTGGCCCGTGCATATATCCACCCTGAATTTGCGGCTGGTTTTCCCGCCGCCCGGGAGCTAGGGCCTTGTCCATGCAAGGCACCATGGCGCAAATGCAGCGAACCCCGCGGGATCTCGACCGCTGGCGCAAGGCGCAGGAGCAATTGCTGGGGGGCCGGATCGGCCCCGCCCTGGCAGGCTACCGGGTGCTGGTCCGGCGGTATCCTATGATTCCCGAGCTGTGGTTCGAGCTTGGCAATGCCGCCTCGGGTGAGCTGGATTTCGCGCTGGCCAACCAGGCCTACCGGCGCACCCGCGAGTTGGCACCGCACAACGCCTCGCTGCTGGGTCTCATCGGCCAGCAATACCAGAGCCTCCGGCAACTCGACGACGCCCGCGATTGTTACGAGCGGGCGCTCGCGGTGGATCCCGACCTGGTGGACGCCCGCATCAATCTGGCCGTCTGGTTTGAAAAGGAACGCCGCCTCGACGAGGCATGGGACTGTGTGCAGGCCTGTTTGGCGAGATTTCCCCGGGACGATCAGGCCCGCTATTTCGAGGCGTTCCTGTTGCACCGCCGCAAGCAGCACGAGGCTGCGCAAACCAAGCTGCGGGACTTGATCCGTGACGGCCCGCGATATCCTTATGTGAAATACGCGGCCCCACATTTGTTAGGGGTGGTGCTCGACCAGCTCGGCCAATATGAGGAGGCGCTGAAGTGGCTGCTGCAAGCCAAGGCCCAGGTGCGTACCATCACGGACACCTCATTGCTGGAACAGGGTTATGATGAAAGCGATCAGCGCCGCCGCAGGTTGCTGGAGGAGCTCACACCCGGAATGCTCCGCCGCTGGCGGGAGGAACCGCAGGAGTCCGCCGGGCGCTATCAGAGCGCCTTCCTCGGCGGCCACCCGCGCAGCGGCACCACCCTGCTGGAACAGATTCTCGACGCGCACCCCGAGGTGCTGGCGTTCGACGAACCGGTGGCCTGCAATCAGGAAATCACCAGCCGCATCGATCTTGCCGCGAAGCAAGGGGCGCATCCCTCACAACTCCTCGACACCCTGCCGGCTTCACGGCGGGCGGAGATGCGCCGGCGCTATGTCAAAAGCCTGTTGCGCGAGATTTCCGGCGAGCCGGACGCGCGGATACTGTTAGACAAGAACCCCTCGGCCACGATGTCGCTCAACGTGCTGCTGCGCGTCTTTCCCGAGTTGAAGGTCATCATCGCGCTGCGCGACCCACGCGACGTGGTGATCAGTTGTTTTTTCCTGAACATCATGCTCAATTCGACCAACGTGAATTTCCTCAGCCTTGAGCGCACGGCCAAACACTATTCAGACCTGATGGATGTGTGGCTGCGAATGCGGGATCTGGGGGGCTTTGACTGGATCGAATCCCGCTACGAGGATGTGGTCTCCGACATGGCTGCCGAGGGCCGCAAAGTCACCGGGTTTCTCGGCCTGGCATGGCACGACGACCAGACGCGCTTTTTCGAAACCGCCCGCCGCAAGGTCCTCTACGCCCCGACCTATCATGATGTGACCCAACCGGTTTACACCCGGGCGGTGGGCCGCTGGGTGCGCTACGCTGCAGCTCTGGACCCGATCATGGGGCGATTGTCGCCCTATTGCCGGGCCTTCGGTTATCCCGTCTGAATCCGTGCCACATCCGGGCGGTGCCTGGCAGGATGTTGGCGCGCGGCGTCAGCGCTTGGCGGCTTGTTGCCGGAAAGCCGAGGGTGACATGCCTTCGCGCACGCGGAATCTTCGGGCAAAATCACTGCTGCCGCCAAAACCGCATTTCCTGGCCACCACGGTCACTGCAAGCCGCGTCCCCAGCAACAAGCGGCGGGCCTCCTCAAACTGCCGGCGTTGGATCGCCTCTCCCGGCGTCACTCCGGTCGCCACCTTGAAATGCGTGTGAAACGTCTTGCCGCACACCTTCTGTGTGGCCGCGACCAGCTGCGCCACACTCAGTCCGTGGCAGGCGTGCCGGTTGATGTACTCCAAGGCTGCCGCGATGTCACACACCTGGGTTCGCTGCAATCCCGTGGACTGGCGGACATGCAAATCAATCGCCTTGGAACGCAACGGTTCTTCATCGCCGGGCCCGCCCGCCATCATCTGCTCGAGGATACGGACCGCTTCAAAACCGATTTTTTCGCCCACGGGCATGATGCTCGTCAAGGTCGGGTCGGTGGCCAGACTCTGGTCCGCATCGTCCATGCCGATCACCGCGAGATCCTGCGGCACCCGCAGACCGAGGGCCTGGCAGACGCGGATGATGTAGCCACCGCCACCCATTTGCGGGCAGAAGATTCCGCTGGGTTTGGGCAGGTTGCGCAACCACTGCGCGAGGCGCACGGGGACCGGCGTCACCGCCAGCTCGGGATCGTCCAGCAAGCCGGGATCCACGACTTCAATGAACGTGGTCCGGGCCGTGTCGGCGGAGCGGATGATGCGATTGAACACCTCCGCCATGGTGGATTGCATCTGCTCCTCACTCTCCAGCAAGAGCATGGCAACCGAGCGCAAACCTTGCTGCCGGAAGTGGCGCACCGCCATCTCCACCACTGCGGGAAACGAGGCCACCACCACCGCCACGCCCGGCCGGCCCTGGACGGCACTCATGCTCACCACCGGACAGGGCCGGCCAACAAGATCGAGCAGGCTGCCAAGTTCATTGTTTTGCAGCAAGCCGAGGATGCCGTCCGGCTTCCACGCCAGCAACTGACTCACCGCGTCGCGCCTGTCGGCCCGGGTCCGCAGGTCCCGCCGCACCCGGAAATCCCGTATCACCAAGCCCGTCCGGGTCTCGGCATACGACAGCGCTCCGCGCACCAAGCGGTGCGTGTAGGCGCTCGAAATCGACGAAACAAAGGCAATCTTGCGCACCAACGGCATGCTCGGATTGAAGCACTGCTTGCGGAAAATGTATAGTTTTTTTCCGCAATGAGCCGTTGACGGATCGTGGGATTCAATTAGTTTGCCAATGCTATCTTTCGCAAAGACCTCGTCAAGCCACTGGCCATCTGCTGGCGGATTTGCTGCGGCACCACCTCATCCAAAACGCCAGCACACCGCCCCCGCTACGATCCATCAACCATAACAAACAAAACCTGAATCATGAAAAAACGCACATCCCCCAATTTTAGAGGAACCCTGCTCGCCGTGCCGGCAGCCGCCCTCATGCTCGGCGCCGCCCAAGCCGGAACCACCGTCGGCCTGAATTTCCAAACGTGGTATTACGACTCCGGCAATATTCCACAGACAATTGGCTTTAATAATGGTTACTCCGCCTACAATACAACCGGATTCCCGGTCACCGCCAAAGCCTTCGGCGTAAACCCGGCAGACTGGTTCAACACGGACCCGATGCATGGCACTCTGGTTTCCCAGGTTGCTGCCTAAGGCTTGAGTTTCAGGCCGTTTTCAGGGCATCACCTGGGGACGCAAACGCATTGCCCAACAGCCGCGGACCGGGAATGATCGTGCCTGTATGAGCGGATGGACGGAAGCGACATTGCGGGCGGCGGCCTCGTGGCAAGCCTTCAAAGAGGGTCAAGCGCTCTTTGCGGGCGGAGCCGTGGCCGAGGTGCAAGCCGCTCAGGCCGGTTGGCGCGGTGCGGTCAGGGCCGGGACACGCTTGTTGCGCGTCAATGTTTCAGTGAAATCCGCCACGGATTTCGAAACCCGCTGTGCGTGCCCCGAAAACCAGGCGAGCGGCGCTCTCTGTGGTCACGCGGTGGCCGTGGGGCTGGCCGTTCTGGCAGCTGGCAGCGCCAAGCCGCCTGATGTGGCGGAGTCAAAACCAGCGCTCCCGCTCAGGGCGTCGGTGCCATGGCAAATTCTCCTGCCCCTCAATTGGCGTGAAGCGCTTTTGCGGGGCAAATGCGCCGCCACCCTTGCCATTTCCGCCGACCGTGAAATTTCCCCGGCTGATGATCGCTTGAATGCCTGGTTCGCCCGCGAAGGCGTGGCCGCAAAGGAAATCCTCAACCTCAATCTCGACGGTGGCCGCGCAGCCGGTTTTCTCGAAGCCATCGCGGACCACCCGCGCCTGGCCGCTGGCAAGGACCGGCTCCCGATCAGCATCCGCACCGGCGCAAGATTCCAGCTCGGTGACGCCACCCTGCAGGGCGACCGCGTCCGCTTGGATCCCGGCGCGGAATTCGGCGCTTGGGTCGAAATCGACGGCTCGTTTTGGCAAATTTCCCGTGAATCCGTGACCCGCGTGGGCGAGGGGACTTTACCGGCCGAATTGGCACCTGCGCTGCGCGAAATTTCCCGTGGCCAGCCGGTGGAAATCCTCACTGAGCGCTTTTTCAATCGTCTCGAGGCGTGGCAGGAATGGGTCGCGTTTCCAGCCGGATCCTGGCTCGATTCACTGCATTTCGTGCCCGCCCCTGCCATCATCGAACTCTCGCTCGAGGGCTCGCTCGAGCATTTGGAAGCACGGCTACAGGTGAAATATGCCAACGCTGCGCAGGTTTCGCCTGGCCTTGGCAAGGTCGCTGGCTTGCCACGCCTGCGCGACGATCGCTGCGAAGTCCGGAATCTCACCGCCGAGCAAGCCGCCGTCGCCCGCCTCTCCATGGCCGGCTTCCAGCCGCAAGATCGTGCCACTGGACTTTGGGTCCTGCGGGGTGAAGCCGGCATTCTCGATTTCCTCACCCGCACCCTGCCACTCCTCCAACAACAATGGTCCGTCACCCAAGGATCGCGCTTCAGCCACCTCTGCCAACAGGTCACCGTGGTCTCCCCGCGCATCAATATCCTCGGCTCGGGAGAAGATTGGTTAGGGTTCGACCTGGTGTTCCAAACAAGCGATGGAATCACCATTCCCGCCACCGAAATCCGCCACTTGCTCCGCTCTGGAAACTCCACGGCCAAGCTGCCCGGTGGCCGCCGCCTGGTCATCTCCGACGAACTGGCCAGGGTCATCGACCCCCTCTTCAGCGAGCTCGATCTACAGCAAAAGGATGGCCATTTCGAAGCCTCCGCCCGCGCCGGTGAAGTGGTCATTGAAATTCGTAAAAACCTGCTTAAAGGTCAAACCGACAGCGATTTACAAAAAACATTCAATTTTGTTCCTCCGGCCACCTTGCAGGCCGAACTCCGGCCCTATCAGAACCACGGCGCCGGCTGGTTGTTGGATCGGGTCGAACGTTTTGGAGGTGCGCTTCTGGCTGATGACATGGGCCTGGGTAAAACGCTTCAAGCGATCGCATTGATCGAGTGTTTATTCGCAAAGCCCGCGTCCGATTCGGGTCTGGTTCTGGTGATCGCGACCACCACGTTGTTAGGAAACTGGCGGGCGGAGTTCGCACGTTTTGCGCCGGACCGGCGGGTGAGAATCCTCCACGGACCAGGCCGGGATGCGGAGCGTGAACGGCTCACAGCGGGTGAGGTGATTCTTACCAGTTACGGCACCCTCGCGCGCGATTTGGCCTGGCACCTGCAACAGGACTACCGGGCGGTGGTGGTGGATGAGGCCAGTTTGATGCGCAATCCTGATACCGACCATGCCAGGGCGGTGGCGAAATTGCGCGCGGCCCACCGGATCGCGCTCACCGGAACGCCGGTGGAAAACGGCGTCCGGGATTTGTGGTCGGTGTTCCGCTTCATCCAGCCCGGTTGGCTGGGTGCGCGCAAGGAATTCCGCGATCGCTACGAACTCCCACTCGCCGAGGGCGAACCGGCCGCCGCAGTCATGACGCGCCTGAAACTCAAAACCCGACCGTTTTTGCTCCGGCGCACCAAGGAACAAGTGGCACCTGAATTGCCCACCAAACTCTTCATCGACGAATTCTGCGACCTCAGCCCCGACCAGCAAGCGGTTTACCGCGAGCTTCTGGTGGAGGGGCGCAAACGCGTCGACGCCATCGCCGACTCCGGCAATCCCGCCGCCGCCCGCTTGCAAATGCTCACCGCCTTGCTCCGCCTCCGCCAGACATGTTGCGACCTAGCGCTTCTTGGAGGCGATCGTTTCAACCGCTTGTTGGTGGCGCGCCGCTCGGCCAAGATCCAACGCCTGTTGGAGTTGCTGAAAGAGGTTGTAAACGGAAATCACAGAGTGCTTGTATTCAGTCAATTCCAGAAACAATTACTTGAAATCGAGAAATGCGTCCAGGAGCATGGTTGGGACTCTCTCAGGCTTGACGGGCAGACCCGGAACCGGCAGCAACTGGTGGAAAAATTCCAGCAGCCGGACGGTCCGCCGGTGTTTTTAATTAGCCTCAAGGCGGGCGGTTACGGGTTGAATTTGACGGCGGCGGACACGGTGATCCACTTCGATCCGTGGTGGAATCCGGCGGCCGAAATGCAAGCCACCGATCGTGCCCACCGGATCGGACAGACCCGGCCGGTTACGGTCTATCGCCTGCTCACCCGCGGCACGGTCGAGGAGAAGGTGGTCCGCCTGCAGGCCAGGAAACGCGAACTCGCGGCGGCCATCGACGAGACCGGAACTGGCGATGCGGCTGGTTGGAGCATGGCGGATCTCAAGGCGGTGATTGCGGGGGATTGACCCGTTTCAGCCGCATGGCAAGTTTTCCATGGGCGATGCTGTGAAATTCGGTGACAAGACCCCCCCGTCGTTCCACCCTGACACGGCACGCAGCCGGATGCGCGTCCAAGATCAATCCATGGTCGGCAAGGATTGGCCTCGAAAAAATATTTTTAGCTGGCGTTTGTGGAATGGAAATTCACTCTGTATTCAAGGGATGCCCCATGGTGTCAAAGGGTCCGCCCGCCTCACACCACGGCTGGTAAACCCGACACCTGCTGCAGTTCTGCCTTCAATTCGATAAGCCATTTCCAACAACCAACCAATGAATCCGCTCATGAATCCCACTCCAATCCTGCTAGATCCGCGCGTTTCCCGCCCTCTCTCACTTCAACTCTCCGACATGGCCTTGCCCGTGCCAGGCAAATTTCTGGCCGTCATTGCCATGGGTGCCGCCTTGGCAATGACCGGTTGCAAGGATGCCGCCAAGCCGGTGGACTCCGCCGCCAACTCCCTCGGCAAGGCCGATCCAGGCCAGGTGAAAGTCCTGCCCGCGCTCAGTCTCAAGCCCAAACCCTTCTGCGACCTCACCGGGGAATGTGCAATCCCCGATGAACTCGCGCTGGACGGCAAGGGCAATATCCTGGTCTCGATGCCCAATTGCCTCGAGTATGAAAAATTCACGCCGAAAATCGCCATGCTGGATAGCTCCGGCAAGAAATCCGATTGGTTCGTCAACCTGCCGCTGCACCCGAAGACCGGCAAGGTCCATCCGATGGGCATGGAATTCGGCCCGGACGGCAACCTCTACGTCGCCGACAACCAATACTTCGACGACAAGGACCACCAGTCACGCATCCTCCGCGTCATCGTCAAGGACGGCAAACCGGTGTCGTGTGAGGTGGCCGTCGAGGGGACCAAGCTTTCCAACGCCATCCGTTTCAAGGGCAATGACCTGTATCTAACCGACACGTTCTTCGACCTGCCCGGCAAGCGCGACCAGAGCGGCCTGTGGCGGTTCCCGCTCAGCGAGATCGGTGCGGGCAAGCCGGTGGTCAAAGTCCTGCCGCTGGGCAAGGATCCGCATATCATCGCCACCTTCACCGGCAAACCGCAAGCGGCCAAGGCCGACGGCACCTTTGAGGAGTCCGCAGGCGCGGACGGCGCGGCCTTTGACAGCGCCGGCAACCTCTATGTCGGCCTGTTCGGCGACGGCCAGTTCTTCAAGATCACGTTCAACCCGGACGGCAGCGTCAAGAGCAACGTGAAGATCATCGACGACCCGTCGTTCAAGTGCTGCGACGGCATCTGGTGCGACCCGAAAACCGACAAGATCTATATGGCCAATTCGGCGCGCAACTCGATCCATATCTATGATGCCCGCAACCACACCCTGCAGATGATTTGGGAGAACGCCGACACCGACGGCAAGGACGGCCTGCTCGACCAACCGTGCACGGCATGTGTGTTAGGAGACAAACTCGTCATCGTGAACTTCGACATGCCGTTCCCCGGCCTGATGAACACCACGCACGACGATCCGATCGGCGTTTCCTACATCGATCTTCCCTGAGTTGTTTCTTCGACCATCATCCGATGAATAATAGTTTTGCAGGGCGGTTGCTCGCCGGCATGTTGCTTTTCCCCCTTTCCGCCCGCGGGCAGGAAACCGCAGGGAAACACCCGCCGCTGCTCATCGCGAGCTATTCCAACAACGCCGCCTACATCGTGTCGCCGGACGACAAGGTCATCTGGGAATCGGCCAAAATGCCCGGTGCCTGCCAGGACGCCTGGCTGCTTCCTAACAACCATGTCCTGCTCAGTGGCGGCAACCAGGTGCGGGAAGTCACCGCGGACCAAAAGGTCGTTTGGCAATATGAAGCCCCCAAGGAGGTGCCGGTTGAGATCCACAATTGCCAACCATTGCCCGGTGGCGGGGCCTTGATCGGCGAGGGCGGCACCTGCCGCTTGCTCGAACTCGACAACCAAGGCAAGATCACCAAGGAGATCAAACTCTCCCTGGGTGGCAATGCCCACACCCACATGCGCCAGGTCCGCAAGACCGGGAAGGGGACCTATCTGGTGACCGCCGCCGGCGAGAACAATATCCGCGAATACGACGCGCAAGGCAAGGAACTGCGCGTGCTGTTAGGAAAGGACATCGAAAAGCAAGGCGTGAAGTGGCCGATCGTCCACAGCGCGGAACTCCTGCCTAACGGCAACCTCCTCATCGGTGGTGCCTATGGCGCGCCCGTCATCGAAGTCGACAAGTCGGACCGGATCGTCTGGCAACTCACGGCGGATGACATCCCGGAAACCGGCTTCGCATACTCGGCCGGTTGCCTGCGCCGGCCTGACGGCAACACCGTCGTCGCCGCCTACACCAGCAAATTCCCGGTCTTCGAAGTCACCGCTAACAAGAAAGTGGTCTGGAAATTCCAGAACCCGGCGGTTGGCAATCCCACGCATGTGAAAGTGCTGACCCCGGCGGAGGTCGGCAAGTTTCTCATGAGCGGGGGAGGCCGCCTTCGATGAAACCTTTGGAACGTTATCTCGCCATCCTCGAAGGCCGGCCCGTCGATCATCTCGCAAGGCTTCCCATTCTCATGCAATTCGCGGCGGAACGCATCGGCAGCAACTACGGCGCCTTTGCTGCGGACTATCGCGTCCTGACCGATGCCAACATCGCCTGCGCTGGCGAATTCGGTATCGACCAGATGAACACGATGTCTGATCCCTACCGCGAAACGCAGGGCTTCGGCGCGAAGATCATCTATCAGCGCAACATGGTGCCATACTGCGAGCGGCACCCGCTCGAAGATGATCCGGATTTTTCCAAACTGCCACGCCCGAACCCGCTCGAAGCCGAACGGATGCGCGACCGCATCGAGGCCGTGCGGACCTATCAGAAGCGCGTCGGCGGGGAGTATTCCATCATGGGCTGGGTGGAGGGCCCGGCCGCGGAAGCCGCCGACCTGCGGCGGCTCGACAACTTTTTCGTGGATCTGATGGAAGATGATGTTTATGCTGGCGAGTTGATGGATCTCTGTGTGGATGTTGCCTTGGAATTCGCGCGTTGTCAGGTGGCAGCCGGGGCGGACACCATCGGCATCGGGGACGCCGTGGCCAGTCAGGTGTCCCCTGCGGTTTACGAGCGGCTCATCTTGCCGCGCGAGCAGCGTCTGGTGCGCGGAATCAAGGCGATGGGAGCCAAGGTGCGGATGCATATCTGCGGCAACATCACTCATCTGCTGCCCGGCCTCGCCTCGCTCGGCCTCGACGTGATCGACGTTGACCACATGGTCAGCCTCACCCAAGTCCGCGAATCCCTCGGCCACAAGGTCGCGATCGGAGGCAACCTCGACCCGGTGGCGGACATCCTCCGCGGGACTCCTGACAGGATCCGCGCCAAACTCCAACGCTGCTATCGCGAGGCGGGAAACCCGTTCATGGTCAATGCCGGTTGCGAAATCCCGGGCGCCACGCCCGCGCAAAATTTGCAAGCACTCTGCGAACCTCTCGCCTACGCCCCCAATGATCCGAGCCTATGACTGTTGGTGGGATGGAGTCATGGGGCAAATCATCAGGAATTCGGGATTCCCAAGCAAACCCCTTTCCATCGGCAGGCGGTGTGCGTGGATGACAACCGGGTGGGGTTGAAAAGCAGGGGAGGAAAAAGGCTGCGCACACTTTGCTCACACTAAAACGGGCCTAATCTGTGCCTTTTGGCGCACTTAGGAATTTCCCGGGTCCGCTAGGCTTTGCGCTGCAACCCTTTGATTTCAATGCTTTCAAATGGCGGACAGGGTCGGAGCCCTGCACTCTTTGCTTCAATCTTCGTTTTCATGGCATTCTTTGCGTCTCTGGTTTTTACCGGTGACGCAGGATGATGCGTCATGATCGGTCATTTTGTGTGAAATCCGTGTGGAATTCCACCATCCGGCACATCTCTGCCACACCGCCGCCACCGATCAAGGGCGGATTTTCCCATGGGACCGTCCCACTTCTCACAACCGGACGGAATGCAGTTAGAATGATGCTCGCAATTGCCGGCCCTATCCTAGGGAAATTGGCTTGTGTGTATCCGCGAGGACCGGCGCAGTTCTGCCTAACAGTCATATCTATCGGAGGTAAATGTTCCACTGCCGGAACTGACCACAGATATAAATATCCAGCGTCAACAAATGTTGCTTTGCGGGGATCCCTGACACTCGGTTCATACCCGGCGTCAAGCAATTTTGTGCCACTGCGGGGACTGACCCCAAGGATTCTTCTGTGGCCTATCTTGTTCCTCTGCGTCAGAAATTTTTGATTATCTCTATTCTCCTCATCCTATTTACAACTTTTCTCCTCGAAAAATACACCTTGAAATCTCCAAAAAAAAGCTTTGGGCGGACAAGCAGCATACATAAATGCTTATGCCTTATCTTGGCGCGTTTCTCATACTGCAAACAGCCAAGTGTCCGTGCCTGCCTGAGTCTGGACCCAATGCTCTTGTAAACTATATTATTTCCAATTTGCATCAATTTAGCAGCTTCCTGCAAGTACTGAATTTCATCTGCCAACCGCAGTGATAAAAAG
>Ga0268284_1001411_pt1 | contig 12495 bp, 9 predicted proteins | sample saktaG_14_FD_190137 | JGI IMG/M metagenome (GOLD analysis project Ga0268284, IMG submission 190137) | Saline water microbial communities from Sakinaw Lake, British Columbia, Canada - sak_2013_06_06_40m | ecosystem: Environmental > Aquatic > Non-marine Saline and Alkaline > Saline ... | reverse complement strand
CGGGGCAATTAGGAGGTCCCATGAGGGCTACAATTACTCCTCTGGTTTATATTTATCAGCAGGCTTTTCGAAATTTTAATTTTAGCTATGCCGCGTCTTTATCTTACATTTACTTTGTAATTATCTTAATCCTGGCATTATTACAGTTCAGGTACTTTGGAAGGGAGGATTAAGGATCAGATGGCAGTTATAACAGAGCGCACATTAATCAAAACAAAGACAGTAGGCAAAAAGATATTTGTCCACCTGGTACTAATCTCCATTTCTATTTTTATGATACTTCCTTTCTTCTGGATGTTGATTACATCTCTTAAGCCAATGGAGGAAGTGCTTCATGTCCCGATGATCCTTTTCTCACGCAATATGGGCCTGTTTAACTACAGGGATGTTATTGATAGGGGGGTTTGGATAAGGTTATGGAATACCTTTCTTATTTCTTTCTTAGCTACTGTCCTTAGATTGTTCTTTTGCTCACTTGCTGGCTATGGCTTTGCCAAGTTTCGTTTTCCTGGTCGCAATATCCTTTTTTCAGTGCTTATCGCTAGCATGATTGTTCCTTTTTCTGTCACTATAATTCCTCTCTACATCATGATGGTTAACTTCCATTGGATAGATACCTTTCTGCCCCTTATTGTGCCAGGAGCTGCAAGCGCCTTTGGTATCTTTTTTATGCGTCAATACATAAGAAGTATACCCGATGAGCTGTTAGATGCGGCTCGTATTGATGGCTGCACAGAGTTTGCTATATACGGACGAGTGATCCTACCTATAATAACTCCCGGCCTAATCAGTCTGGGGCTTATCTTCTTCATGCAAGTCTGGAATGACTTTTTGTGGCCCCTGGTTATTCTCAAGTCTCCCGAACATCAAACCCTGCCTGTTATGATAGCGACCTTAACAGGCCAAGCAAGTACCGTCATGTACCATCTTCAAATGGCTGTCTCAGTTATAAGCATAACTCCTTTAATTATCATCTTCCTGATCTTTCAAAGAAGGTTTACCGCTGGGATTACCTTGGGAGCAGTTAAAGGTTAGAAGGAAGTTAAAAGTATCTAGGAAATTTTTAGAGAAGTTAGCAGCGTTTGTTAGTGTGTTGTGTTACATTTAACAACAGTAGTTACAAAGCATTAATTAGTTTAATATTGAACCTTGAGGAGATACCTTTGCTTTCGGTTGCAGGCATAAAGTTGAATTGGAGCTTAATTATGAAGAAAGCAAGTTGTTTAATTAATAAGCAGTATAAGTTGGTAGAAATAGATAAAAGAATGTATGGTTCCTTTATTGAACATATGTGAAGGGCTGTATATACAGATATATATGAACCAAAACACCCAAAAGCTGATAAGGACGGCTTTAAAAAGGATGTCCTTGATATAATTAGAGAATGTAATGTTGATCGATTACCATACTTTTATATAATAACTTGTCATTAATTTTTTAAGGAGAAGTAATTCGTGTTAAAAAAGGGACAATTTAAAAATGCAGTAAAGATGAGTAATATTGAAAAATATTTTGGACATACTGCTGCACTTAAAGGAGTAAACTTTGAAGTAGGAGTTAACGAGGTAGTGGGATTAATTGGAGATAATGGGGCTGGCAAATCAACGTTAATTAAAATTATAACCGGTGTTTTCCCTCCCACTAATGGAGAAATATATATTCGAGACAAAAAAGTATCTCTTAAAGATTATAATGTTAAGCAAGCTTATAAGTTAGGAATTGAGGCAGTATTTCAAGATAAGTCGTTGGGAGAAAAACAGGATCTATGGAGAAACTTTTTTATTGGCAGACAAATAACTAATCGTTTGGGATTTATTAAGGTTCGTGAAGAAAAAGAAATTGCTCGGAAAATTATGTTTGATATGATTGGTTTTCGAGGGGCGGGAATTACTGCAGAATCTAAAGTTAATAAATTATCAGGGGGAGAGAGACAGGGAATTGCGATTGGTAGAGCAATGTATTTTGATGCAGAACTGATAATACTTGATGAGCCAACCTCAGCTTTATCACTTAAGGAAGTGAATAAAGTATTAAATTTTGTAAGAAAGATAAAAGAATCCGGAAGGGCTTGTATATATATTTCTCATATTTTACCAGATGTATATGAAATTTCAGATAAATTTATAATTTTAGATCGAGGGGAAGTAGTTGCCACTATTAAAAAAAGTGAGATAACCTTAAAAGAGCTTAGTGAATTTATGCTTAAATATGCACATGCAAAATAAGGAGAACGTCAAATAATGAAATATTTAAAACAGTCTATTGCAAAATTAGTAAAAATTGAAGGTCTCACCATTATAGGAGTATTTATTGCTTTAATGATCCTTTTTATAATTTCTGCTCCCCGTGTATTTACGGGTTATAGGATTTATATGTCCTTCTTACAAACAGTTCCTCCACTTTTAATCTTGGCTCTAGGCCTTACCCTGGTTATTACAGCCGGAGAAATGGATTTAAGTTTTTCCGCAATAATTGCCTTTTCTGGTTTTATATTTTGTTACGTTTTTCGCACCTTCGGAACACCCTGGTTAGCTTTTATTCTCGCACTTTCTTCCGGTGCCTTGGTAGGTTTTATTAATGGGTGGATGGTTGCAAAAGTTGGGATTCCTTCTATAATGGCTACTTTAGCAGCCCAATTTTTTTGGAATGGTTTGACTATTCTTTTATCTGGTGGACTTTCCTGGAATATTAAGGAGATTAGACCATATTTCATTCATACTTTATTTGTAGGAAGAATTGGAGGTTTAGTGCCTGCTCAAAGTATATGGGGGATTGCTGTGGCAGTATTTTTGTGGTTTATTCTCAATAGACATACTTTTGGTGAACAAATTTTGTTTATTGGTGACAATGAAGAAGTAGCCAAAGTTATGGGAGTAAATGTTATTGCCACTAAAATAAGACTTTTTATATTTATGGGAATAATATCTGCTTTCGCTGGAGTTTTATTAACGTTAGAAATGATAAATTTTTGGACAACTCAAGGCGCAGGACTTCTTTTACCGACTATAGCAGCAGTCTTTATCGGTGGGACCTCTATCGCCGGAGGATATGGAACGATTATAGGAACTTTTTTTGGTGCTTATATTGTAGGTTCCTTAGAAGCAGGAGTAGTTGCCAGCGGAATTGGGGGATACTGGACACGTTTAGTTACTGGTCTGGTCATGGCTGCTTCTGTTAGTTTAAATATTATATTAAGCAAAGAAAAAGGGGAAGGACTAAAAGAAAGAATAAAAGAATCTATTTTTATTAAAAAAGGAGGCGAATGAAGTTCTTTATTGAAGAAAGAAAATCTAAAAAAATACCTGAAAAAAGGAGGTGAGCAAATAGAAAAAATTATAGTTTTTTAACCAAAGAAAGCTTAGTATAAAATAGAATTAAGAAAAATACGATTTTTTCTGTTTATATTAAAGGTATAGGCTTTCTAAAAATTTTAAAATATTAAAAAAATAGGAGAAAAGTAAAAATGAAAAAGTTTCTAATAATTATAATGATGTCTTTAATGATGTGTGGTTTATTGGCCAGTACAAGTTTAGTTGCTGGTGCCGCAGGAGATGAAGAACTATTAGGTTCAGGAATGGTAGTTTATATGCAGATGGGTGGCACAGAAGGTGACCCCTCGACACTTGCTCGTACAAATGGGGCAAGAGCTGCTGCTGCGAGTTTAGGTGTAAAACTGATTGAACAATATTCAGCCTGGCAATCAGAAAAAATGATCAACCAATTTAAAGAAGCTCTTGCTGCTTCACCTGACGGAATTGTTATTATGGGACATCCCGGAGAAGGCGCATTTGAAGCACTGGTTGAAGAAGCGGTAAGTAGAGGGATTATAGTAACCAGTGGAAATAATCCTCTTCCTAACTTGCAGATGATGTATCAAGATAAAGGATTTGGCTATGCAGGGGCGGATCTTCATGCAGGAGGATATCTGACTGGTCAAGCTATGATAAAACAAGGACTTAAATCCGGAGATAAAGCTTTGGTCTATGGACTTTTCTCACAAGAAGGAAGAAGTAAAAGTCCTATGGGGATAGTTGATGCCCTTACAGAGGCTGGATTAGTTGTAGAAAAGCTGGATATTTCTCCTGATGTAGATTCAGAAGCTTCTCTTTGTATTCCGATTCTTACTGCCTACATAGAAAGGAACCCTGATTTAAAAGCCATTGGTACCCAACACGGCAATATAACCTCAAATTTAATGAAAGTGTTGGAGGCAGCAGGGAAAAAACCAGGTGAAATAATTACTGGAGGAATAGATCTTTCTCCCGCAACTATTGAAGGTATTGAAAAAGGGTATGTAAGTGCATCATTTGATCAAATGCTTTACCTGCAAGGGTTTTTACCGGTTACCCAGGTTGTATTAGCTAAGAAATATAATATTCCCGGCCTTGTTATTAATACAGGAGTAGGTATTGCTACCCCACAGAATATTGGGGAATTAAAAGCATTAATAGAGCAAGGGATTAGGTAATATATTTTTTCGATTAGGGAGGGAAGAGTGAATAACTCTTTTCCTCCCTATATCAAAGTTCAAAGGAGAAAATATTTTCTTAAAGGTTCACTTGCGGGTTCTATTAGAGGATAAAGTTAAGCATTAAGAGGGGGTGAAAATATAGTATTAGTATATATTCGAATTAGGTACTGTAAATTTGAAAGTTAAATTTAAATTAAGAAGGAGGAATCTATTATTATGTTAAAGAGGAATTTTTTAATTTTGGTAATAGTTTTTTTGTTTTTAATTGTAAGTAGTATTACATATGCAGAATCTACAGAAAAGTCGGGTACAATAACAATTTGGTCATGGGATCCCAACTTTAATATTCCAATCATGAAAGAGGCAGCGGAAAGGTACACTAAAGACAATCCTAAAGTGACATTCGAAATTGTTGATCTTGCCAAGGCAGATGTGGAACAAAAATTGCATATAAATTTAGCTTCTGGTGTAACGGCTGGATTGCCTGATATTGCTCTTATTGAGGACTATAATGCACAGAAATACCTTCAATCATATCCGGGATCTTTTGCTGATCTGACAGACAAAATTAAATACAGTGACTTTGCAAATTACAAAGCTAGTCTTATGACCTTGGACGGAAAAGTGTACGGTGTTCCCTTTGATTCAGGTGTGAGCGGTTTATTTTATAGAACAGATTATATTGAAAAGGCAGGTTACAAGTCAGAAGACCTGAACAATATCACCTGGGATAAATTTATAGAAATTGGTAAAAGCGTTAAAGAAAAGACTGGCAAGGCTATGATTGGATTTGATCTGAACGATGGCGGTATAATGAGAATAATGATGCAGTCGGCCGGGAAATGGTATTTTGACGACCAGGGAAATGTTAATTTAGTAAATAACGATGCATTAAAAGAAGCGGTTAAAACATACAAAGCATTTGCTGATTCAGGTATCATCAAACAAACGAACGGCTGGAGTGAATGGGTTGCAGCATTCAACAACGGTGATGTTGCAACAGTTGTAACTGGTGTATGGATTATAGGCTCTGTGAAAGCGGATAAAGGCTCGTCAGGCAAATGGAAAGTGGCTGCCACACCTCGCTTAAATATAGGCGGTGCAGTCAATGCTTCTAATCTTGGCGGTTCAAGCTGGTATGTACTTGAAGATTCAAAGAACAGGGATCTTGCAATAGATTTTCTTAACAAGATTTATGCAGGCGACATCGATTTCTACCAAAAGATCCTGACGGACAGAGGCGCTGTTGGTACATATATGCCAGCCCAGAGCAGTGCTGTTTACTCCAGTGAAGATGCATTCTTCAGCGGGCAAAAGGTCTACACGGATTTCTCAGGATGGATAAAGGCAATACCTGCAATAAATTATGGAGTATATACATATGAAGCAGATGCCGCGATATTTTCAGTAATGCCGGATGTATATTCTGGGAAAATTTCGATTGAAGATGCATTAAAGAAAGCAGAAGAACAGTTGAAAAATCAGATTAAAAAATAGAATTAACATTTTGTTTATCAATAAGGCAGATCAATAAAAAGGAGAGGAATAATGCTTGGCCAAATACATGTATTATTTCTCTCCTAAAGTAAATATTGTTTAACACCAAACCACATAATATAATGAGCAGAACAAATTTTTCTTGAAAGAAAAGGTGAGAAGTTTATGATAGGAGAAAATACAAGCAGATCATTCATAAAGTCAAAGAACAGGCATGGATGGCTGTTTGTATCTTTGGCATTGATATTGCTTGTGGTCTTTTTGTTTTATCCCATCCTTTATTCCCTTTATTTATCCACTACGTCATCAAGAGGCATTGTGCAGAAATTTGTTGGTTTCAGCAATTACGCAAGACTTTTTCAAGACTCCATGTTTATATTGGCCTTAAAAAACACATTAATATTTTTCCTTATTCAGGTTCCGATAATGCTCTTTTTAGCCCTTATACTTGCAACTATCTTAAACGACAAAACAATAAAATATAGAGGTCTTTTTAGGACGGCATTTTTCCTACCGGCTGTAACATCATTGATTGCATATACTATTCTTTTCAAAATGATGTTTTCCCTTGATGGATTTATCAATGATGTACTGCTAAGCGTGCATATTATCAGATCGCCTATTCCCTGGCTGGTTGATCCTTTCTGGGCCAAGGTAACGTTAATCATTGCCTTGACATGGAGATGGACTGGATACAATATGATTTTCTATCTATCAGCCTTACAGAATATATCAGAAGAAATATATGAAGCAGCGAAAATTGATGGCGCGAATAAAGTAAAACAATTTTTTTATATTACCATACCCTTGCTAAAACCGTTGATTCTGTTTACAGCAATTATGTCGACAATAGGTACATTACAATTGTTTGACGAGCCGATGAATCTTTCACAAGGTGGTGTTACTTCTGCAACTATTGGCCCAGGCAATTCACTATTAACCTTGTCTGTATATGTTTATAATTTATGCTTCAAGTATATGCCCAACTTTGGATACGCAGCTACAGTCTCATATGCAATTGTTCTAATTGTAGCGCTACTGTCCATCATTCAATTTAAATTAATGGGTGATAAAAAATGAAAAAACACTACAGTATAAATAGAATTTTGGTATATGTATTTCTTGTATTTATGTTTATCGTATCAGTGTTTCCCTTTTATTGGATGGTTGCGGGCATGACGAACAATGCAGTAGACGTCCTAAAAGGCAAAATGACTTTTGGTAATCAAATGTTAAATAATATTACTACCTTATTTACTACCTATGATATGGTCAGAATACTGCTTAATTCTCTGAAAATAACAGGATTCACTGTGTTAGGTACCTTAATTGTATCATCGATGGCAGCATACGGCTTTCAAACTTATGCCTCTCCTGCACGCGAAAAAGCATATAGCATTATCATACTGTTCATGATGGTTCCTTTTATAGCCCTTATGATACCTTTGTTCCGGCTTATTGTAAAAATGCATTTGCTCAATACGCATATTGGATTGGTATTGACTTCGATTGCATCCGTTTTCATTATATTTTTCTTCCGACAGAGCTTTAAAGCTTTTCCTTATGAGATCATTCAAGCAGCACGTGTGGATGGGGCAGGAGAATTCCGTATATTCTTTTCCATTTTTATACCATCAATGAAATCTACCTACGCAGCAGCAGCTATTTATTCTTTTATGTCAAGCTGGAATGCTTATTTATGGCCCCTAATTATTCTGCAGACGGACAAACAGAAGACGGTCACCCTGATGATATCCTCGATGTCATCTGCATATTTTCCAGAGTACGGAGTTATTATGACAGCCATAGTTATTGCTACTTTGCCAATAATAATCGTATTCTTCGGATTCCAGAAGTATTTTGTACAAGGCATGCTAGGTTCATCACTAAAACAATGATAGAGGGAAGTAATAAAAAATAAATTATCAAGAATAATTTATAGAAGAAAGGAAGGTTCTACAATGAGATACAGAAAAATATTGAATTTTAATACGGATTGGTATTTTTTAAATAAAGGTATAGACAATGCAAAAAATATTCACCCCGGTGATAATAAACTTGTAAAAGTTAATCTACCACATTCTAATAAAATTGTATCACACCATTATTTCGAGGAAAAAGATTATCAATTTATTTCTTGGTATTACCGCAATTTCTATTTAAATAAAGAATATAAAGGAAAAAGAATAATTGTAGAATTCGATGGTGTTATGAGCGTCGCTGATGTTTATATTAACGAAGAGTTTGTTGGCGAGCATAAAGGTGGATATACTTCTTTTTCTTTTGATATTACCGATTATATAAATTTTGAGGAAAAAAATATAATTACTGTTAGAGTAGATTCTACCCGCAGAATTGATATCCCGCCTGAAGGCGGGGTAGTTGATTATATGCTTTTCGGAGGAATTTATCGCAATGTCCGTTTGGTGATAGTAGAAAACATACATATTATCTGGTCTTTTTTGGAAATTATAGAGGCAACTAAAAAGTCAGCGATCATTCATCCACAATTTGAATTAAATAATTTATATAACGAAGATAAAAAAGCTCTAATAATTACCCAGTTGATAGATCAAGATAATAAAGCAGTAATAACTAAAGAAACAGCTTTGATTATTAAGACTGGTAAAAATATAATTAAACAAGAACAAATTTCTTTTTCGAAACCGGAATTATGGCATCCAAATCATCCTTATCTTTATAATGTATATACACAGGTTAAAATTGGCAATAGAATTTGTGATGATTCCAACACGAAAATAGGAATGAGGAAATTTGAATTCAAAGATGATGGAAAATTTTATATCAACGGTGAATCTTTTAAATTAAGAGGTCTTAATCGCCATCAAATGTTTCCTTACCTGGGCGGGGCTATGCCAGATCGAGGTCAACGAAAGGATGCTGAGATACTTAAATATGGTATAGGGTTAAATTTTATCCGTTCTTCCCATTATCCAGCTAATCCTTCTTTTCTTGATCGTTGTGACGAAATAGGGCTTTTAGTATTAGAGGAGATACCCGGGTGGCAATATATAGGTGACGAAGAATGGAAGATTTTAGCTAAAAAGAATGTAGAAGAAATGATTACTCGTGATCGTAATCATGCCAGTATTTTCCTTTGGGGAGTTCGTATTAATGAATCTAAGGATGATCATGGTTTTTACTTAGACACCAATCGGATTGCTCATTCTTTGGATAGCAGCAGACAAACTTGCGGCGTTCGTAATTTTCAAGAAAGCGAGTGTCTGGAAGATGTATTTACCTGCAACGACTTTGAATATAATTTAGAGGGGAAATTAAAATTTCCACAAAATATTCCTTATATGATTACCGAATATATGGGTCATATGTATCCAACCAAGTCATACGATAGTGTAGAGCGATTAATTAAACATGCAGTATATCATGCAAAAATACAAAATTGCCAGTATGGGATGCATAATTTAGCAGGTGCATCTGGTTGGTGTGCTTTTGATTATAATACTCACGCTGATTTTGGTTCTGGCGATAGGATCTGTTACCACGGTGTATGTGATATTTTTCGTCTACCCAAATTCGCAGCTTATTTTTACAAGAGTCAAATGGATCCAGAAATAGAAAAAGTTGTATTTATTGCCAGGTATTTAATTCCTTCTTTTAATGAAGATTACGGAGATGAAGTTATCGTTTTTAGCAATTGTGATGAAATTGATTTATATGCAGGGGAGAAATATATAAATTCTGCTAAACCCGGTCGGATTAATTATTCAAATTTACCTCATCCTCCCTTTATTTTTAAAAATTGTAGTTGGTGGGAATGGGGAGCAAGTAATATTACCAGTCTTAAAGCAATAGGAAAAATAAATGGCAAAGAAGTGGCTCAACATGAAATTTTCCCCTTTGGCAGACCTGATAAATTAGTATTGAAACCCGATTATACAGAATTAATTGCTGATGGAGCAGATTGTGTAAGAGTTGTCATTGAATTACAAGATAAAAATAGTCAAATATTACATTTATCTCATCATCCTGTTTTTTTTGAAATGACAGGTCCCGGTAAGTTAATTGGTGAAAATCCTTTTAGCCTGGAAGCTGGGAAGGGAGCGGTATTTATTCAGGCAGGTCGACAACCCGGGAAAATAGGGTTAAAGGCCTATGTTAATGAATTGCCACCTGCTGAGATTATAATTAACATTATTGCTATGCAAGAAGAAACTGTGCCAGTTAAGAAGTTGTAAAAAATCTATAACATAGAAGATGGAGCGAGGAAATTGTCTATTAAAATATTAAATAATGATGAAAAAAAATGGTTTTTAGAAACTAAAAACACAGTTTATGTGATAGGGGTAGATGAAAATAAAAATATACAACATCTTTATTGGGGAGAAAAATTACCATACACTAGTGATTATCCCGGAGTACTTCTAAAACAAGAATTTCCTTTTGATAATTTTGAACAGATAATCAAAGAAGAATTTTCTCCCTGGGGTGGAATCCGTTATAAAGAACCCGGATTAAAAGTTATCTATGAAGACCAGGTGCGAGACTTAATTTTAAAATATAAAACTTATAAACTAATTGATAGCGACAAGTGTAAAACACTTATAATTTATCTTATTGATTCAGCATATAATTTAGAAGTTGAGTTAAATTATCGGTTAATCGAGGAATATGATTTAATCGAGCGATGGGTTAATATAAAAAATAAAGGCAGCCAATCAGTTCAAATTAAACAAATATTATCTGCCCAATGGCATCTACCAGATATTCAAAATTATAGGTTAAGTTATTTATATGGTCGTTGGGCTGGTGAAACTAAGCTATCGAGGATAGAATTAGGTTATGGCAAAAAGATATTGGAAAGTCGTCGAGGAATTACGAGTCATCAGTTTAACCCCTGGTTTGCTGTGGATAACGGGCAAGCTGATGAGGACTTCGGAAAGGTGTATTATGGTATTTTAGGTTGGAGCGGAAATTGGAAAATTGTTTTTGAAAAAGATTCTTACGGTCGATTACAAATTGGTGGGGGGATAAATGATTTTGACTTTTCATGGCAATTAAAACCCAATGAATGTTTTGTTACCCCTAAATTTGTTGCTGGTCATACTACTAATGGATTTGGAGATGCCAGTCGCAAATTACATCATTATCAATTAGATTATATTTTGCCAGGAAATTTAAATTATAAAACAAGACCTGTTCTTTATAATTCCTGGGAAGCTACTAAATTTAACGTAAATGAAGAGGGGCAAAAAAAATTAGCTGAAAGAGCAGCCAGCTTGGGTGTTGAATTGTTTGTCCTTGATGATGGGTGGTTTGGAGAAAGAAATGACGATACGGCCGGATTAGGTGATTGGTATGTCAATAAAAAGAAATTTCCTCATGATTTAACAAGTTTGATTTCTTATGTGAATGAATTAGGAATGGATTTTGGTCTATGGGTTGAACCAGAAATGGTTAATAAAAATAGTAAATTATATAACTTACATCCGGATTGGGTTTATCATTTTCCAAATCGTCCTCGCTCTGAATCAAGAAACCAGCTTGTATTAAATTTAGCCAAAAAAGAGGTTGTAGAATATATTTATGATTTTATGAATACATTATTAGGTACTTATAATATAAAATTTATCAAGTGGGATATGAACCGACCTTTCAGTGAACCAGGCTGGTCTGAAGCCCTCAAACCCCAACAACAAGAGATTTGGGTTTGCCATGTTCAAGGCCTTTATCAGATTTTAGATAGATTACGAAGAAAATATCCGGAAGTTATCTTCGAATCTTGTTCTGGAGGAGGAGGAAGGATTGATTTTGGTATTTTACAAAGGACAGATCAAGTTTGGGTAAGTGATAATACAGATGCTTTTGATCGCCTAAAGATTCAAGAAGGATTTTCCTATGCATACACCCCCAAGATTATGATGTCCTGGGTAACCGATTCGCCTAATTGGTTGAACCAAAGGAAACTAAGTCTTGAATACAGATTTAATGTAGCCATGATGGGGAGCCTTGGTATTGGCGGGAATTTGAATAATTGGTCCAAAAATGAGATAAAATTAGCCAAAGAAAAAGTAATTCAGTATAAAAAAATAAGAGAAATAATTCAACACGGAGATCAATATCGTTTATTACCAACCTGGAAGGGAAATTTAATCGCGGTTGAATATGTAAACAAGAATAAAGATAAAGCGGTTCTTTTTGTATTTCTCCATTCTCAACAGTTTGGAGAAAAATTACCCTTGGTAAAATTAAATGGGCTTATTAGTGATTCTTTATACCAGTATCAAGATGAAAATAAAAAAATAATATTAAGCGGTAAAGCTTTAAAAGAAATAGGATTGAAAGTTAATTTAAAAGGTGATTTTGATAGTAAGTTAATTATTCTTGAGAAGCAAAACAAGAGAAATGATTAAAAGATATAAAAAAGTTAATTATTGGATTTTTAAAATATAATAACTAAAAATAATTTATGAAAAATAATATGGAATTGGCATAAGGAAGGATATTTTTATGCAAGCACAAAAGAAAAGAATTAAAAAAGAAGATGG
>Ga0268284_1001408_pt1 | contig 12512 bp, 11 predicted proteins | sample saktaG_14_FD_190137 | JGI IMG/M metagenome (GOLD analysis project Ga0268284, IMG submission 190137) | Saline water microbial communities from Sakinaw Lake, British Columbia, Canada - sak_2013_06_06_40m | ecosystem: Environmental > Aquatic > Non-marine Saline and Alkaline > Saline ... | reverse complement strand
TTTGCAGAGGGGCCTGTTGTTATTCCTGATCCTCGGGTGCAGGTTGTGGTTGCAGCTCAGAAACATCTCCTTCCCGGGCTGAAGCGTGCGGGCAATTCCATCATTGAAATTCCTTGGCAATTAGGCCAATGCTTCCGCCTTCCCTTGGGGTTGGTTGAAGTTGTTTTTTCTCCCCTTCCGGATGTTGAATTCAAGGAAGGGCTACATGATCTGGGCGCAGGTGTCTTAGCGCCATTTAAGTTGTGCGTCGCCGTGTGCGAAATGCCGTACGAAGTTTATCGTGGGCTTAGCGATGCCGTGACACTTTAAGGTGCCAGTAGCAGATCCATCAAGCCAGAGCCTTGTAAAGGACCAAGCGAGCCGTGAGGCGCTGCACACTCATCAAAGGTCTGTACCCTGTCAGGCGTGTTGCCGGGCTGCCAGACAGCCACGGGGACAGGCGTACGTGTATGTTTACCTGTTGTGAGTGGTACAGGGTGGTCAGGCAATACAGCATAAGCAACATGGTGACCAGCCGTCTGCATGACCCGTCCAATCAGGCGCGCATCAAAATCTTCAATCGTCTTCATCTTCAAAGCCAAGTCTTGCGCATGCGAGACTTCGTCCATGGCTTCCACGTGAACATAGATAAAGTCGTATCCATCCGTGATGGCTTGAAGCGTCGCATCTGCCTTGCCTTCATAGTTGGTGTCAATGTATCCCGTGGCACCCTTCACCTTGATGACATCCATGCCCATGCAGGCTCCCAGTCCATTGATGACGTCCACGGCGGAAATGACGGCTGCGCGAACCCCATACTTTTTGCAGATGTTATGGATGGCGCCAGCTTTGCCACCGCTCCAGGTCCAGATGCCGTTGGCTTCGCGGCCCTTCAAAAGCTCAGAGGCCTTCGCCATGAGATCGCGCAACGTTGTAGCCGTATAGGCTCCTGCAGCCGTTTGCGCTGTGGGCAGATGTTCCGCGATGGGATTGCCGTGATGGTCATCCGGCTTGTCACAATAGACATCTGCGGTATAGGGGTCGCCAGAAAGCGTGAGCAGATTCCGGTAGCTGACGCCTGGATAAAAACGAATCGTCTGGGTTCCTAATTTTTCATTTAGCAGGGCAATAGCTTCTACGGCATCTGGCTGCGCAATGTGACCGCCAGAGAAATCACGCAGGATGCCCTGACTGTCAACGGTGATGAAATTGACACGGAAGGCAACATCGGTGGTGCTCAGATGAAGGCCTTGACTAGCGGCCTCAAGCGGACCGCGTCCGCAGATCTCTTTGGCAAGGTCACAGCCCAAGACAGACATATTGGCCACATCGCTCGAAGTTGGGAAGCCCACGGGTAATGTCAGCATCGTTCCGCTGCGCCCATGGAGAGCGATTTTGTCCATATTCGGAGTCTTCGCGGCTTGAAGCGGAGTCTTGTGGCCTAATGCCGCCACAGGCTCATCCGCCATGCCGTCACCTAAAAAAAGTACAGTTGGAAATTTCTTTGCGTTCATGAGGCACATATTATAGCGAAAAAAGCTCTTTAATGAAATATCGAATGTATCGAACGCTCGACAATACAAGAGCCAACCCTATGCCGATGTAGAGAACCGCCAGATAGTGCTTCGGGACTGACGAATGACGCAGAATGATTCCCAGAGTAATCATGACGGGAATAACAAGATAACTTTTCCAGGGCATGAACGAAAAGAGACACTTTCTTTCTGTCGCAGGAAGGATTCGGTCTAGATTCTTATCCGCAATTTTCAAGAAGGCGAAATGATGGACGAGCAACGCAAGGACAACGCCCAACCCCGCAAAGTAGTATCGGTTAATCGGGGCAGTATCCCGTAACCAGGATATGGCCAATAACAGGAGCATGCTGCCAACACTTAGCCAAAGTCCTCCAGCAAGAAGGAGCAGGACAGCCTTGGGTACAGCAGGTTTATACTTTTTTATCTCCATCCAATTCTTTTCTATAGGCGAACGAAGTAAGGGATGCAGACGAGCACGATACCCACACCCACGAGCGCGATTGTGTTGGAGACGAAGAAGGGAAATACCATTAAAGCCACTCCGCAAACCAATGGAACAGGAGCCTGTTGCTTCTTTCCATAAATGAAAAAACCAACGCCAATGGATCCAAACAAAAGACCCCACACTATTGATGATACAGTCATTGTTTTATTTCCTTAATCCTTCACAGCGGGCTTACCAATCTCATGCAACCTTGTGAGGATGAGTTGCAGTCGTGCGGGTCCCTGCTCGGCATCCTTCAGCACGCGGATATCTTCGTCAGACACCACGGAATGCCCCAAGCGGACTTTGAGTGCCTCACAGGCAAGACGTCGGCATTCGCCACCCCGCACCCCTTTGCCGAAATGGGATTCAGATTCAAGCCAAAGAGGGCGATAACGGTCATCACTCACTAAGGCTATCAGTTTCTGGGTCGGACCATCACCAGCAGGCGCTTTCATGAGCCATTCGAGGATATGTCCGGGGAGATCATCGCCGTTGTCCCTATCCTCAAAGAAGCGATCCACCAGCAAAGGCCAATGGAGGTCAATATCCCTGCGCATCAGTTCTGATGCCGCGCGTTTTCTGATGGACACCTCGGGGTCCCCCTTGAGCGTACGGCGCAGGAACCCTTCCGCTGTGGCCGGATCATCGGAGGCTGTATGGGTCGCAGGCATGAGATTGGACAAGGCCACAACGAGTGCGGCACGTGCTGACCACCAGAGATCGCCCTTCGAGTTGGAGAAGAGAGCCTGAAGTCGTGGAATGTCCTCGGCAGTAAAACACTCCTGCCATCCCATAGCCAAGCGCTCCACTACCTGACTCCGTCCTCCTCTGCATCGTTGCTCTTCTGGCCAAAGGCGGACTCCGTCGAGCAACTCATAGATCCTGGCCTTCTCTATTCCAAGGGCCAGCGGTCCGTTAAAGAGCAAATAACGGGGGGTGTCGTAATAGGCCATATCTGCGCCTCCTTGATGGACGTCTCTGACCATCAGGCGAACCATGACCCGGCGTTCAACTGGCCAGGGACGCATCTCCAAGATGAAGGATTTAATCCATTCCTGCTTGGCTCTGCTTTGTTCGTCAGCCATTAATCTAAATTGATGACGGTACTCAAGCTTGTCGAATTCTGGAGTGTTTGTACGGACGGCGTACTCAGTAGCTTCGACCAATTGGTGCAATGAGCGGTGGATGTATTCCTGCCAGTACCACAGGTGATCCTTCGGATCGCCAGCCAGCAAAGGCTTCAGGCTGGCCAGGTCGGCCTGAGAGCACTCCCCCAACATCAGATGCACGCCCCAAGAGGCATGGGTGGCCACACAACTTTTTTGCCATGTGTACCGCGTGACAGCATCGGGTCCTGCACCGATGAAGTCTTTTAAGGTGGCAAACTGTCCAACAGTCGGAGCCAGCAGTTCCATCGGCGCTTCTGCAGAGTCCGTGAGCAGCGCTGCCAATCGTGGCATGTCCTCCGGCTGGTGAAGCGTCGCCAGTGCCTCGGCTGCCAGTGCGCGTATCCCCGGAACCTGATCTGCCAGCAAAGCTCGCAGCGCGGGTGCCGCTGAGGCCGCAGGCCAGGGTTCAGAAGGCTGAGGCGGGCGTTGGTCTTCGCGAGGGCGCAGGCACAAGGGCTGTAGCGTATTGCGCCATGGAAGGACCGCGCCCACCAGCCCAAGGTGACGACGCTGTATCTGTCCTGACTTCTGTGTGTCTTCGTAAACCGTCTGGATCGTTGCGAGGGATTGAACAAGACGTTGACGAGTCACGGACATAGCATCAGCGTTATGGCGAATATCCTGTTCGGTATTCGTACTGCCATTCGCCACGACGGCCAGTCCCAAAACCATTGCCATGACCGCGCTCATTGTTTTCATGCCTGTTTTCCTCTTCGTTATTCCTTGTGCTGGCAACCTCGCAAACCATGAATGCATTCTCGCTTTTATTGTTGGATGAAGCAAGAACAAACTGACAAAGGGATCTATCGTTTCTTTTTATCGTCGTGACAGGCCATGTCAATCACAACAGTGCTTGCGATAATCAGTATGTCGTCTCCACCTTCCGCAATATCCACGCCGTAGGTGTCTGTCCACGAAAACCATTGTTTGGAGACTTCCGCAACGCGCAGGCCTCTTCGCGTGAAGGTGTATTCATGATCCATGAAATCGCCTTCCGCTTCCAAGTCGTCCGGTCCAGGTACATCCACGGTGAACCGGCACTTGAAGAAGGTAAAAAGTTCCTTTTTAATGATTGCGTAAAGTTGTCCCTCTCGGTAAATTTCATAGGTGGGTCCCCACGCGAACAGTTTCTGTTTGATAAATGCGAGTTCCTTGCCTGTCATATCTTGAAAGGAGAGCTGATTGCCAAGGCTGAAGGCTTTTCCATCAACGAAAAAGGCATCTCTGCCGCTTTCGTCCTTAATCAGAAAGTCATCGCCCCACGAAAACAATTTCTGTTTCATCACATAGCGCATGCTTAGCCTCCTGTTTCGGACTTGGGACACGCGACATGGGACATGCAGTACTTTGTCATCCCAAGTCCCTCTGTCCCGCGTCTTATGATTCTTCCTCTGGTAATCGAACCAGAAATGTGGTTAGTTTCTCGCTTTCGGGCACATAAAGCAAGCTGAAGCGAAAACTGATAAAATGGTTACTTAATTCCTTGTTGGCATATCAAGTTACCCTCCTTCATCATCGCGTTCCATTTTGGAAGCCAGGTGACGAACATAACCTTTGTACTTCTGGAGCGAGTGAGCCCAACTGTTTGGAAGCGTTGCCGTTACAGACCAACCCCTCGCGTGCCAGTTTTTTGCACCGCACCAAGGGCATCGCGCCTGGCCGAGGTGCGCAGCCAGGATTGCTTTATCCCGGTTCTGTGGATCAAAATAATAGATTCGGGGTTTGGCGTTCCGTAGCAACGGCATCCGGCAGCAGGTGGTTATCCGCAGTCTGCAGAACGTGCCTTCGTCGATTTCCTTCTCGATTGTGTGCGTTTTTTTTTGCTGGCGGGGTGGCTTAAACAGGGCCCATCTTAGGAGTCGGTTTTTTCGTCGATTGCAAACGTAGTAGACCCAGCCGAAGAAGAGGCCATGAAAAATTGAGTTTGGAATGAAGCCGAATTCAGTGCGGGGAAAGCCTAAGAAGTCGATCAAATGTCCAAGTGTGCCAGTGTTTAAAAGGGTGTCGAGATTCATAAAAGGGCCCCTTACACCCCATGATAATCCGCGGGGGATGTCGTTAATCGCCTTCGCGAGCGCGAAAAGAAAATGCAAGACAACAACAGAAAATGCCACACCGATACCTATGATCGCTGCGGTTTTCACTGTTGGGTTCACAGGCTCTGTTAGGATATCTCTGGTATTCTCCATTCTACTCCTCCTGTTTCATCGCATAGCGCATATTTTGTCCTTCCGATGAATTCGGACTTGGGACATGGGACATGGGACTTGGGGAAAGTTTAAGAAGTGTTAATAAGTCGGGAAGTGCTAGTAAGTCTTTTCAGCCTCTCGCTAATGTAGTAACACATTTTCCAAGTCCCTCCGTCCCAAGTCCCACGTCTTGTGATTCTTATTCCGCTTCCTTGATGGCTTTGCATGCGGGGTACCCGGTGCACCCCCAGAATGGTTTGCCAGCGTTCGGCCCCGTCTTGGCTTTGCGCAGGCGCATCGGTTTACTGCAGGCCGGGCATTCAGGGGGTGGGGGCTCGTTCGCCTTTTCTTGCTCTTTCGCTTGCATCCGAAAGGCATGAAGGCGCTCCTTGAAGCCGCCTGCTTCTCCGAACGACTCAACCACCTTCCCGATTTGACCGCCGAGTAATCGTTCGGCTCTGCGCAGGACAATCAGAATCGCATTTGCGGCAATGATCGGATTATCATTTCTGAGCCAAGGCGCAAAGCGTGCGTTCATGGCCAGCATATATTTGCTGTAACGATGCGCCACGTCTTCATTTTCCGAGAAAGTATCCAGATCCATAGAGGCGACTTTTTGGTAGCGAGGGTCATGCTCTGACCAGACTTCCTCTTCATTATCAATCAGATAGGCTTCATAATCGCCAGCCAGTTCCTCAAGGCTCGCCTTAGCGACATCCAGGAGCTTTAATTCGGTCTCGGTTGATGTCCCGGCACGAGAAGAGCCCTCGAGAATATTCTGGCGAGAAGAACGTGCAGCGCCAATCATCTGCCCGCTCGTCTTGCCGAGCGGATCCTCCTTCCAGGGATAGACTTGCTTGCAAAATCGTACCGTGGCATGATACGTGAGACAGGTGAAACCAAACGAAAACATTTTCCGATAACCACCGAATTTTCCGACAGGTGAAGTCATAGTACTTACCTCTATTTTTTTTGGACATGGGACTTGCGACATGGGACGTGCAGTGTGTTATCACCCTAAGTCCCACGTCTTGTGATTAATCTATTTTTGCAGGCGACCCAGCCAACAATGCGGATATTTTTGCCTTTTTTGATAGAGAAAGCAAGATGAAAATTCTAGCCTGCGGACTTTGGATACGGGATACGGGACGTGTAGCTTTTTTGACCCCCTGTTGCGAGGAGTGCCCCAGGCGCAGGACATATCACCCCAAGTCCCTCTGTCCCAAGTCCCAAGTCTTGTGATTCCCCGGCGCAGTGAACGTCTGCGTGGGACTGCCTTCTGCTTGGCGTGTGATTGTTGCTGAGTAGGCATGCAGCAGGTATCTGTTGACATTGGGTCGGGGCTTGGCTCCGTACCAGGTGTCGTTGATAATGGGATGTCCCGCGCCCGCGAGCTGACAGCGGATCTGATGCGTCACGCCTGTGCGGATCAGCACCTCCAGCAGTGTGCAGGCGTGTCGCTGCTCTATGGGTTTGTAAAACGTTTCCGCATGGAATATCCGCGCGGGTTCGCGCCATTTTCCATGCTCCACTCTCCATGTCTCGAGATCCATCATCTTGCATTTTGAAGAGGGCCCGTGGACGAGTTCCTGCACGAGTTTGCCAGACTCTTTCACAAGGCCTTCCACTAGCGCGTAATAAACTTTATCGACCGTTTGTTTTGCAAATTGCTCGCGCAGGTGGTCGAAGGCTGCTTGCGTGCGTGCGACCAGGACAAGGCCTGATGTTCCTGTGTCAATGCGGTGAAGTGCGCCAGCCATGAGCGGCTGGTCTCCGATGGCAGCAAGTTCGGGATAGCGCGCGACCATGCCATTCATTAAGGTGCCGACTTCAGTATGGTTCAAAGGATGGACAGGTTGACCTGCTGGCTTGTTGACGGTAATCAGTTCGGCATCCTCATACAGGACATCGATGCTGACACTGTCATCGGGCTGTACGCGGTTTTCCGAAGCCTCGGCAAGCTGAAGAATGATGAGGACGTCCCCCTTGCGGAGCTTTGTAGATTTCGTGCCGCACTTCTTGCCGTTTAAAACAATATTCCCTGCTTCAATCGCGGCCTGACAGAAGGTGCGCGTCGACGAAGGAAAGTGATCGGCCAAAAAGCGGTCAATGCGCATCTCGTCTGCATGGGAAAATGACACTGTTTGATTACGAATCATAAAAGTTAAGAGTATACTCCATCCTGCGTCGTGTGCAAGGGTTATTCCAAATAGAACGCGTGCGCGCTCCGCCTCGCTGAGGAGGACGTGGGACGTGGGACATGGGAATTGCAGCATGTCTTACGATTAAGTCTCTCCGTCACCCCAAGTCCCTCCGTCCCACGTCCCAAGTCTCGTGATTCCTACTTCCCAAACTTCCGGTCGAGTTCGCGGTAGGAGGTGAAGATCATGGTGGGCTTGCCGCGCGGGCAGGTGTAGGGCATGCGTGTCTTGACAAGGGCGGCGACTAGTTTTTCAATTTCAGAAATCGTCGCGGTACGCGTCTGTCCGACCATGACGCGGCAGGCGGCCTTGGCAATGATCTCTTCGCGCCACTTCTCTGTGCCGCGTCGCACGCCGGCATTTTCAAGGTCGTGCGCAATGTTGGCCAGCAGTTCACGGCAGGAAACATCGCCCAGGATGGAGGGGAGGGATTCAACGACAAAGTGGTCGCTGTCGCCAAAGGCGTCCACGGCGAAGCCCATCTTTTGCAAGACGTCAAGATGTTTGGTCAGCCGTGCGGCGTCCGCAGGCGGAAGCTGCACAGTCTCTGGCAACAGCAGGCGTTGGGAGAAGGATGCATCCTTGTCATGGTTCGCCATGAGCTGTTCAAAGAGGACGCGTTCACGCGCGGCGCGCGGATCAAGCGTGACGTGCCCGTCTTCGGTTTCAAGCAATGCGTAACCGCCTTCCAGTATGCCGAGTACGCGACACCATTGCCACGGGGTCTGCGTTGCCGCATCAGACTGCGAAGCGAGGCGTGTAATGTCAGGTACTGAGAAATCAGGACGGAAGGTGTTTTCGTGTGGGCGCTGGGGTGTCGGGAAGAGGGGGAGTCCTGTGCCGACTGGCGCATTCGGAACTTGCAACGGATAGGTAAACGAGGTGGAAGGGGAAAGCGGTGTTAGTCGAGAAGGGGGTTCTCCTGATACTTGAGGTGTTGGAGAGGGGGCAGTGACGAGGTCGGTCTCCGGCACACGCTCGCTGGTCCGTTGCAAAGCAGTACGAATGGCGCGGATGATCGCCTCTCTCACCTCTGCTGGCTTGTGGAAGCGGACTTCGCGTTTTGTTGGATGCACATTGACATCCACGCCTTCTGGCGGCATCTCGATGAAGAGGAGGACAATGGGCTTGCGTTCGCCGGCCAGCGGTGGATAGGCCTCTTTGAGGGCATAAGCAATGACGGGCGCGGTCGCAGGGCGGCCATTGATGAAGATGTACTGCTCGCTGCGGTCATTGCGAAGCTGATTGGGCAAGCTGACAAAGCCATAGACACGAACGCCATTGGAAGTGGACTCGACCACACGCAAATCAGCGCAGAAATCAGGCCCGAAGAGATCTCGCACGCGTTCTTCCAAGGTGGCGTCTGTGGGGAGGCGCGTGAGTTCGCGACCATCGGAGGTCAGGCTCATTCCGATTTTGGGATGGGCAAGCGCATGGACTGTAAAGATTGTGCGGATATGCGCCTGTTCTGTCTCATAAGCACGCAGAAACTTACGTCGGGCAGGGATATTGAAAAAGAGATCGCGGACTTCTATGGTGGTACCCGGGGGAAGTCCTGCTTCGCGTACATCCTGAAGGCTGCCGCCGATGACGGTTAATTCCGTTCCTGATTCATCTGCTGTGCGGCGTGTCTTTAAGATAAAGCGCGAGACCGAGGCGATCGAGGGGATGGCTTCACCTCTGAACCCGAGGGTGTCGATGTGTTCGATGTCATCCACGTCGCGAATCTTACTGGTTGCTTGCCGCTCGAGACTCAGCAGGGCGTCATCGCGCGCCATGCCGCATCCGTTGTCGCGCACCTCGACCAGCTTGCGTCCGCCAGCCGTCACAGAGACATCGATACGCGATGCCCCAGCATCAATGGCGTTCTCTAAAAGTTCCTTCACCACGGAGGCCGGCCGCTCAACAACTTCGCCTGCGGCAATCTTGTTTGCGACCTGAATCGGCAGTAAACGTATATGTCCATCCCTTTGCATAGACAATAAGATGCGAACTTCTTGCCTATTCGTCAAGCCGTATTTGACAGAAAGACCTATTTTTGCAAAAATACACCGTTTTACAACACAGGAGAATCAGAGCATGAAGTTGAGCAATGACAATTTAACCTTGGCAGCCAATACGATTCGCGGGTTGGCTATGGATGGTGTACAGGCAGCGAAGTCCGGTCATCCGGGCGCACCTATGGGACTGGCGGATATCGCCGCGGTCCTCTGGCTGAAATATTTGAAGCATAATCCATCGGATTCCACGTGGGTGGATCGTGACCGCTTTGTGCTGTCCGGAGGCCATGGCTCGATGTTGGTCTACAGCTTGTTGCATCTCGCGGGTTATAAGTTGCCCTTGGAAGAGCTGAAGCGCTTTCGCCAAATGGGCAGCTTGACCCCCGGGCATCCTGAATATCACCACACCGATGGCGTGGAAACCACGACGGGCCCGCTCGGACAGGGTATTGCCGCAGGCATTGGCATGGCGATTGCGGAGCGTATGGCAGCCGAGCGTTACAATGTGAGCGGCAGTGAAGCGGTCGTGGATCACCGTACGTGGATGTTCTGTGGCGATGGCGACTTGGAAGAGGGCATCAGCCATGAAGCGTGCTCGCTTGCTGGCCATCTGAAGCTCGAAAAGCTCGTGCTCTTCTATGATAGCAATGGCATTACCATCGAAGGCCACACCGACCTTGCACTGAGCGATGATCCCAAAAAGCGTTTCCAAGCCTACAACTGGCATGTGCTCGAAATCGACGGCCATGACCTGGACCAGATTGACCGCGCGATCCGTAAGGCGATGAAGCTGACAGGTAAGCCGATCCTGATTATCTGCAAGACACATATCGGCAAGGGAAGCCCCAACAAGCAGGACTCCCACGAAGCGCATGGCGCGCCACTGGGCGAAGAGGAAGTCAAGCTTACCAAGCGCGCGCTCGGTATGCCGGAAGATCAGCTCTTCTACGTGCCGGAAGAGGTCCGCGGACTCTTCGCGGAACGCTTAGCCAAGAACAAACGCGCTCAAGGAAAGTGGAAGCGCGTCTTCAAGGATTGGGCAAAGGCTAACCCTGCAAAGGCCGAGCAGTGGAAGCAATCCTACGAGGATGTTATTCCTCTTGATATTGAGAGCAAGGTTCCTGCTTTTGATGTGACCAAGCCTGTTGCCACGCGTACGGCGTCCGGCATCGTGCTGAACGCACTCGCCAAGGCGATGCCACAAATCGTAGGGGGTTCCGCCGACCTTGCGCCGAGTACGATGACCTGGCTCAAGGATATGGGCGAACTCAAGCCTGGCGAATTTGCTGGACGCAACATCCACTTTGGTATCCGTGAACTTGCGATGGCGGCGATCATGAATGGTATCGCCTGTCATGGTGGCTTCCGCGTCTTTGGTGCCACCTTCTTTGTGTTCAGTGATTACTGCCGTCCGGCGATGCGCCTAGCCGCGTTGATGGGCTTGCCTGTGATTTACGTCTATACGCACGACAGCTTCTATGTGGGCGAAGACGGCCCGACGCACGAGCCGGTTGAACAGATGGCGGCTCTTCGCTGCATACCGAACATGACCATAATCCGTCCGGCAGATCCGACCGAAACAACGGCTGCCTGGATTGTGGCACTTAAAAACAAAAAGGGTCCGACCGCATTGCTCTTTACGCGTCAGAACATGAAGGTCATCGATCGTAGCACGTATCCGTCCGCATCCCATGTGGAGAAGGGCGCTTATACGCTCTGGCAGAATGGTGACGGAACCCCCGACCTCATCATTATTGCAACAGGTTCAGAAGTCGAAATTGCTCTCGAAGCCGCCCAGCAAATCACGGATCGCCATGTGCGTGTCGTGAGCATGCCGTCATGGGAACTCTTCGCCAAGCAGAATCAGACGTATCGCGATCGCATCATCGATCCGAGCTGTACACGCCGCCTGATTGTCGAAGCAGGCAGCTCCTTTGGATGGGAACGCTTTGCAGGCAAGCATACCGCCATGATTACGCTCAACACCTTTGGCGCATCAGCTCCCTTCAAGGATCTGGCCAAGGCCTTTGGTTTCACCACCGAGAACGTACTCGCCAAGGCGCGTGAGCTCCTGGCGAAGTAACGATGATCACGCAACAGCTAGCCAACCCTGAAAAACTTTCGACCATCTTCTGGAGCTTCTGCAAGATCGGTTCAGTGATGTTCGGGGGTGGTTATGCCATGTTGCCGTTGCTTGAAAAAGAGATCACAGGCAATCGCAAATGGTGTACGCAAGAGGAGATGGTTGACACCTTTGCGCTGGCTCAACTGATTCCAGGCGTGGTGGCCATCAATACGTCCATGTTTGTCGGACATCGTCTGCGCGGCTGGCGTGGGACGATCGCGGCCACGCTGGGTATTATTGCCGTCCCCTTTGTGGTGATTCTGGCCTACGCTTTTGCGTTCGACACCTTTCGTGAGACGCAGTGGCTTGAACATGCCACTGCTGGACTTCGTCCGGCTGTGGCCGGCATGATGCTGGGCATGGCCTATACGCTCTTCCGCCGCACGGGAACGACCTTTCTGGGCGTCGTAGTATTCTTGGCGGTTGCCATTCTTGTGCTAGGGTTCGGCATCAGCGCAGTCCAGGTGATTATCGCGGGCGTGGTGGCTGGAGTTCTCTGGCATGGGATTGCTGTTATATGACGCAACGCGGTGCGCGTTTTTTTTGATACCCGGAGTTGACATCATGCGCCGGATAACGTATCCTTGTATGGGGAACAAGGGAGTGTCGGATGTGCACGGAGGCGAAAAAAATCGCTAGAAAGAATAAGCCTTTTGATTCGGAAGCGATCGGCGACACTAACACGTAACTGCTTAAACGCTGAACAATAATGAGGATTCAACCTATGACGAACGGTGTTTGATTTTCAGATGAAAGAAATGGCGCGGGCGTGTCGCGCAACCGACTTGCAGCGGCCCCCAGACGCGTTTGATTTTTCGCGTGTACCC
>Ga0268284_1001407_pt1 | contig 12513 bp, 8 predicted proteins | sample saktaG_14_FD_190137 | JGI IMG/M metagenome (GOLD analysis project Ga0268284, IMG submission 190137) | Saline water microbial communities from Sakinaw Lake, British Columbia, Canada - sak_2013_06_06_40m | ecosystem: Environmental > Aquatic > Non-marine Saline and Alkaline > Saline ... | reverse complement strand
CATCTTGTTTTGTGGTTTTGGTTAACAACAAAGCAGGTGCTTTTCTCTTTTGGCTTTAGCCTGTCAAGCAGGTTTTTACAAACATGTTATTGTTAAATTCATTGTTAAAAATTACCGGAGTATTGTATGATAATAATCACTTAAAAATTCCTGAATTTCTTTTATGGGTATTTCTAATCTCATAATGTTTTAATCTTTAGACATATTAAGTAAAGGTGAATTGTATTTTTCTTCCATGCGATGAACTTCCAACCTTGTTATATGCTGACTAAGCCTGCTTAATTCTTATGATATTAAGGAAGTTGACGAAGCTCTGAGTTCTTCGCTCCCGGTTACATTTTTGTCCGTATTAAATTAAATTTTCATCTGTTTAGCTTTAGTAAATAGTTTGGTTCCAAAACCAGGAGCTCCTGAATCAATTTTCTGGTAAGTATTTCTATATTGCTTAAATGACCGGCGTGCTCGATAATGTACTCTCACATTTGTAAGCGATTACACTAAAGACATCCAACAGAATCAACTTGCCGGACTTTCAGTCTGATTGACCAGATAATTCTCCATGCCCATCTGCTCAATCTGTGCACGTTGTATTTCTGCCCAATCCACGTGGCCTTCTTCCATTGTAAGTATCCTGGTAAGCAAGTCAACAGTGCCTTGATCATCAACCTCACGGGCTAGTTTGATCGCGTCATTATAAGCATGTACAGCATCTAATTCATCTCCATTGTCGTTACTGATCATTTCTGAAACAGTTTTACCAATCTTTATAGTATTAAGTTTGGATACCGTTGGCGCACCATCGAAAAAAATGATTCGCTCGATAAGCCACTCGGCATGGTGCATTTCATCCATTGCCTGGCTTCTGATAGCCATGTGAAGTTTACTGTAACCCCAGTTTTCGCACATTTCAGAATGGACCATATACTGGTTTATGGCCGTGAGTTCATCCGCCAGAAGCGAATTCAAGACTGCAAGTAATTTTTTATTCCCTTTCATAATTGTTCTTTTTTAATACTTATATTAGTGAATTTTGAGAGAGCTAAGTTAAGTTCCAGGAAGAGGATTAGTGTTACATAACTTTTGAAAAGAATTACATCATTCACACATTTTTAAGTGTAATTCGTTATTTAATTTATATCTTTTCTTATTTATTCGTTTTTCTTGATCTACTTGATTTTATTTATACAGTTAATTTTTTCTTATGTGTACGAATAAATATTTTGAAAAACTCATTTAACAGAAGCGGAACTAACCCTAAGAAAATAACAATTATCCAGTCACGAAGATCAAGCATTTGCAAATTGAATGCGCTTTGCATTGCCGGAATACCAATTACTATCAATTGAAGAAGCACACCCAGCAAAATGGCTCCTATCAGATATTTATTAGATAAGACTCCAATCTGGAAAATAGATTTTAAACGATTCCTTACAGCTAACGAATAGAACAACTGACAAACAACCAGCACCATGAAGGCCATAGTCCTGGCGTATTCTACCGTATTTTCCGGAACTGAATCGTCAGTGGGGTTATAGCCATATTCATAATATCCGAACCAAAAAGCTAAAATCGTTAATGCACCGATTAGAATACCACCTAGTATAATATGCAGACCTGCGCCGCCAGCAAAGAAACTCTCTTTTGAATCGCGTGGTTTTTCTTTCATCACATCCGGGTTTCCGGGATCCATACCCAATGCAATAGCGGGAAAAGAATCTGTGAGAAGGTTGATCCAAAGAAGTTGAGTGGCAATTAACGGGGCTTTCCATCCTATAATAAGGGTAATAAAGACGGTGACCACTTCGCCAAGGTTGCAGGTTAAGAGAAAGACAACCGACTTTTTAATGTTATTGTAAATGTTTCTGCCTTGTTCAATTGCCGAAACAATGGTTGTAAAGTTATCATCTGTAAGAATCATATCCGATGCCCCTTTTGCAACGTCAGTGCCGGTAATTCCCATCGCAACACCGATATCAGCACTATTTAAAGAGGGCGCATCGTTAACGCCATCTCCTGTCATGGATACAACGTTCCCATGAGATTTCAGGGCGCGTACAATTTTCACTTTATGTTCAGGTGAAACACGTGCAAATACACGATACCTGACAATTTTGTCTGTAAATTCTTCATCTGTAAAATCATCCATTTCCTGACCTGTAATGGACTGATCAATGCTTTCAGCAATTCCCAGTTCATATGCAACGGCGAATGCAGTGTGCTTGTGGTCACCGGTAATCATTATAGATGTTATACCGGCGATTTTTGCTTTTTGAATAGAAGCCTTGACTTCAGTCCTTGGTGGGTCGATCATTCCGACAAGCCCTATCAGGATCAGATCTTTTTCCATTTCAGAAGCTTTAATAACAGCGCCTGTCGGCTTATAGGCTGCACCCAGCGTACGAAGTGCATCATTCGACATGCCTTCCGCAGCATTCAGGTATTGGAATTTGTGAGCATCTGTAATAGGAACTACTTTGCCTTTTTCTAAAACATGTGTAGAAATTTTTATCAGGTTGCCGATAGCTCCTTTAGTAAAAACTGTGTAATTTCCATTTTCTTCGTTTTGTGTTGACATTAATTTACGGTCCGAATCAAAAGAAAATTCACCGGCACGGTTGTTTTCGGCATTTAATATTTTTCTGTTAATTCCAAGATCGTCTCCTAAAAGCAGCAACGCAATTTCGGTCGGGTCTCCCGTTCCATGTCCGTTCTCATAGGTTGCATCGGAACAAAGGATCATAGCTTTTGCAAGTAATTTTACATCTTCCGTGGCAGTGTTTTCCCTATCCCGATCAATAGCTATTTCGCCTTCCAGGTTGAAACAGTTTGTAACTGTCATCTTGTTTTGTGTTAAAGTACCCGTTTTGTCGGAACAGATAATATTAACAGATCCGAGTGTTTCAACGGCAGGCAATTTTTTTATTATAGCGTTTTTCTTCGACATACTTGTCACCCCGATAGCAAGGACCACTGCGACGATAGCTGCAAGACCTTCAGGTATAGCTGCTACAGCCAAAGAAACCGATAAAAGAAACATTTCTGCCAGATCTCTACCCTGGAGCAAAGCAATGATGAAAATAATGACACAGATTCCGAGGGCAAACAAACCAAGTGTTTTTCCTAATTTATCTAACCGGATTTCCAAAGGGGTTTTAGATTTTTCTTCCGTGTTAATGATGTGGGCAATTTTGCCGACTTCGGTATTCATCCCGGTTTCAACCACAACTCCAACACCTCTTCCATGAGTAACATGTGTTGACATAAAAGCAGTATTCGAACGGTCTCCCAGAGGCGTTTTGGGATCGTAGTGAATAAGTAATGCATCTTTTTCGGAAGAAACAGATTCACCGGTCAGTGCCGATTCCTCGATCTGAAGATTTGCCGACTCGATCAAACGAATATCCGCAGCAATGAACCGTCCGGCATCAAGGATAAGAATATCGCCGGGCACAACTCTCCAGGAACCAATCTCCCGGACTTCTCCATTTCTGCGGACAAGCGCCTTAGGAAATGACATTTTCTTTAGTGCGTCTATCGCTTTGCCTGCTTTCACCTCCTGAACAATGCCAAGCACAGCATTCGTAATTATTACGAGTATGATGATTATTGCATCGGTATACTCGCCCATAAACAGGGTGATAATTACTGCTACAAATAAGATATAGATAAGCCAATCCTTAAGTTGTGCAATAAACATTTGGAAAATGTTCTTCTTTTTTTTCCCTTGCAGCTTATTTGCACCGTATTTTTCCAATCTGGCTTTTGCTTCTTCTTCAGAAAGGCCGTGCGATGGATCAACATGAATTTCTTTAAGGACTTCTTCTATTGATTTTGAAAACCACATTGTTCGAAGTTAAATATTTAACAAACCGCAAGCGACTTTTTGGGCATTTTAGGCAGACACGGGGTGATTGATCAGAGAAGTGATAAAAAGAACACTAAAAACAGCAACAGAATTTCATAAATAAACGGGTTGCATTTGTCATCAGTGCATAACTATGCTTAACCATAGCCAAATCTGGTTTTATCCGCATCCGAAAATTGCTTTTTGAACTTTTATGATGAATCAGCTTGCCGGACTTTCAGTCTGATTGACCAGATAATTCTCCATGCCCATCTGCTCAATCTGTGCACGTTGTATTTCTGCCCAATCGACGTGGCCTTCTTCCATTATAAGTATTTTGGTCAGCAGGTCTACAGTACCTTGATCATCGACCTCACGGGCGAGTTTGATTGCGTCATTATAATTGCGTATAGCATCAAATTCATCGTCAATGTCGTTACTGATCATTTCTGCAACAGTTTTGCCAATCTTTATAGTATTAAGTTTGGATACCGTTGGCGCACCATCGAAAAAAATGATTCGCTCGATAAGCCACTCGGCATGGTGCATTTCATCCATTGCCTGGCTTCTGATAGCTATATGAAGTTTACTGTAGCCCCAGTTTTCGCACATTTCAGAATGGACCATGTACTGGTTTATTGCCGTGAGTTCATCTGCCAGAAGTGAATTCAAGACTGCAAGTAATTTTTTATTCCCTTTCATAATTGTTCTTTTTCAATTTAAATTTATTAATGAATTTAAAGTGAGCTAAGTTAAGTACCTGGAAGAGGATAAGTGTTACATAACTTTTAAAAAGAGTTACATCATTCACACATTTTCAAGTGTGAAGCATCTTCTCATTATTTCAGGCTTTATTCTTATTTCCTAATCCGTATACTGTTCTGTAATGATAGCCATAGATTGTATATTCTATAGCATCACCTATTAATGCCGGTCGCATAAAAAGAGTCCATATCATCAATTTCCAATAATCACTCCGGCCCTTATTAATTACCCCGATAATAAAAATTGATTTTAGGCAAGCTTTAAGTGTGGTAAAATTGATCCTTACCGGTTTTGTATTGTGGGGTTTATAATTGAGTAATAATCTCCGTATCCTTTTATAATAGGGTTTTGTGGTATAGATATCGCGAATTATTCTTTTATATCCTGCAATCAGTTCGTGATAATTCATCCGGGGAATAAAATTCATGGATAAATCAGTATTATTGCCTGACGATTCGCTTATTAACCTGTCTTCAGCCTCCATGCGATGATAAAGTTGTGTGTTCTTAGGAGCATTTAACAATCCTACCATGGCCGAAACAATTCCACTTTGCTGTATAAAATCGATCTGCTTTTGAAAAACGGATGGCGAATCGCTGTCGAAACCTACAATAAACCCGCCTGAAACAAGCAAACCGGCACGTTGTATCTTCCTTATGCTGTGCAGCAGGTCCCGGTTTTTGTTCTGAACCTTGTTGCACTCCTGAAGCGAATTTTCTTCAGGGGTTTCAATCCCAATAAATACGGCTTTAAATCCTGTTTCAGCCATCAGTTTTAAAAGTTCATCATCATCGGCCAGATTAATGGAAGCCTCGGTTGTGAATGTAAAAGGATGTTTGCGTTCCTGCATCCACTCTTTCATGGCGGGAAGTAAATCGTGCTTAATGGCAATTTTATTTCCAATAAAATTATCGTCTACAATAAATACATTTCCACGCCAACGCAGTTCATATAATGTTTCGAGTTCGTTCAGAATTTGTTTTGTCGATTTCATCCTGACCTTATGGCCGAACAGAGAAGTTATTTCACAGAATTCACAGGAAAACGGACATCCCCGTGAAACCTGGATATTCATAAAGGCATAATTTTTCCTTGATAATAATCGGAAATCGGGTACAGGAGTTGACGTAATATCAGGAAATCCGGTGGTTTTGTAAATTCTTTCCGGATGACCATCTTGCAGATCATTCAGAAAAAGGGGTAATGTTATTTCAGCCTCATTCAGAATAAGGTGATCAATTTGGGGATAGTTTTGGTATTCCTGGGTAAACAAGGGACCACCTGCAACTATTTTCACACCCTGCTTCACACATTCGACAATAACAGAGTCAACCGATTCTTTCTGGATATACATGGCGCTGATAAATACATAATCGGCCCATTGAATATCCTTTGTTTTCAGCGGGGTAACATTCATATCCACCAGCTTTTTCTGCCATGTTGAAGGCAGCATTGCCGATACGGTTATTAAACCAAGAGGCGGTACTGCAGCTTTCTTTGAAATAAAGCGCAATGCATGCTTGAAACTCCAGAAGGAATCAGGGTAATGCGGATATATTAATAATACATTCATGGTTATTTTTTTTATCCCAATTACCAGAATTGGTTATTGTTAAGAATACATATATAGCAATAGACAGTTTGCTATTTTTTATAGGACCGCCATAAAACGACTCCGCCAATCCCCATTACGGCAATGCCAATCAGTGGCGACCAATTGAGGTAATGCGGTTTGTTTCTGGTGATTTCAATTTTTCCGATATCAACTACTTTCTCTTTGGTGAAAAAAGTGAAAGCTGTGAAAATGGTTAATCCTAAACCAAGAAGGATAATGAAGATACCTGCTGTTTTCATCTGCTTTATTTTACATGTAAAATATCGTTGAAAAGATAATATAAGGTTGTAGTAAAAGTATTACATAATTATTGATAAAAGTTACATCATTCAAAGATCATCGTTGCCAAAGAATCAGATTGGTTTCAAGTGGAACTGAAACACCTGGAAAGTTTGGTATTACCCGAGGAGTATAATCCGTAGAAGGACGTGTTGCAGGAATCGATCCCCGATAGATATGCAGTCCGATTGTCTCTGTTTGCTGTTCCAGAAGCTTCAATTCCTGCCGGAAAGGGACTCCTCCATCCATTCCATCGGCGTAAAGTTCTACCCTCACCGCCTTAGGGTCGAGTTCATTAAAAAAGATCTGAACCTCAAATACGTGCTGCCCGCCGCGAGTTTCAACCTTCACTTCGCCGAAGTGCAGCGCGGCCCAATTCTGTTCCAGATTATGCTGCCAATCGACTATCTGCCCACCCACTGCGCCTTTATCAGCAGCACGTTCGCTATAGGCTAACGCTAACGGGAGGTAGTGTTGCCCGGTGTATTCACGCACCGTGCGGTCGGCGGAGAAGCGCGGTGTCAATCGCGCCATGCTTTCATGCATCCGCTTGACCCATGCGGTGGGAATGCCACTATCGTCCCGTGTATAAAACTCCGGGATCACCTCCCGTTCGAGCATGTCATAAAGCGCTTCGGCTTCGGCAGCATCCCAGGCAGGGTCGTCGCCATGTTCCTGGCCATCACCTATAGCCCATCCCACTTCTGGCGTGTATGCTTCTGCCCACCAACCGTCCAATTCCGAGAGATTGATACCTCCATTGACGAGCACCTTCATGCCGCTCGTTCCACTAGCCTCCCAGGGTCGCCGGGGCGTGTTGATCCAAACGTCCACCCCCTGCACCAGGTGTTCCGTTAATAACATGTCGTAGTCGCTCAGGAAGATAATGTGGGGTCGGGTCTCTGGCTGGTGGATGAAATTTATCCATTCATGGATCAAGGCCTGTCCCGCCAGGTCCCCCGGATGGGCCTTACCGGCGATGATGAGTTGCACCGGGTGCTCAGGATTAGTCAAAAGGCGTAGCAAGCGCCCCGGATCATGCAGCAACAGGTTCGGTCTCTTATAGGTCGCGAAACGGCGCGCGAAGCCCAGTGTCAATGCGTTGGGATCAAATATATGTTTTGCCTCTTCAATCGCCTGGGACGTTGCGCCGGAGGCATCCAATTGCCGGGACAATCGCTCGCGTGCATATTCAACCAGAGATTTGCTGGCGGCAATGCGAAAATGCCAAAGGTTGGCGTCAGAGACATGGCGAATGTCCTGCTCCAGAGTTTTCGTCATCCCCAGCCATCGGCCTTTGCCGCAAGCTTTAGTCCAGATCTCGTCTGCTTCTTTGGAATCCCATGTCGGCATGTGCACCCCGTTGGTTATATATCCAACAGGCACCTCTTCTGTCGGCCATTTTGGAAATAGCGGCTCAAAAATATGCCGACTGACTTCTCCATGGAGACGACTTACCCCGTTTATTGCCCCGCTTCCACGGATCGCCAGATAAGCCATATTGAACTTTTCCGTAGCGTTCCCGGGATCCTTACGACCTAAAGCCAACAAATGTTGCCGGGTAATACCAAGTTTCTGCTCCGCGTATTCACCGAGGTATTGCTCGACCAGCTCCGGTGAGAAACAATCGAAACCTGCCGCTACTGCTGTGTGAGTAGTGAAAAGATTACCTGCTCTTGTAACAGCCAGGGCAACATTAAAAGGCTGTCCTGTCTCCTGCATGAAATGCCGGATCCGTTCCAATATAACAAAAGCCGCATGACCCTCATTGAGATGACATACCTGAGGCTGAATACCAAGAGCATTGAGCAGACGCCATCCTCCAATTCCAAGTACTAACTCCTGTTTAAGCCGAAGCTCAGGTCCACCGCTGTATAATTCACTTGTTATTCCGCGATGAGCAGGAAAGTTTGCCGCATCATTACTATCCAGCAGATAAAGTTTTATTCTGCCGACCTGGACTTGCCATGCGCGAAGCCACAAAGAATAACCGGGCAGGTCAATCCTTAAACGCAACCATTCTCCATTAGGCTGGCGCAAAGGTGTAATCGGTAATTGTCCCGGATCGTTATACGGGAAAAGAGCCTGTTGCATTCCATTCTTGTCGATCTCCTGGCGAAAATAGCCCTGCTGATAAAGAAGCCCGATACCAACAACAGGTACACCCAGATCACTTGCAGTTTTAAGTTGATCTCCGGCAACATTACCCAGTCCGCCCGAATAAATCGGGAGGGCTTCACTCAACATGAATTCCATGCTGAAATATGCTACGCAGGTAAGGGGAGACTGAGGATAATTTTTCTGGAACCACGCAGGAACTGCGTTTGCATTCTTTCTGTGCTCCACAAGGAAATCAATCTTCTTCCGGAACGTGGGATCATTCATCACAGACTGGAACTGATCGCGGGAAACTGTTTGCAAGACTACCCATGGATTCTGAGTAAGATCCCAGAGTGCCGGGTCAAGCATCCGCCATACTTCATCAGCTGAATGGTCCCATGACCATCTCACGTCAAGCGCAAGCTCTGCAAGAGAATCGACACCCTCAAGTTCCGCTGGCAGGAAACTGTAAACAGGTTTTCTTATGTCTGTTTTTTCTTTCACGATCTTTAAAAACAAGTTACATAAGAAGTAGGTTATCTGAATTCTTATACTTTTCCATGGTTAATCTTGCCATCAGGTAACTTACCGTAGATTCTGCTCCCTGATTGAGGTTCACGTGAGTTTCCTCCAGCCCGTCGTAACAACCTCCTGTACATGGGTTATAAATAATTTGATGCAAGCGGTTGTTCCCTAAAAACCAGTTAAATGCCGTTTCCATTTTCAGCCGGCAGTCTTTGTCCATAAATTCATCGTAAAATTTACTTAATGTCATTATGGTACAGGCAACATCAATGGGTTGTTCGCCAAAATGCCCTGCTTCCTGTCCCTTTTGCAGCCATTTTTTGTTGGAAATTACTTCTATCCCGTTTTCATTAAAAGTTTGCGACAATAGAAAATTAAGCGATGATATGGCGATTTCTTTATAAATTTTTTCTCTGGTCAACAACCAGGCATATAACATGGCCTCAGGCAATGTGCTGTTGGCATAGGTAAGATAACCCTCAAACCATTCCCATTTTTCGTTCGATTCGCGCTTATACATCTGAACCAAACGATTGGCGAATGTTCTTATTAGGACGAGATTTTCAGGAGACTTCGTGGAGCTATAGTAGTAATATAACCCTTTTATAGAGAAAGCCATTGCCCGTGTAGAATGCACCGTGCCTAAATGATGCAGGGATTTTTCAATGATTGTTTCGGCCTCAGATATGATTTCCCCGGGTAAGAGGCTTGATAATGATACTAAATATCCTAAAGCCCAGACGGCTCTTCCATTTGAATCATCCAAATTGACAGCTTTGTTTTGATCGGTAAAGTTGTTATCCTTATCTACATAATTTAAAAAGTTACCTGCTGGTTGCTGACAAAGTTTTATAAAGCTGAGATATTTTTTTATGTTATAAACACTCTTCTTATCGCCTGTCAGTTCAAAGTACATGCACGAGGCTACCAGGGCTCTGGCATTATCATCCAGGGTATAACCTGTTTTGATATCGGGTTGATTGATTTTTGAAAACTGAATGATACCGGTATGGGTCGTCATCTGTTTCAGGTGGTTCAGGTTGATGGTCGGGAGATTATATCGTATTGTAATTTTATCGCCGGCAATTTTTCCGAACAACATAGCATGCGCAATGGCAGAATTTTCCCAGGCTGTGGAGACTATTTTCTGCAAGGTATTTGTACTGATATTCCTTCGTAATTTATCATTGTTGAGTAGCCGGATGACGCCATCGGCTAATTGTTGTGAATTGCGAAAATCAAAAATAATTCCTGTATCCTTAGTCAACACTTCCCTTGCATGTGGTATAGGTGTAGAAATGATGGGACAGGCACAACTCATGGCATAAACAAAAGTGCCGCTTACAGCCTGGTTAGGATCGTTGGTGGTAAACAGGTAAATATCGGTAAGCTGCAAATACTCGAGCAAATCGGGCAATGGCAAATAGTTATTAATAAATATCACATGATCGTGAAGTGCATACTCTTTTACTTTTTGCTCGAGCATTTCCCGGTATTTTTCCCCTTCCGTTTTCACAACATCGGGATGGGTTTTACCTATTACCAGAAATACTACATCAGGGCTGGTTTTTACAATGGCTGGCAATGCTTCTAATGTAGTTTCAATACCCTTTCCCGAACTTAGCAGGCCAAAAGTTGTAAGGACTTTCCGATCTTTTAGCCCATACTTCAGCTTCAAAGATTTCTTACTTAAACGGGGAACTAAGTGGGTGCCGTGAGCTATCACTGATATTTTTTGCTGTGGCACAGCATAGTCGTTCGTTAAAATATCGGCCGAGGTATGGGTCATTACCACGATTGACTCGCAGGCAGCCGCAATACTCTTTAATTTTGATTTTAACAGTTCATCAGGATGAGGCAGTACAGTATGAAAAACAATAACAACCGGCTTTGAAAGTTCATATAAAAATTGCAGAAATGCTTGTTCCTGCACTCTAAAAAAGCTAAACTCGTACTGGATCAACACGATTTTAATGTGATTATCGTTATTAATAGTTAATGCCAATTTTTCATATCCGGCAGCTAATGATGTTTTAAGAATATATTTTACTTCACCAGGATATGGATAATTTTCATCTCCGGATTCCAATGCACAAACTTTTATTGATAATGAATTGCTGAATTTATTATTAAGCGCCATTATCAAATCCTGGGAATAGGTTGCTATGCCGCATACCCTTGGTGGATATGAGGTAATAAACAAGATTTCAGCCAGGTCATTTTTCATCTTTCGCAGTATAAGTTAACAATTCGGCCAATAATGCAGATAAACTCACGGAGGCACAGGCAATATATGAATCCGCTGCTCCATAATAAATAAATTAAGGTATTTCCAAACAATGCAGTGCCGGTAGGAAAAACCACATTATTCACATCGCCATTTATTTCCCATTGGTATTTAGGTGAGAACAAAGCATAAGGCAACCGGGCTATTTCTTTTACAGGATTATTTAAATCTAGTAAGGCTGCGCAGGCAGAATATACAAGCCCGTTATCAGTTTCTTCCGCTCCATGGTAAATCAATAGCCAACCGTGTTCTGTTTCAATTGGAGGGCAGCCACTGCCAATGTAGCTTGACTCGTGCGCATAAACAGGGTCGAGGACGATATGTTCCTGCAGGTTAAGAAAATAATTTTCCCAAAATTCTTTCGTGAGTTCCTTTAAGCTATTTACAGAAACAAGTTGAATGCCAGGTCTGATACGGTGAAGAAACACCAATTTATCCTTAATTTTTCGGGGAAAGAAAATTAAATCCTTATCCCACAACATAATTTTTTTATCAGGATCTGCTTTCTGGTAGTAGAACTTATGATTACGGTAATAATTTTCATTTACTTTACCGTCAGATTCAGCACGGAATACAAATTGTGCATACGTGATGGGAGGAACAATGATTCCCTGCTTTTTAAAATTCATAAAATCTTTTGAAGTAGCTAAAGCCCCACGGGCATTTGTCCCATCGTACCCGGTATAGGTCATATAAAACAGGTCATCAATCTTTACAATGCGGGGATCTTCAACACCATGTGATTCATATTCGAATTCAGGTACCATGAAAGGCTTATCCCACCGTTCAGCAACTGTCAATGGGCCATCCAACCTGCAATAGCCAATACTCGAATGATTTCCTTTTCGCACAGCCCGGTAAAAAAGATGAACGCTGTCGCCTTCACGCATTGCTGCGGGATTTAGCACACCTTCATTTTCAAATTCGAAACGAGTTTTCTTTAGTATAATGCCTTCTTTTTTAATCACTATCTGTTATATAGCATGACATATTTGACACTTTTTGCTGATCCTTAAGAGAAGGTTTTTTAAGCCCCACCCCCTGTACAGGGGGGCTTAAGGGTCAATTTCGTAGCACAAGTTCATTGACATATTGAAA
>Ga0268284_1001405_pt1 | contig 12517 bp, 8 predicted proteins | sample saktaG_14_FD_190137 | JGI IMG/M metagenome (GOLD analysis project Ga0268284, IMG submission 190137) | Saline water microbial communities from Sakinaw Lake, British Columbia, Canada - sak_2013_06_06_40m | ecosystem: Environmental > Aquatic > Non-marine Saline and Alkaline > Saline ... | reverse complement strand
AGGCATTCAACACCACCCCGTCTGACTTTTCAGGCAAAAACGGTGCCGCCGCCGCATCCACCGCGGTAACCATCGAATACGGCGTTTCCTTGCCATTGGCCGCAATCGTGTTAGCCAGATAGGTGATCACCGGTTGTGCCGCGGGAAATCGCTGCTGAATCGCCGCCGCCACCTGCCGGTCGAAAAAGATCCGCGTCGTGCGCACCTCCACCGCCTTGGCCAGCGGCACTTCCTCAACGGATAGGCCATAATCCTCCAGGGTGCAGTGTCGGGTCACGGACCGCAACAATTCAGCGTGCCCGCGTTGCCTCGGGTCGTGCATCAGCAGCAGGTTGGCCTTGCCCTCAAGCCCGAGCACCTTCTGCAAGCGCCCGATCGGCACAAACACGGTGGCTTGCGGCAATTGCGTGGTCGCCAGGCTGAAACGCCCGAAATCCGCGTCGCCGCAGGTTTTGCTAACATCTCCGCGCAGCGCGACCAATTCCGCGGCTTTGCCCGCCAGCGGCGCATCCCGCGCGATCAAGCCGGGTTTTTCAAAGCGCAACACGAGCGTCTCGGCAGATCCCAGGTTCAAGCTCCGTGACAGATGCTCGTTGACGAAAAACCCACGGTCTAACGGGCCACCAAAGCCATCATCGCCCGCCGCACCCGGCCGGAGTCGCCAAAACCGCCGGTCCACGCCTAACACCTGCACGCCACCCAGCGCCCGGCCGCTTCGCTGCACGCTCGCCGTGGCTTGCACCAACAATACCGGCGCCGCCGCCACATCCTCCGCCGCAAGGTCGTCGGCCAGCGCCGAGCGGAACAAGCGGTCGCCTCCGACCAGCACCGAATCCACCTTGCCGAGCCGTGCCGCCGCCACCTGCCGCAGCGTTGCCTTGACCGAATCCCCGGCCAGCAGCGCGCCTAACAAAACCATCGCCCCCAACGCGGCTCCCGCCAGCACCCCGAGATACGAGCTGCGGAAAAACCACAACCCGCGCAGCACAAACGACACCCCGGTCATCTGGCGACCTCCTTCAGTTTGCCCTGGACCAATTCGAAAGTGCGGCCGATTTTGCGGGCCAAGGCCCTGTTGTGCGTCACCACGATCATGGTCACGCCTTGCTCCCGGTTGAGTTCTAACAACAACTCCGCCACGCTGTCGGAGGCTGCCGGATCGAGCAAACCGGTCGGCTCATCCGCCAGCACCAGCCGCGGCTGGTTGACCAAGGCCCGCGCCACCGCGGTGCGCAGTTTCTCGCCACCGGACAACTGCCATGGCAAGTGGCTGAGCCGGTGTTCCAAGCCCACCCTGCGCAACAACTCGCGTGCCCGGCTTGCCGTTGCCTCCGCCGCTTCCTCCCAGTCACCGGCCAAACGCGGCAGCAGCACATTCTCTAACACGCTAAGCTGCGGCAGCAGGTGATGTTGTTGGAAAATGAAACCCAGCGACCGGTTGCGGAAGCGGCCGGCTTCTTCCGGCGTGGATCCGCTGAGGTCCTGACCGGCGATCCGGATCGAACCTCCGCCGGGACGATCCAGGGCCCCTAGCAAATTCAGCAAGGTTGTCTTGCCGCTGCCCGATGGCCCGACGATCGCCACCGCCTCGCCCTTCCCGACCACCAGATCCAACCCGTCCAACACCCGCACCGATTCGCCCGGAGTCTCATACACCTTGCTCAGGTTTCGCACTTCAATCATGGTTGCTTCAATGGTTGGATCTGTTCGCTTCATGCCGCTTTCCCGCCAGTCACGCAACCCCGAAATCCGTGGCGGACCAGCTCCCCGCGCGACAAATCCGCTGACGATCGTCCATGGATTTGTCGCGGCGGCCTGCTGGATTGAAGCGGCACGGTGGATTTTTTGCACCGGCAACTCGCCCGCGCCGAGGGGGGGGGGCCTTGGACAGGAAAGATCGGATCGTGGGGTGCCCTGTTTCCAAAACCCATTGCGATCCAAGGGCGCAAGGCCCTTGGTCTCGCCCGCCGAAAACCCGCGCAAATATCTGCCATGCCAGCTCCCTGCGCGACAAATCCGCTGACGATCGTCCACGGATTTGTCGCGGCGGCCTGTTGGATTGAAGCGGCACGGTGGCAACCCGCCGGGCTCACCGGTGCTTGAAGTATTGGAAGGTGGCGGCGAGGCCTTCGGCCAGCGAGTGGCGGGGTTTCCAGCCGGCGGCCAGGAGCCGCTCCGCGCTGGCGCGCGAGTGTTTCACGTCGCCCGGGCGTTGCGGGGCATGGTGGATTTGCGCTGCGGATCCGGCCTGCTCTAACAGTTGTCTCGCGAGTTGATTGATGGTGATTTGTCCGCCGTATCCGGCGTTGAACACGCCGGATACGGCGGGCGTTTCAGCGGCGAAGGTGAGGGCGCCGACGATGTCTTTGACATAGATGAAATCGCGGGTTTGTTCACCGTCGCCGAAGATTGTGATGTCCTGGCCGTGGATTGCCTTTTCGATGAAGATCGGCACGGCGGCGGCATAGGTGCCCTTGGGATCCTGGCGCGGGCCGAAGACATTGAAGAAACGGAGGGCGGCGGATTCGAGGCGTCCTTCCTGTTGGAACAGGCCCAGGTAGTATTCGCCGTCGAGCTTGGTGATGGCATACGGGCTTTGTGGTTCGGGCCGCATCGTCTCCAATTTGGGCACGGTTGGATTGTCGCCGTAGATTGCGGCCGACGAGGCGAAGACGAGTTTCCTGGCGCCCGTGGCGGATGCTTCCTCGAGCACGTTGAGCAGACCGTGGACGTTGATATCCACGCATTCGCCCGGCTTGGCCATGGACTCCGGCACGCTGACAAGCGCGGCCAGGTGGAAGATGTAATCGACACCGTGGACGGCCTCGCGGACGAGGGCGCGGTCGGTGACAGAACCTTCGATGAACGTGTATTCCAAGCCGTCGAGGTTTTTCCGATAGCCGGTGCGCAGGTTGTCGAGCACGCGGATTTCCTCGGCCACGTCCTGATAGTGTTCGACGATGTGCGAACCGATGAAGCCGCAACCACCGGTGACGAGGATTTTCATTTGGAAGGGTCTGGAAGTTTGTGGTTTTTTCAGTGGGACCCAAAGGTCCCATAGGTCCCATGAGACTTATGGGATTGCAGGACCGCGATTATGTATAACGACTCACAATCTTTTCCATGGCTGTCATGTTGTCTTCGAGCGCCTTGACGTAGGCGAACTGGTTGCGGCAGCGGTCGAGGTTGTGGTCCGGGCGGTTGATTTTGAAATAGACATCACCACTGAGGTGGTCGGTGAGGAAACGGATGCCGCATTCGAGGGTGAGCAGTTTGCCGGCGAACGCGAGATTGGCGCGTTCGGCATCGTTAAGGAAGGTGGCGGCGCAGAGATAACCTTTCACCAGCGCCTCGAAGCGGTCAAGGTGGATGCCGGTGTTTGCGGGATTGGGATCGTCCTCGCGGGCCGTCGGCGCGGCGGTGCGGACCATATCGCCGAAGTCATACAACGCGGAGCCCGGCATGGTGGTGTCGAGGTCGATCACGCAGACACCCTCGGCAGTGACGTCGTCTAACAGAACATTGTTGAGTTTGGTGTCATTGTGAGTGACGCGTTCGGGGATGGTTCCGGCGGCAATCAGGTCGGTGATGCGCGCGCAATCGGTGGCCCGGGCGCGGGCAAAGGCGATTTCGTTAGCCAGGTCCGCGGCGCGGCCGGCAGTGTCCGCAGCGATGGCGGCTTCGAGCGCTGCGAGGCGCTTGGGCGTGTGGTGGAAATCCGGGATCGTTTCGTGCAGGCGTTCGCCGCCGAGGGTGGCGGCGAGTTTCTGGAACTCGCCGAAGGCGCGGGCCGCCTGATAGGCCTGCTCGTTTGTTTCGAGCACGTCATAGCCGCGGGCCCGTTCGATGAATGGATAGACGCGCCAGACATTGCCTGCCGCATCGGTGGCGCAGGGCATGCCTGTGAGCGACGGGATGCAGGTGAGGGTACGGCGGTAGGCTTCCGGATTGCCATGGGCATGGAGGGTGGCCAGCGCGTGTTGGGTGACCCGCGCGACGTTTTCCATCAAGAGCGCGGGCTGTTTGAAGACGTTGTGGTTGATCCGTTGGATAATGTAGCGGATGCGCTGGCCTGCTTGGTCGAACCACGCGCAATAGGTGTCATTGATATGACCGGAGCCATAAACACCCGCCTGCACGAAGTCGGCCCGCAGGTCGAACAGGGCGGCGATCGAACGGAGGTCGTGAGTGGCGGAATCGGACATTGGGGATCGGGGATTGGGAATGTGGCCTGCGGTTCAGGAGAGTTTTTCCGGATAGGCGCCCAAGGCGATGAGCTTGCGGATGGATTCGACCACGTAGGGTTTGTCGTCGGGATAGGTGACGCCGAACCACGGGCTGGAGGTTTGCAGCACCGGGCAATGGGCGTGGCCACTGTGAATGAGTTGATCCACCACCGTCGGGATATAGCATTCGGATTTCATCTGGCTGCCGGATTCTGTGAGAAAGCGGGTGAAGGCTTCCTCGAGAAGCCCGAAGAAGGCCGGCCCGAAAGCCCAGAAATTCATCGAGACCAGGGACCCGGCGGGGATCACGTGGCGCTTGCCGTCGAGGGCGTTGCCGCGCACGCAGTGGTCGCTTTCGCGTTCGATGTTGAGATATTCCTCGACGTTGGTGAGGAAGCCCTTTTCATCGATTTTGCAGATGCCGCGATTGACGTGGCCGTGGTCGGAAAGGGTGTTTTCAAGCGGATAGCCGACCATCGCGATTTCGTTGGTGGTGGTGGCGGGCAGATTGCTGAAAAACGCGGCGGCGCGGAGGTAGGCGTCACGGCCGTAGAAATCGTCGGCGTTGATGACGGCGAAATGTTCGTTGACCACATGGCGTGCGGCCCGCACGGCGTGGGCGGTGCCCCAAGGTTTTTCGCGGCCCTCCGGCACGCTGAAACCGGCGGGCAGATCGGCGAGTTTTTGAAACACGTAAGCCACTTCGATGCGCTCCGCGAAGCGAGCGCCGATCCCTTGTTGGAAGGCCTCGGCGAAGTCCTCGCGGATGATGAAAACCACCCGCCCGAAGCCGGCGCGGATGGCGTCATAGACCGAATAGTCGAGCACGGTTTCGCCGTGGGGACCCATCGGGTCGATTTGTTTGAGGCCGCCGTAGCGGCTGCCCATTCCGGCGGCGAGAACAAGGAGTGTCGGTTTCATGGTGTGATGGGTGGATGGATCAAAAAAAATCAGCGGGCATGAGTGAGTGGCGGTCCAAGAAAGCCACAAGCATGCCAATTCCAGCAACCCTTGGCAACTCCGGATCCTAGGATTTATTCTTCTGCCTGACCGGGGCAGCCCGGAACCATGCGCCGCCGGGTTTAACCAGCCTGCAATGGGAGAATCCCACCCTGACTCACGTCTGGATCGCCTCGATCCCGGGCCTTCCACCCACTCAGGGGCGCCACAGATGATTGAACCAATCCATGGTTTTTTCCAACCAGGACGGCTTCTTCTGCGGCTCGAATTCGGCTGTTAGAGCCACCGGGTCGACCTTTACCTGCCGCCCGGAGTCCAGCGCCAGGTAGCGATCCACGACTTGGCGCGGGCTAACGTTTGTTAGAATCATCGGAAACGCCGCCGGGGTTTCGTAAGAAAACGATCCGGTCACGTCCTTGAGTTGCGTGCCGCTGGTGATGAAGTGTCTCATTTGAGAGGAATTCCCGAAGAGGATCGTCGGGGCGCTGACGTCAAATAGATCGACGGGTTTAACATTCGGTGCGGTTACTCCGGGCGGCGACTTCATCTTCATTAGAAGCCGGGTCAGATGGGGCCGGTAACGCACCCGGAGGGAGACCGCCGAGGCGAGTGGCGCGCCGAATTTCGAGACCGGCGCGTCATCCATGAATCTCCCATGATTCTCGATCTGCTTGCCCGCTGCATCGAGTGCATCCACGGAAACGGCGGTGGCCATGACCGGCGGATTGATCTGATAGATGACGGAAAACGAATCGGGTTCGCCGGGCGCTGTGTTGACGCCGTATTGTTGCTCGATCGCACTTCCCGAGTTGATCCGTTCGATACTTCCGTGACCGACCGAACCAGCGAACACATCAATGACTTCGATGCGGAAATCCGCATAACTCACGCTGGCGCCCTTCGCAACGGGAATTTGAAAATCCTGCGTTTCGCCATGGGCCAGGTCGATCACCGCGAGCAAGGGGGTGTCATGCAGGACCGCAAGCGCAGCGTCGAAGCGCAGCCCGGACTCCACGGGACTGACGGATGACAGGCGAAGCACGGACACGTGCGTGGCCGCATCAAAAACGGTCTGAAATTTCCACTGGAGATTGGGGAAACCCTTGAGCTCAAGAAATAACTTCATGGCCGTACCGCCTTCGCCGTCGAGTTCCAAACCCCAGGCTTCACGGTCCCGTTTCGAAATTCCCATGACGTTCGCTTCATCCTCACCCATCGGTTTTCCGTCGGGATGGAAAGGGGCTAGGATGGAGATGGCCGGATCGGGGTCTCTATCTAACTGCAGGTCGTAGGCCTTGGCGGCGAGCCAGCGGATTTTCCCGCTACCGGATTTGCACGTGAAGCCGTCCGCGGCATCGAATTCGAGCACCTCGTAGTTCGGCACAAACTCGGCCGGCGCGGGTTCGATCACGACTTTCACCTTGCAGTTGCGGTCCGTGGCCGGACTCGAACCGCCGTGCCGGGCCGTGTATTGCGGGGCCGTCGGCAATCCGGGCGATGGCAGCGGATTCGTCAAGTCCCGGAATATCGCCTCCGCCCAGGGTCGTGGTTGGGTTGGCGAGCTGGCAAGCGGTGGCTTCCGGGCAATGAAAAAACCAGCCAATCCCACCATCAGGACGGCCGCGAGGGACAGCGTGGCCAGCAGAATCCAGCGGGCAGGGCGAGGGGAGGCGGATTCCATAGGAGTTTCCCCACACTTTGCTGAAACCGCCACTGATGCCAGACGAAAAAGGCCGGTTTTTTCCGATGCTGGACAAACCCGGTGCGCTCTGGCATCCATCCGCCCCGATGTCCGAGTTACCGAAAGCCTATGAACCGCAAGCGGTGGAAGTCAAATGGTATGCCGCCTGGCTCGACGGAAAATGCTTTGAAGCCGATCCTTCGTCCGGCAAGGAGGCCTATTCGATCGTCATTCCGCCGCCCAATGTCACAGGTATCCTGCACCTCGGCCATGTCTTGAACAATGCGCTGCAGGACATTCTCGCCCGGCGCGCGCGGCAGCAGGGCAAGGAGGTTCTGTGGCTGCCTGGCACCGACCACGCAGGTATCGCCACCCAGGCGAAGGTCGAACGCGAGTTGCGTGAAACCGAGGGCCGCAGCCGCCGTGATCTCGGCCGCGATGAGTTCCTCAAACGGGTCTGGGATTTCAAGGAAAAACACGGCGACATCATCATCAAGCAGCTCAAGCGCCTCGGCTGCTCGTGCGATTGGGGCCGCGAGCGCTTCACCATGGACCCGGGCTACTCGAAGTGGGTGAGCCAGGTCTTCGTCGAGCTGTTCAAACAAGGCCTCATCTATCGCGGCAAGCGCATCGTCAACTGGTGCCCGGTTTCTCTAACAGCTCTGTCCGACGAGGAGGTGATCATGACCCCGCAGCGCTCGAAGTTGTATTTCATGAAATACCAACTCGCCGATGCGCCGGGCGAGCATTTGGAAATATCCACCACCCGTCCGGAAACGCTGATGGGAGACGTGGCGGTGGCCGTGAATCCGAAGGATCCACGCTACTTGAAATATATCGGACGCAAGGTCTTGCGCCCGTTTCCGTCTGGCGAAATCCCGGTCATCGCCGACGACCACGTGGACATCGAATTCGGCACCGGAGCGCTGAAAATCACCCCCGCCCATGACAAGGCGGACTTCGAGATCGGCATGCGCCATCAGTTGGAAATCATCGACGTTCTAACACCAGATGGCCACATCCATTGTCCGGAGTGCCCGGATCTCGACGGGTTGGAGCGCTTCGTAGCGCGCAAGCGAGCCGTCGCCAAACTCGAAGCGCTGGGATTGCTCATCAAGGTGGAGGAATACGAGAACAACGTCGGATTTTCCGAGCGTGCCCACGTGCCGATCGAGCCGCGCATATCGATGCAGTGGTTTCTCAAATACCCGTGCGTCAAGGAAGCCGCTGCGGCGGTGGCCAGCGGAGAGATCCAATTCCGGCCCGAGCGGTGGGCGAAAACCTACGCCCACTGGATGGAAAACCTCCAGGATTGGTGCATCAGCCGGCAACTCTGGTGGGGCCATCAGATTCCAGTGTGGTATCACAAGGACAAACTCGCGGCGCTGAGGAACGCTGAGTCGTTAGAAATGACCGATCTCGAGAAAGGCGACATCCACGTCGGCCTCGAAGCACCCGCCGACGCGGACAACTGGGTGCGCGACGAGGACGTGATGGACACCTGGTTTTCGTCGTGGCTGTGGCCCTTCGCCACCATGAGCGATTTGGGGGAGGATAGCGTCACGTTGCGCAAATTCTATCCGACCAGCGATCTTGTGACCGGTCCGGACATCATCTTCTTCTGGGTCGCGCGCATGATCATGGCGGGTTTCCGCTTTGCCGGCGGCTTGCCCTTCAAGAACGTGTTTTTCACCTCGATCATCCGCGACCTCCAAGGCCGCAAGATGAGCAAATCGCTGGGCAACTCGCCCGATCCCATCGACCTGATGGAAAAATACGGTGCCGACGGCCTGCGTTTCGGCCTGATGCGCATCGCGCCCGTGGGTAGCGACCTGCGGTTTGACGAGGTTTCGGTGGAGGAGGGCCGCAATTTTGCTAACAAACTTTACAACGCCTGCCGGTTCCGCCAGATGGCGGGGGACGTGGCGAGTGGCGAGTGGCAGGTGACGGGTGATCTGCCGCCGTATCACCTCGACATCATGGCCAAGCTCGATGAATTGGCCGCGGATGTGGCGGCGGGTTATGCCGAATATCGATTTGGCGAGATCGCCCAGCGCTTGTATGAGTTCCTGTGGAATGATTTTTGTGACAAGTTTCTGGAAGCGGTGAAACTCGACCTGCGCGAAAGCGCCACGCTGGCGGCACGCGCCACCACGTTAGGCACCTTTGACGCGGTGATGAGTCGTTATTTGCAACTCATGAGTCCCTATATGCCGCACATCACCGAGGAACTTTCCTTGCGGATGGGGTATATGAAGCAAGGCGAATTCCTGATGCAAAAGGAGTTGCCAGTTGCGCCGCTGGTTTCCTCCGGTGCCGCCGCCGCGCGGGCCCGGGCCGCCGCCATCTATGAAACGGCCGGCCGGCTGCGCAACCTGAAGGCGGAATACCACGTCGGCTCGCGCAAGGACGTTCGCTTTGTCGTCAAAGGCGCGGTTGAATGGCTGGCAGAGGAAACCCAGGTGCTCGCGCTGCTCGCCGGGGCGGGAGAGATGGTGTTAGATAGCTCGTATGATGCCCCGAAAGGCACGCCTGCCGCGATCACACCGGTGGGCGAAGTTTATTTGCCGATGGAGGGGCTCATTGACGTGGCGGCCGAGCGGGCGCGCCTTTCCAAGGAGATCGAAAAAATCAGGATGGAGGTGAAAAAGTGTGAAGGCAAACTTGGCAATGCCAGTTTCGTGGACCGTGCGCCGCCTGAAGTGGTGGCACAGGAGACCGGCCGCCTCGAGGATTGGCGGGTGAAACTCGCGCAACTTGGCGAGATGCTTGCGGCGTTGGCATAACGGCTTGCCAACGCGGATTCATTCACTAGGCTCGCAGGGCGGAAAGAAAACCATGGTGGATCTCATCAGCATTCCCGGAATCGGCAAAGCGTCGCTCGAATTGCTCGAAACGGCGGGTTTTTATGACGCGGAGTCGCTGGCCAAGGCCGAAGTGCCCGAACTGGCTCGCGAACTCAAACGGGCGAACTCGATTCTCAAGATCTCCAAGCGCACGCCGGGTCAAGCGGTCATCGGCAAATGGATTGTTGCGGCCCGCGACAGGGTGGGGGTGACTGAGGAAGCCACAGAGTCCGCAGATCCCGCAGAGGAGCCGGTCAACTACGAGCAGAACCCGCAGGTGGTTTCGATGCTTGTCAGCGCGCCCTTTGCGATTCCCCTGCCGGCCCGCACCTTGGTTGAAAACCAGCTAGGGGTCGCGGACATACCAGCGGCCATTTTGCTCAACCGCTACTGCGGTGACTTGGATGTGAAAGTGGAACAACGTTTGCCAATGAACCGGCAACCGAAGCCGGCAGTCGCATCCGGAAGCTATGTGCGGATTGCGGACAATGGCAGCTCACGCCTCGAAATCGACACCACCAGGATCCGATCCACCGAAGCCACAGGGCAACCCATGCTCAGGAAGGCGGCCATCAAAACCTCGTCGGCGGATGATCGCGTGACATTGATCCGCGCACCTCGCTCGTCCACCAACAAAGGACGCGACCCGCGATCGCGTTGGTATATCCGCGGCGTGCTCCACAGCCATCCGGTCTCCATCTTCGCTGGGGCGGTCGTGACCTTCCTGCTGATGATCGTGACTCCGGCGGCCATGATTTCCGCGGCTCTGCTCCTTGCCTCGGTGGAGATGCCGGCGTATTTTGCCTGGGTGCCGAAGTGGTTACTCGTGTTTCCAGCGGCACTGCCGGTGGTTGGCATCGTTTACTTGTTTTTTGGCCTTGGCGGAAGCTGCCGGATCTGCGGGCAAAAGCTCTTTGCCTACCGGGCTCATTTTAAAAACGCGCGGGCGCACAGTGTCCCGGGGCTCGGGCACATTTTTCCGCTGTGCATTCACATTCTGCTGTTCCGTTGGTTCCGCTGCACCCATTGCGGCACGCCTGTCCGGTTGAAAGAGTAGGCTGCGACTTTTTTTGCGATGAGGCGTTTGTTTCCATGGTCTTTGGCAGGGGTCGCCGTTTTGGCCTCCTGCGCGAAACTTGGCATCGGGAGCCATTCCAAGCCCGCCCTTCAATCCAGCGCCTTCGGTTCCACCGGCATTCCGCCCCAACTCAGGGCGAAAGGTCAGGACGCTGGCACGCCCGTAGTTCCCGGCGGCACTGCGCCCAAGCCGGCCGCAGTGCCCAACCTCACGCCGGAAGAAGATATTGTTTTCACCGATCCCGACAACCCGGATGCCAAGTTGCCCGAGCTTTCGACCTTGCTCTCCGCCCCCAAGCGTGGCCCTTGGGAGGAGAGCGAAACCATTGCCAAACAACGCGCCGCCCGCGAAGGGAAACCGTTGCTCATCTGGTTCACCGATTCCGCCCGCAGCCCGATGTGCAAGGCCCTCGCCCAGGAACTCTTTGCCACCCCGGATTTCGAGCAATGGGCGACAGAAAAACTCATCCGCCTGCGCATCGATGCACAAGTGCAGGAGAACAACCCGGATCTCTCGCTGGGTGAAAAGGAAACCCGCCTGGTGGACCTCAAAAACTACGTCACCAGCATGAAAAAGCGTTACAAGGTTCTCGGGCAACCCTCGGTTCTCATGCTCAATCCCAGCGGTGAGGTGATCGGGCGCTACCGCGGTTACAAGCGCGGTGAGGCGGATTATTTCTGGGGTCTGATCAAACATGGCGAGGCGGTTTCCGCCAACGCCTACCAGAGTTGGCGCGCCGGACTTGAGAAAAAGGGCTACCGTGAATGGCAGGACCGCAAGGAGCGCAAGGTGTTCGCCAAACTCACCGGTTATTCTAACGGAACTTTGACGCTCATCGAACCCGACGGCACCCGCTCCCGCACCCAGGAAAACCTGCTCTCCGACAAGGACCGCGCCTGGATCGCCGATCAGAAAAAACCGCGCAATCTCCAGTGAGTAAAGGGGAGCCATGCGCTATCAGGATGCCTTTCCAGTCTGTTTCCCAAGAGTGAATAGACCACTGGTTTCACTGATTTATGGATTGGAAAATCGGCGGGAACTGGCAGTTCGTTGTTCGCAATCAATGGAGACGCAAATAATATTAACCCCGGAGATGATTCACCCAGCATGTCGAAGCGCCGATCCGGCAGCAACGACAGAGGCTGGGTGACATCAAAGGGTTGATTATTTCATCTTACCCTGATCATGCGGCACTGTGACCGTCACGGTCGAGGGCGTCGATTGATTTCCCGAAGCATCCGTGGCCTGCACCGTGATGGTGTAAACACGGCCGTCTTCATGATTGATGGAGACTCCATGATTAATGGATGGAGACTCCATGATTAATGGAGACTCAAATTATAAAGAAACCACTTGCTTAGCCTTTGGGCATGGGCCATAAGGCTGGGCATAGCCAGGAAGCGATGGATCGTTGTGAGTCACAATGCGGTGGAGAAGCCGGTTTTTTACCACTGCATATCGCGGGTGGTGGACCGGAAGTTGGTGTTCGGGCCGGATGAGAAGGAAAAGTTCCGGACCTTCATGCGGATGCAGGAGAATTTCACGGGTTGCCGGGTGGTTGCGTATTGTCTGATGTGCAATCATATTCATTTGCTCGTGGAGGTTCCGCCGCTGCCGGAGGGTGGCTTTTCCGATGATGGATTGCTGGACAGGCTGCGGGCGATCTACAACGAGGCAGAGGTTGCGGAGGTGGCCAAGGAGTTGGCGGAGGCGCGGCGAAGCGGGG
>Ga0268284_1001404_pt1 | contig 12529 bp, 10 predicted proteins | sample saktaG_14_FD_190137 | JGI IMG/M metagenome (GOLD analysis project Ga0268284, IMG submission 190137) | Saline water microbial communities from Sakinaw Lake, British Columbia, Canada - sak_2013_06_06_40m | ecosystem: Environmental > Aquatic > Non-marine Saline and Alkaline > Saline ... | reverse complement strand
GTTATGACTGCTGTTCCGGTATATCCTCCTTTTCTCACAGCTCCGGCAAACTCCTGCCGGAACCTTATAAAAACTGATCTTGTAGAAACAAACGGTAAATGGGGATTTGATTTTGAAAGCATGGAAAAAGCGATAACGAAGCGCACACGCCTTTTTCTGCTCTGTAACCCCCACAATCCTGTCGGACGTGTATATAACCGTGATGAGCTTATCTCTCTTGCTTCAGTCTGTTCAAGGCACGGCATTATTATAAGTTCCGACGAGATTCATTGCGGGCTCCTGCTGGACCAACTGAAACGTCATATCCCAATTGCATCCCTTTCACCGGAAACAGCAAACAGCACAGTAACACTGATGGCTCCCAGTAAAACTTTCAATGTGCCGGGTCTCGGCTGTTCATTTGCCGTAATTTCAAACCCTGATTTAAGGAAGCGTTTTACAAAGGTAATGACCGGAATAGTGCCGAGGGTGAACACTCTGGGTTACACAGCCGCTGCTGCAGCGTACAGGGAGAGCCATGAATGGCAAAGAGCGCTTCTTGAGTATCTAAGGGGGAACCGGGATCTTGTTCTTGATTCCGTGAACAGGATGCCCGGCATTTCTGCGGGAGAGGTTGAAGCCACTTATCTTGCGTGGATTGATACAAGGCAAAGCGGGATTGAAGATCCCATAAAGTTTTTCGAAGATGCGGGTGTCGGGCTTTTTGATGGAAAAGAGTTCGGTACACCGGGCTTTGTAAGGCTTAATTTTGGCTGCCAGCGGTCATTGCTTAAAAAGGCCCTTGAAAGAATGGCAAGTGCCATTGAAAGAAGATCACGCACCACCAAACCATAAACCGGAAACCAGAAACCAGAAACGATAATGCATAATGTTTAAATATCAGGAAACAAACCGGTATTTTGCCCAGATTTCAAACGGACTAGAAGATATGGGCGCCCTGGAACTGGAGGAGCTTGGCGCGAAAGAGATACATCCCGCCTACAGGGGTATTTACTTTGAAGCCGATAAGAGATCGTTATACCGGATAAATTATTCATCCCGTTTAATTACACGTGTGCTTGCGCCGCTTCTTGCTTTTAAGTGTGAGACAGCAGAAATTATTTATAAAACTGCAAAAAATATCGACTGGCCGGCCATCTTTTCTGTAAACAATACCTTCGCAGTATTTGCAACAGTTTCAAACAGTAAAATAACGCATTCCCAGTATGCCGGCCTTCGCTTAAAAGACTCGATTGCAGATTTTTTCAGAGACAGTTGCGGCAAAAGGCCAAACGTTGACCCGGACAATCCTGATGTCTGGATCAACCTGCATATAGAAAATGACAGGGCTACAATCGGGCTTGATGCTTCAGGAGGATCCCTTCACAGAAGAGGATACCGAGGGGAAACCGTAAAGGCCCCGATACAGGAAACGGTTGCGGCGGCAATCATACGACTTACCGGTTGGGAAGGGGATAAGCCGTTTTATGATCCGATGTGCGGTTCCGGAACTCTTCTCTGTGAAGCCCTCATGTATTATTGCCGGATTCCTTCCGGAATTCTGAGGCAAAAATTTGGCTTTCATATGCTCCCTGATTTTGATCCCGGAATATGGGAATCCGTGAAAGAAGAAGCGTCAAAAAGTATGCGTTCTATTCCGGCTGGATTGATTTCCGGAAGCGACATTTCAAAAGAGGCCGTTTATACTGCAAGGGAAAATATAAAAGTGCTTCCATACGGGGACAAAATATCCTTAAAAGTAAGCGATTTCAAAAAAATTCCTGAACTGAACGATTATGCGATTGTATCCAATCCTCCTTATGGAATCAGGATGGAAAGCAAAGATGGAATAGAAGACTTTTATAAATTCCTGGGAGATTTTCTGAAACAGCGCTGCAAAGGCTCTGTCGCCTATATCTATTTCGGAAACAGGGAGTTAATAAAAAAAACAGGGCTTAAACCCTCTTGGAAAAAACCCCTTATTAGCGGCGGGCTTGATGGAAGGCTTGTAAAATATGAACTTTACTGAAAGTTCAGGGGCTTAAGTGTACAAGTAGAAAAATGAAGGCATAAATCTTTTGTTGCGGGGAATCATGGGTATCTTAAAGAAAATATTCGGAATATGTGAAACAAGAAGGCCGGAGAATCCTGGTTGCTGGATTATTTCCGGCGGGCGGGTTGAGATAGATTTAAAGAGCGCTGGTGAACTTTCAGAGCGGGGTGGGGCTATACGGCTGGAAGGAAAAGGCCTTGTGGACAGGATTCTTGTGATCAGGGGTGAGAATGGCCTGTTTTATGCGTACGAAAACAAGTGCACACATATGGGGAGGCGAATTGATCCTGTTTCTGGCAGTCAGTATATCACGTGCTGCAGTGTCATGGGGTCGAGTTTCGGCATTACAGGAGAGGTTGTCTCCGGACCGGCGAAAGGTGCTTTAAAAATTCTTGAAGTTAAAATTATGGATAATAAGCTTTATATCGACATATCATGATTATATTGTCAGGTATTTAAGATTGTTACAATATATTATATGCGGGGAAATATTCTCTGTTGATTTTGCGTCCATATTTTTCTGAGGAGAGGCAAATATATATTGATTTTTGTGCTGTGAAGAATTAAAATTCAAATAAATAGAATCGAGGATTATTAAGCTGATGTATATACTGAATACGAACCCACCTCAAACGAAGCAAGATGTTCAATAATTATCATGTTAATATTTCACAAAATATTTATGTATATCTTCACTTACAGATAAATTAAAAACGTTGTAATAGTTGAACAAATGTTTTTAATGCAAAAGGAGGGAACAATGAAAAATATCCAAAAAACAATCTTTATGGCAATGACATGCCTTTTGTTGAGTTCAACTTTAGCCTTTGCCGGTTCGGATATAAAAGGCGCTGTCATAAATACATCGAATACAAAGAATAAGGTCAATGTGGCTGTTGGTTCAAACAGCAAGGCAAATCTTGATTCGGTGAATATAAAAAACAGCAGCGTCACGGGTGCGGTTGTCAATACACCTGGCGGTAAAACCTCCGTTAATGTGGCCGTGGGAAGCGATAACAAGGCGAACCTCAGTTCAGTTAACATGGAGTCAAGCAGCGTTAAGGGTGCTGTTATAAATACTTCGGCCGGGCAGACCAGTACAAATGTGGCCGTAGGAAGCGGAAACAAGTCAAACCTCGGGGCTACAAATCTGAAGGGAAGCAATGTCAAAGGCGCCGTGATCAACACTGCGGCCGGTAAAGCACTGACGAATGTGGCTGTAGGCAAGGATAATAAAGCGAGCCTTGGCGCAGTCAACATGGATGGGACCAGTGTAAAGGGAGCTGTGATCAATACCGCGGCCGGAACCGCATTGACAAATGTGGCTGTCGGAGCCGGGAATAAAGCGAGCCTTGGCGCTGTAGATACCAAGGGCGGCGATATTAAAGGAGCTGTCATAAACACCGCTGCCGGAAAAGTTCTGACGAATGTTGCCCTCGGGAAAGACAACACGGCAAGCCTTGGCGCGACCGACCTGAAGGGTAGCAATGTAAAGGGAGCCGTGATAAATACAGCAGCCGGACAGGTTCTAACGAATGTTGCCCTCGGGAAAGATAACACGGCGAAACTCGGCGCAACCGATATGAAAGGGAGCGATGTAAAGGGCGTCGTGGTCAATACGGCAGGCGGCCAGGTTCTGACGAACGTTGCTCTCGGAATGGGTAACAAGGCAAGTCTCGGCGCAACCGACCTGCAGGGTAGCAATGTAAAAGGAGCTGTTATCAATACGGCAGGCGGCCAGGTTCTGACAAACGTGGCCCTCGGGAAAGATAACACGTCTAAACTCGGCGCGACCGATATGAAAGGAAGCGATGTAAAAGGCGTCGTGGTCAATACGGCAGGCGGACAGGTTCTGACAAACGTTGCTCTCGGAATGGGGAATAAGGCAAGTCTTGGTGCGACCGACCTGAAGGGTAGCAATGTAAAGGGAGCTGTGATAAACACCGCAGGTGGTCAGGTTCTGACAAACGTGGCCCTCGGGAAAGATAACACGGCGAAACTTGGCGCGACAGATATGAAAGGGAGCGATGTAAAGGGCGCCGTGATCAATACGGCAGGCGGCCAGGTTCTGACGAACGTTGCTCTCGGAATGGGTAACAAGGCAAGTCTCGGCGCAACCGACCTGAAAGGGAGCAATGTAAAGGGCGCTGTGATCAATACGGCCGGCGGCCAGGTTCTCACGAACGTAGCTCTCGGGAAAGACAACGCTGCGAAACTGGGCGCGACGGATATGAAAGGAAGCGATGTAAAAGGAGCCGTTATCAATACGGCAGGCGGTCAGGTTCTGACGAACGTAGCTCTCGGAATGGGTAACAAGGCAAGTCTCGGTGCGACCAACCTGGAGGGAAGCAATGTAAAAGGTGCGGTGATAAACACGGCAGCCGGTCAGGTTCTGACGAATGTGGCCCTCGGGAAAGACAACACCGCGAAACTTGGCGCAGTCGATATGAAGGGAAGCGACGTTAAAGGCGCTATCGTCAACACGGCAGCCGGCCAGGTGGTGACAAACGTTGCTCTGGGAGCCGGGAATAAGGCGAGTCTTGGGGCTGTAGATATGCAGGGGAGCAGTGTTAAGGGCGCTATCGTCAACACGGCAGGCGGTCAGGTTCTGACGAATGTTGCTCTTGGGAAAGACAACACTGCAAAACTCGGAGCAGTTGATATGAAGGGAAGCGAGGTTAAAGGAGCTATCGTCAACACGGCGGTCGGCCAGAATGTGACAAATGTAGCTCTTGGAAAAGACAACAAGGCAAGTATTGCTGCAGTTGATATGAAGAACAGCAGTTTGAAAGGCGCAATCGTAAACACCGCGGCTGGAGCTTCTGTGACGAACGTAGCACTTGGCCAAGGCAACAAGGCAAACCTGGCTGCTGTCGAAATGAAGAACAGTTCAATGAAAGGCGCAATAGTAAATACCGCGGTAGGCGGAGCTGTGACAAATGTAGCTCTTGGAAAAGACAACAAAGCCGGTCTTGCGGCAGTTGATATGAAGAACAGCGATATGAAGGGCGCTATAGTGAATACGGCAGCAGGCGGAGCCGTAACAAATGTTGCAATCGGAAAGGACAATAAAGCCGGTCTTGCAGCCGTGAATATGGAAGGCAGCAATGTCAAGGGCGCTATAGTCAACACGGCGGCAGGCGGAGCCGTAACGAACGTGGCGATCGGTCAGGGCAACAAGGCGAACCTGGCTGCTGTTGATATGAAGAACAGTTCAATGAAAGGCGCGATCGTCAATACGGCGGCAGGCGGAGCCGTTACGAACGTTGCCATAGGCAAAGACAACAAAGCCAACCTTGCCGGTGTCGACATGAAGGGCAGTGATATGAAAGGAAACATCGTAAATACCGCAGCGGGTGGAGCTGTGACTAACGTTGCCATAGGTAAAGGCAATAAGGCCAATCTTGCCGGTGTCAATATGGAAAACAGCAACATGAAAGGCAACATTGTAAACACTGCCGCAGGTGGAGCCGTGACAAATGTCGCCATAGGCAGCAATTCCAAGGCGAATCTCTCTTCAGTTGACATGAAAAACAGCACCATGAAAGGCAATATTGTAAACACTGCCGCAGGCGGGGTTGTGACGAACGTAGCCATAGGCAGCAATACCAAGGCGAATCTCTCCTCGGTTAACATGGAAAACAGCAATATGAAAGGAAATATTACGAACACAACAGTGGGTGGAGTTGTAACAAATGTTGCCATAGGCAGCAATTCCAAGGCGAATCTTTCTTCTGTTGACATGAAGAACAGCAGCATGCAGGGCAATATCAGCAACAGAGCTGTTGGTGGTGTTATGACAAATGTTGCTGTAGGAAGGAACACAAAGGCGAATCTGGGTTCAGTTGTTCTTGAAAACAGCACCGTAAAGGGGAATATAACTAACAGGGTCAGCGGTGGCGCTGTAACCAATGTCGCGGTCGGATCGGGAGCCGAAGCTAATTCCGGTTCCGTTGTTGTTAAAAACCGGAATATCGGAGGCGCAGGCACCAGTTCGGGACTGGGGGTTGTCATAAATGATACGAGAATACCTTTTGGCGCAATCACAGGGACAAATACAAATGTGGCTGTTGGCGGTAAATCCAACAAAAATTCGGTTGTTTTTAAATAATGGATAAGGACTCAGATTTTTTACGATCTTCATTTTAAAGTATTAAATCTGAGAGTATAAGAAGGAGAGAGGGTTATTGATTTGCAAAAAGAACATTTTTATGCTTTATGCTCAACCGGCGCATAGAAAGGAGTGCAATTAAAATTTAAAAAAAGAGGGCCATTTAAAAGTGAATATCGCACAATTAAAATGTGAGATGATTCACTGACAACAACGTTTATAAGTAGTTAAGTAAACACAAGATTGGGGTATGGTAATTAACAAAAACAAACAAGGAGGTAAGCAAAATGAAGAAGGTATTATTAGTACTTGGTGTTCTTTTAATTTGTGTTTCTATGGCTTATGCAGGCTCAGATGTAAAGGGCGCAATTATCAATAAGTCGGAAGTTAAGAATGCGGCCAATGTAGCAATGGGCCAAGGCGCAACAGCCAACATGGGTTCCGTTGCACTGAAAGATTCCTCGGTAAAAGGTGCGATCATTAATAAGTCCAATGTTCAGAACGCCGCTAATGTAGCAATGGGCAAGGGTGCAACAGCCAGCATGGGAACGGTTGATATGAAGGGATCCAGCGTAAAGGGAGCCATCATCAACCAGTCTGATGTCAAGAATGCGGCCAACGTAGCAATGGGCCAGGGCGCAACAGCACAGATGGGAACAGTTGCAATGAAAGACTCCTCGGTAAAAGGCGCTGTTATCAACAAATCCAATGTCCAGAATGCGGCCAACGTAGCAATGGGCAAGGGCGCAACAGCCAACATGGGAACAGTTGATATGAAGGGATCCAGCGTAAAGGGAGCCATCATCAACCAGTCTGATGTCAAGAATGCGGCCAACGTAGCAATGGGCCAGGGCGCGACAGCACAGATGGGCACTGTTTCAATGAAGGATTCAAGTGTTAAGGGAGCTGTAATCAACAAATCGAGCGTAAAGAATGCAGCCAATGTAGCAATGGGCAAGGGCGCAACAGCCAATATGGGCACAGTTTCCATGAAGGGTTCCACAGTTAAAGGCGCCATAATCAATCAGTCCAATGTACAGAATGCAGCTAATGTTGCAATGGGCAAGGGCGCAACAGCCAATATGGGTTCCGTAAAACTCGATTAGTCTTATTTTTATGTTAGTAATTGCCTGTTCAGGGTTGCGGTTTGTTTGCCGCAGCCCTGAACAAAACAGGACAAAACGATTCGGTAAAATATAGTAAAAAAACGATATTTTTTAATAACAGATTTTCACCGGCCCTCCATATAAAAAAAATTGTCCCTTTGGTTAAGAATAGACCTGTTCTTACATTGGGCATAATAAATTTGTTAATAAGAAAGTGGTGTTTGTATTAAAAGTTTAATAGAAAATGATATTTATCGCGGTCAGGTGTAAGGGGGGCATATGTATAAGAAATGGTTTATAACAGCGTGTATAATTATTATTCCGGTTATGTTTGCAGGATATAGCCGGGGGGATGATCTTGACGACGGAATTTCAACTGCTACTGATGATAATGTCAGCGCTGATGATGAGATAGGCAAGAAGGATAATAATGTTAACTTTATTGTCATAGAAGCAATGGCGGCAGCCAAAATGAAGGCCAAAAAGGGTGACCAGGCAGCCAAAAACGGTAGCGGCGATATAGCGGGAGATAAGAATGAGAACAGCGTTGTAGTAGGCGCTGGGTCTCAGACTGGAAATATATACAATATTCAGGTTATGAAATAAGACGCTGCGAATTTCATTCTGCCTTAATGTCTTACAGTAACCCCAACTTATGAATATTAAAACAAAAATTTTAAAGAGGGGAAAATGAAAAACACATTTTGGAATAAAAAAATCTACCAGAGAATGCAAATTGTTTTGATTATCATGTCATTTTCCTTGCTTCTGGTTTCTTGTGCGTCGGTTGATCCTGCTAACATAGAGGTTGAACTTAAAACAGCCCCGCCGACTTCTCAGATCACCAATTATACGCAGGCTCTGGCAGACCTGGGATTGATGACGGAAATCTACAATGTCGATGTGGTAAAAATTCAGAGCAATCCGATTGGCGATAATACCGGAACATCCGGATCAACCGGGGGAGAAATTCCGAGAGATATCACAGAAATGATAAAGAGCGCCTTAAATTCGATCGGTGGAAGAGTCATCTTTATACCATATGATCCTTCTTTCATGCAGAACCAGATGGTAACGGGATACTCGAATTTTGACGACAAGCTTATACCGGATGTTGTAATAAGCGGAGGCATTACCGAGTTTGACAGAGGGCTGGAAACAAGGGGTGACGGTACTGATGTCAGCGCCGGAGCCGAATTTACAGGTCTGCCGGACTACCTCCCTTCAAAAGAAATAAAGCTCAGATACGGAGATACCGGAAAAACAGGCCTGGCAAGCATTACCCTTGATTTTAACCTTCTAAACTTCAGGACAATGGCCGGTATACCGAGAATGGGCTCTGTAAACAGCATGAAAGTATCGAAAGCAATGGGTGAAAAAGAACTGGGCATAAGTCTTTTCGGACAGTCTTTCGGAAGAAAGGGGTCTGTTAAGAAAGTCCAGGGAAGGCACGCTGCGGTCAGACTCCTTGTTGAACTGAGCATGCTCCAGGTTGTAGGTAAGTACAACGGGCTTCCATACTGGAGACTCCTTGGCGATGACGCAATGCCCGATAAGGATGTCGAAAGCGCCATAAGGAAATTTTATTATAAACTCGGGGATTCTGACAGGATATTTAAAGCCCAGGAATGGCTATATCTGCACGGGTATGAAGTTGTTCTTAACGGACAGCTTGATAATGCGACGGCTGCAGCCCTGAAACAATATGACGCCAGTTATAATCCGGCAAACAAGATAAGTGATGATATGTTTGTCAGATTGTATTCGTCGATACCGATAAAAGAGAGTACCCTTGGAAGAAGAAATCAGCTTGACAGGATCATGGGACAAGCGCCTGCAGTTGCAGAAACAAGCTCTCCCTTTGTTCAGTCCCAACAACCACAGGTACAACAGGCTGCTGCCCCGCAGGCTGCTCCTGCCGCTGCACAGTCTGCACAAGCGGCGCCTGCAGATGTAAAACAGCAGCAGGCGGCTCCTGCACAGAAGGCTGCTGTCAGCAGCTCAAAGAGGAAGACCTCCATCGGCAAAATACTTACTGATGAAGAGTGGTAATAAACATGAACTGTTGTATCAGGACTGTTTATTTCGTTCCGGTATTCCTGATTGTCTCTTTTTTCTCAATATCTTTTGCAGGGAACAAGGAGATGGTCGATGAGAGAATTAAGGGAATGGATGATGTGAATAAACAGATGGTAAAACAGATCCCCGGTCTTCCAATGAATGGAAAAGTTGACGCGAAAGCAAAGGTCAGCAGCGAGAGCGGAAAGATAAATTTTGAAGTTTATCAGGTAAAATCAGTTGCAAAGGAAGCCAGTCTGGATTTCGGAGGCGGGAACAAGAAACCGGAAAACTCTGCGACTACCAAGCCCGATGAATTAACAAAAGAAAAAACGTTACAGGACGTATCCAAATAGAATTTAAATAATTACCGGAAATACGATTCCGTCTTAAACGGAAAGCGTCCGGGAAGAGAACAAGGACCATGAATTACTCCAAAAGGGAGGAGGCGGTTATATGATATCAAGATGTTTTAAAGCTTTCCTGGTTTTATTTGTTTGTGTTACTTTATTTGCACCGGGCGTATGGGCCGGAAATAAAAAAATGATGGCTATAATGGCTGCAAAAAATGATGCGATGAGAGGGCTTACCGAGCAGGTATACGGCCTGAAAGTCCGTTCTTCGGAAGAAGTGAAAAACATGGCTGCGGACAGTTATGTCGGAAAAACCGATTCCAAGACATCCGCAACCTTGTCGGGTATCAAGATTTCAGATGTTGTTTACGATCCGCAGCAAGATATTGCCAAAGCTACTGCTACTATGACGGCAAGTGAAATTGTAAATATAGACGGATCGAACGTGGCTTTAAACGGAAAGGTGTTTAAGCATGTCGGTTTCGGTACAAGTTCTCCCGAGAAAGCCGGCCCTCTGAAAGCGCTCAGGGCGGCCCAGATTGACGCTTACAAGCAACTTGCGCAGCAAGTAGCCGGATTTACCCTTGAGAGCCAGACTACAATTGAAAATTATATGCTCAAATCGGATCTCATACAGACAAAAGTTCAGGCATCACTTGCTATGGCGGAGATCACAGATTATGGCTGGGATAAGGGAGGAGATGCTTTTGTCAAGATGATATTAAACGTAGATGCAGTATCTGCTATGCTTGGTGAAGCTGTTGTCGGTGCAGGAGAAGTCATTGAGGTTGAAGGGCAGGGCGCTCAGCAGGATGATTTCAAGAAAGCCAAAACCGGAAAAAAGCAATAGCCGGTTGTTTATTATAAAATATAAGGGAACGGCGTCTATATTTAAAAATAATTAAAGTCCCCTTCATCTTGCCTCATTATATGGAGGTGGAGAGAAGGGGATTTTTTTTAATCCATATTTATTTACATGAAAGGAGATTTGCAATGAAGGACAAACTCTGGTCTGAAAGAATCAAATTTTTTCTGTTGGGTATGCTTGTGGTGATAGGTATCCTGTTTTTAGCCGGTGCAGACACGCTGAACCCGCCTCCTCCCAATTATGGAAGATTTCAGATATCATCATGGGCAACTTCGTTTGGAAATAATTCAGGAGGAGTTGGTGCTTTTGTAGTTGACACCATCACCGGGGAGACTAAAACAGTATACAGCAGGATATACGGAGCTCCCATTGAAGGTAAACTCATAAAGAATGATCTCAAAAGACCCTTTGTCGCAATAGATTAGCGGTAATATCTTTGCCCCGGGAAGGCTCCGGCTTCTGCCGGCGGCTCTTTATTTTTATAAGGGAGGCTGTATGAATTCAAAAATTTATTTTTATTTATTATTCCAGCTGGTTATTTGTTTGATGGTTTTAAGCGCTGGTGAAACTTCTGCCGGAGGCATTACAATAAATATCGGTGGAGGGAGCGTCGGCGATATTTCGATCGACGGAGGAACTGCGCGCTCCGGAAGCGGCGGATGCGGCGGTGGTGTGGAAGGAAACGGTATCGCAAAGACGGAAAACAGGAATGTTGCGGCATTCAGCAATGTCGAGGTGGACGGCGCCTTTTATGTTTATGTAGAATGCCGGAAGAAACAAAAACTTGAAGTCAGCGGTGACAGTAATATACTTCCCCATATCATAACGAGAATAAAAGGAAATACTCTCCAGATCACAACATCTAAAACAATATGCCCCAAAAAATTGCTGGAGATAAAAGTATCAGCCGATAACATCGAGAAGATAACGGCCTCAGGCGCCGTAGATCTATCAATTTCCGGAGTGGACAACAATAAACTTGATCTGACAATTGATGGTGCAGGCGATATTAATGCATCAGGAAAAACAAGGAATTTCAGAGTTGGTGTGTCCGGATCAGGAGATCTGAAAGCAAAGGATCTGAAGGCTGAAAATGTTGAAGTATCGATAAACGGAGCCGGAAATGCGGTAGTTTATGCTTCAAAAAAACTGAGGGCGGAAATAAACGGTGCCGGTGATATCGCTTATTACGGCAATCCCAAAGAGGTGATTCAGGAAATTTCAGGGGCTGGAGATATTATAAAAAAATAACAGTATATTGCTGTTCATATTCAAAATCAAATCGCAGTGTTCCATCCTCATTTTTATCCCGGCTAATATCTGTCCGAAGCCGTTATTATTTCATTAGGAGCGCCATATGAAATCGTTCGGGATCATTGTTCTGGCGATAATTATAATGTTTGTTTTTACAGCGCCTGTTTTGGCGAAATTAAGTGTCAAAGAGGCTGTAGTTAAAATTTATACGGTCAGCAATCCCTATAATTATCATGAACCTTGGCAGATGTGGGGGCAGAAAATATTTCATGGTTCGGGGTGCATAATAAGCAATAAAAGAATTTTAACAAACGCACATGTAATACGGGACCAGACATTCATACAGGTGAGGCGTTCCGGAGAAGCAAAAAGATATACTGCCGAACTGGAAAAGGTCGCGCATGAATCTGATCTTGCTGTTCTGAAAGTCAGAGACGAATCTTTTTTTGAAGGAATAGAGCCTGTTGGAATAGGAGATCTGCCCGAAATCAAGGATAAGGTTGTTGTCTACGGCTTCCCTGAAGGCGGGGATAAACTATCCATCACGGAAGGGGTTGTTTCAAGGATAGAACACAACAAATATTATCACAGCAGCTCTTATCTGTTCACCTGTCAGATAGATGCCGCAATAAATTCCGGTAATAGCGGAGGGCCTGTTATAAACAAGGATGATGAAATTGTCGGTGTGGCATTCCAGGGATTGCAGGACGGCCGTTATGAAAATATTGGATACATGGTTCCGGCACC
>Ga0268284_1001403_pt1 | contig 12531 bp, 8 predicted proteins | sample saktaG_14_FD_190137 | JGI IMG/M metagenome (GOLD analysis project Ga0268284, IMG submission 190137) | Saline water microbial communities from Sakinaw Lake, British Columbia, Canada - sak_2013_06_06_40m | ecosystem: Environmental > Aquatic > Non-marine Saline and Alkaline > Saline ... | reverse complement strand
ATTGGCCACGTTGTCGAGCGCCTCACTCATGCCGCGGAGCAGGGTGCCGTTTTTCTCGAGCATGGCGTTAAACAGGCAGGTGAGCTCGTGCAATTCATCGCCCGGTCCGGGGCGAACCGGGACACGCGCATCCAGGTGTCCCGTGTCGAGGACGCGATGAACGGCGGCGATCAGCCGGCGGATGGGGCCAAGCGCACGACTGGCGAGGAGTGCGCCGGCGAGCAACCCGAGCGCCACGCCGAGCGCGAGCACCCACGCGGCAACAATGCGGAAGTGTTCAAGCAAGGCCCTGTGGGCCTCGGTGGACTTGCCCACTTGCAGAAAGTGGCCATCGCCGAGTTGCGCGGTGGCGACGAGCCACGGTCCGCTAGTCACGCCTGCGGGCAGCCGTATCCATTCCTGGGGTGTGGTAGGAGAGGTATCTAGGGAGCCTGGATCGAGCGGTTCCACCCCGGTCGGCTGGCGGATGAACAGGCCGGCTCTCGACGGCCCGGCGACGCGGACAAAAAACGACTCACGGCCGCTGTCCGATCGCGCTGCCAAACGTTGGATCATGCCCGTGAGTCCATCGACTTCATACCACGAACGGCAGAGGTCGAGCTGCGCACGGATGACCTCGCGATCCTTTTGCGCGATGGATGCTGAGAGCAGAAAATATGCGGCAAAGAACAGCGCGAGCGCGAGCGTCGTGAGGGTGGCTGCGAACCACAGGTTCAGCCGGAAAGCGAACGATCTGCGGTGCTTATTCGGTACGGAGGACATAACCGGCACCGCGAAGGGTGTGGATGAGTTTTGGGTCGAAGTCGCGATCCACTTTGTTGCGCAAGCGGCAGACCAACACGTCCACGACATTGGTTTGCGGATCGAAGGCATAGTCCCAAACGTGTTCGAGAATCATCGTCTTCGAGACGACGCGCCTCGCGTTGCGCAGAAGGTATTCCAGCAGTGAAAACTCACGCGCCTGAAGTTCTATTTTGGTTTCGTCGCGCCAGACCTCGCGGGTGAGCAGATCGAGTTTCAGGCCGGCGCAGCTCAGTGTCGTCGGCTCAATGGCGTGCGTGGATCGACGGATGAGGGCCTGGATGCGTGCCAGCAGTTCGGAGAAGGCAAATGGCTTGGTCAGGTAATCGTCACCGCCTGCCTGCAAGCCACGAACGCGATCATCCACCGAACGTTTTGCACTGAGAATGAGGACCGGAGTTTTCACCCGTCCGGCACGCCATTGTTCGAGAATGCTCAAGCCGTCGCGGCTGGGTAGCATGAGGTCGAGCACGGCGGCATCGTAGGAGTGGTTAAGGCCGAAGTCCAAGCCCTCGTCGCCATCGTTGACCTGATCCACGGCGAAGCCCGCTTCGCGCAGCCCCTTGCTCAGATGATTGGCGATTTTGAGATCGTCCTCGACAATAAGAATTCGCATGGCTTAACAGATAACACTCGTTGGATCCGCGAACAAGCAGAATCCGCGGTTGGGTGGGGAGCTTGGTGCAGCTTCAGCGGCGGGTGATGGTCGGAGAATCCGCAGGGTTGAGGAGTTGCACGTAGTCGGTAAGGATCTGCTCTGTCTCACGCAAGAGCAGATCCTTGGCGGGCGTGGCCGACGCGGTTCCATCTCCATCATTGTCATTGGGCGTTAGGTTCGCGACCTTGAGTTTGGTTTCATCCAGTGGTGCTGGCAGGCCGGGCAATGCCGCATTTTTCACGGTGATTTCATAAACCGCGGGTGTGGTGTCATGATGCGCGAGCCGCTCGGCATCGCGGGCTGTGGTCCGCGCCTTGGCGTCGTCCCGTTCGCGCATGCGCTCGGTCTCGTTGAGCGAGACGGATTTCGTGACGCGAGTCTTTTTCACCAGCGCGAGGTCTTCGCGCAGCCATGCGAAGTCCCGATCCGCAGAGATGCGTGTAAGGGACTCGTTGCGGAGTTTTGCAACGAATGGATTCACCATGTCAAAATGTGGATAGCGTGCCGCTGGCACCGAGTCCCACTCCAGCGGATTTTTCATCCCGGCCTCGCTGATCTCCGGAGTATCTGTGAACGATGGCAGAACGATGTCAGATCGCACGCCATGCAGTTGTGTGGAACTGCCGCCGGGGCGGTAGAATTTGCTGATCGTGACTTTTAGCGCGCCGGGATCGGACTCGGGAGTAACGCCTTCGTGTTGCATGATAGAGCCGAGTGGAAGCATGGTTTGCACCGTTCCTTTGCCGAAGGTGGAGGAATCGCCGACGATCAGGGCACGCCCATAGTCCTGGAGCGCGCCGGCGACGATCTCCGAGGCTGAGGCGCTGAAGCGACTGGTAAGCACAATGAGCGGACCGGCATAGAGAGTCTGGCCGTCATTGTCCTCGCCGACTTCGATGTGACCCGCTAGATCGCGAGTCTGCACGACCGGCCCTGACGGGATGAACAGGCCGGTTAGATTGATGGCTTCCGTGAGCGAGCCGCCGCCATTGCGCCGGAGATCCAGGACAATCCCGCGCACGTCCTCAATCTTGAGTTTGCGGATGAGTCGTTCGACATCGGCAGTTGCAGACTCGCCGTGTCCCTGATCGCTGGCGTAAAAAGCGGGCAGATCGATCACGCCGAGCCTCATGGTCTTGCCGCCGCCTGTAGGGAAATCGACGATGCGTGCCTTTGCCATTTGATCGTCGAGGTGGATTTCGTCGCGCTGGATCGTCACGGTTTTCCGCACATCCTCACTCGCGTCGGCAGGGATGATCGTGAGTGTCACGTCGGTGCCCTTTGGCCCGCGGATCCATTCCACCGCTTGCGGGAGTGGTAGATCCATGAGATCGACAGGCTCTTTGCCGGGCGGGGTCACCGTTACGATCCGGTCACCGATTTTCAATTTTCCACTCCGCGCGGCGGGGCCGCCGGGCACGAGTTCGCGGATTTTGCAATAGCCATCGTCGGCTTGGAGGGTTGCGCCGATTCCGGTGAGCGAGAGATTCATCACGGTGTTGAAACTCTGCAATTCCTCGCGGCCCATGTAGTCCGAGTGTGGGTCATAGACATGCGCGAGCGCATTCAAGTAAATCTCCAGCACGGCGCCGGCGCTGAGTTTCTTCATCATCTGCGCCTGCCGCGTGTAGCGGTGGGTCAGCGTTTGAGCGAACTGATCCGGCTTTTTGCCCGCAAGCTTTTCCTGCAAAATCTCCGAGCGCAGACGTTGCCGCCACAACTCGTGCGCCTCAGCGGCGGTGCCCGGGCGTGCTGCCTTTTCGCGGTCAAACGAGTAGCTGTCATGCCCGGAAAAATCAAATTTGTCCTTTGCCAGCGCCTCAGTTGCGAACTGAGCACGTTCTTCGACCCGCTGGAGATAGCGGTTGAAGATCATCTGCGCCGGTTGCGTGTCGCCCGAGTTCCGCGTGGCCGCCGCGAGGTGCGGCACGCAACCACGAAACTCCGCGATGTCGCTTTGGAAGAAGAGTTCGTGCGAAGCGTCGAGCGTGTCGATGTAGCGGTCGAGAAACTTCGCCGCCATGGTGTCGTCGAGTGGGTGGTGAGCGTATTGTGCCTGTTCAAGGAGTTGTGCCGTGAGCTGCGTTATCTGGCCGTCCGGGGTGGGGGCATCAAGCCGCAAATTGGGACGCAGAGCCCAAATGGTGGTGGTAGTGGTGGCGACGCAGAGCGCGGTGAATACGGTGATGGAGCGGTGGAGCGGTTTCATGTGGATTGTTGGAATAGGTTGTGTGGTTGCATGTAACGATGCACTCCGCCAGTGTCCCGGCCCTTTCGCGGACATTACAAATGTGAAGGATTGGGTTTGCTGGTGTGGTGGGATGTAATTGCTAGAAACGGGTGCCTCGGCGATATTGGCGGCGGCCCGCCTTCGTAACGAAGCGCCTCGGCACGCTGAAATCGGCGGGTTTAAGACGCTGCCGGAATGATCTTCTCGACCTCCGAGGCTGCCACCCAGCCACTGCGGCCGTCCGTTGCGCGGATGCGGACGAAATCGCCGTAGAGGGATTCCATGCGCACGGTCTCGCCCGCCTTCAGATCGAACGACATGGCGGCATTGGTGGCGGGCGCGATGTGCGCGACGGCCTGCGCACCGACGATCACTGCACGATCCAACTCCGACCAGCGCATGGCCACGGCGGCAGCTGCTAACACAACTGAGATGCCGAATGCCGATGCCACGCTGGATGCGAGTTGTTTGAATGTTGTGGGGATGAAACGCATGCCGAAGAAGAGCAGACTGAACATCAGCAAGGAGATGCTCGCCAGTCCGGCCAGCTCATTAAAGCTTAGCCAATGGGCCGGCCGCTGCCACATTGGAACGGTTGGCGCTGAAACTCCCGCTTTTTGCTGTGCGGCGCGGAGGTTTTGTGCAATGGCTGGGTCCCCCGGTGCAAGCAGGCTGGCGCGCTCGTAGTTGAGGATCGCCAGGCCCAAGCGACCGGCCCGCTGTTCAGCGTTCGCTTGATTGAAGAGCGCGGGTGCGGAAACGGCGAATGGAACTTCGGCGGCGGTCGCGGGGTTGGCGGCGAGCAATCCGCTAGAGCATACGGCGATGAGCAGTATGTGCTTCATTCGGGTCCAGTGCGCGATGTGACCGCAGCGGGGGCTGGGTCCGGATTGCGCTTCGATAGAAGATTGGTGTTTCATAATCAGAGTGGTTTGGCTTTTGTGTTAACTTGCACGGGCGAGTTGGTGCAGTTGGTTTTTGACGAGGTCGCGCCATTGCAGAAGGTCGGGCACGGTATAGCGGCGGCCCGAGTAAGCGATCTCGTCGGCGGTCTGGAAAATGGCGCATACCTCTTCGCCATGGCTGTTCAGTCGTGTGCGGATTTCGTGGATTGTAACTTGGCTGGCGGGCACATGCCACTGCGCCGCGAGACGCTCCCGCAAAACATGGCGGGCGGCGTCGAAAAATCGCGGTGCATCCTTATCATGCAACGCGCCATCCATAGCGGCGAGAGATTCGTTCAGCGCCTGCTCCGCGGCCGCGCGTTGCAGCCGCAGCGGGTCGCGTGTGCGGCGCGTGCGAACCGTACTGATGACGGCACCGATGGCGAGCGCAACGAGCACCGAGGCATTCACGACAATGAACCATGGGGTGAGAATGAGCGGGCGCAGGCTGGACGTGGCGTGGGCAGGAATGGTTTGGTCGGCGGCGAGACCGTCGGGACTTGGCTTCTGATCGCTTTTAGAAGCAGTGGCCGCAGGCGGGGCCACAACAGGTGCGGGCGCGGTATTCTTCGCGATCTCAACAGCAAGGGCGGCGCATTTTTTTGTCACATAACTCTGTGTGTCAGGGTCGAAGTAGCTGAAGTGGATCGCAGGGATCTCCTGCGTGCCGGCTTTCATCGGCACGATCGCTTGCTCGAAGGTTTTCGTGCCGGTTGTGCTGCTGCTGTCGCTTGGTTCGAATCGCTCGTTCGGTTTGTAGCTTTTCCAGTCGGCGCTCGCGGGCAGGCCGCTCGTCGTGACGCGACTGAAGTTGCCGCGGCCGGTGATCTTGATTTTGAGCGTGAGGGGATCGCCGGTCGTGCCGGATGTGGCCGTGGTTTCGCTGGTAACATCGAATTTCCCGACCGCGCCAGAGAAGCCAGCTGGCCGGTCCTGCGTAGGCAGCGCTGTGATTTTCACAAGGGTGCCATCGGTGTGCAACGTGAGTGGTTTCTCGGTGGCGCCGCCGAAAAAATCATCGAAAAACGAGTCGCTGAACGGGGAGTCGTCGCCGAAGAAATCCTGGAACGGATCGTGACCTCCGCTGCGGTGCCGGCCACGTTCGATCACGCGCAACATCACAGGCAGATCAAGATTGAGCGGATAGTCGCCAGCCTTTACTGCGGAGATGGCCGTGGTCCAGGTGACGACGGTGTATGGCGTGCCGTTGATCGACTCACGTGTCTGCTCCGGTTGATCGCTGAGTTTATTCAGCGCGAATGCGTCACTGCTCAGCATGGGCAGGCCGTTGAGCGCCACGGAGACCCCGGCGCGAAAATAGGCTTTCACTTCAACGGGCACCAGTTCGCCGACGATCAACTCGTGCTTGGGCATGACCACGCGCAGAAAGGCGGACGGGTTGTTGGCATCGACAGGTTCATCGTTGCTGCTGGTGCCACGCGGTGCCGGGAGTGCCGGCCGGCCTTGTGAGGGCGAGCGCTGCATCTGAGCGCCGGCCCCTTTGTCCACGCGGAAAGCGATGGGTTGCGTGCTGCCCGCGCCCGCCACGGCGATAGGCGGAATCGTGAAGCTGCCAACGCGATCCGGGGTGACATGATAGATATGCGTGACATTCAACGAAACGGCACCATTGATACTTTGCATCGAGCTTTGCTGCCCGACATGCACAATCTCCAGCCCGGCCACGTTCGGGATGTTAGGCTCCGCGGGTCGGGAGCCATTGACGGTCACTGCGAGCTGAGCGAATTCGCCGAGGCCGATACTCTGTGGTTGGATCCTCGCCGAGATTCCCGCCTGCGCGGCCCGGACGGGCGCGGCGATCGCGATCAGGCAGAGACCGATGAAGATATAGCATAGGAATGATTTGGTTTTCATGGCTTACCAGTCTTTGAGGGTTTCATTTTGTGGTGGCTGGGCGGCGGCACGGCCGCGTGCGGAGATGGGGGGGGCTTTCCGTTCGTCGTCTTTGAGCGCGTCAAGGAGCTGTTTCGCTTCTTCCTTGGTCATCTGGCCGGGTTCGCGGCGTTCTTCCGCGGCGGCTGCGGCCTGGGCATCCTCGCTTTTCTCGCGGTTGGCTTGCTCCGCTTGGTGCTGAGACGGCTTCTTCTCCGCGTTCACGGGCTTCGGTGGCTCGCCCTTTTGGGACTTCGCGTCGGCCTGGCGCTGCGGATCCTTCTTCTCATCACCGGGCTGCGGCTTGGCATCGGGCTTTTGATCCTTCTGCTCGTCCTTCTTGGCTTCGGCTTGTGCGCTCTGCGCTTGGTCAGGTTTTTGCGGTTCGTTGGCTTTGGAATCTTTGGGTTGGTTCTTGTGCTCGTCAGCGGCGTTCTGCTTGCCTTGCGCGTCGTCTTTTTGATCTTTGGAACCAGCCTGCTGATTTTTGGCATCATTCTGCTGATCCTTTGGATCCTTGTTAGCTTGTTGATCCTGCTTCTGCTGGTCCTGTTGATTCTTGGCTTGATCCTTGTTGTCCTGTTTCTGCTGGTCCTGTTTCTGCTGGTCCTGTTCCTGCTGGTCCTGTTTCTGCTGGTCCTGTTTCTGCTGGTCCTGCGTTTTTTTGAGTTGCTCGATTTTCCGCTGCACGAGATCGCGATTGTGTCGTGCCATGGGATCATTGGCCGTGATTTGTAGGGCCGCGTCGTAGGATTTCACGGCTTCCTGCCAAGTCTTGATCGTTTCCCCGGGATTCGTTTTTTCGGTTTTCTGGCCGAGTCGGTATTGGGTGTTGCCAAGATTGTAATAAGCGCCCTGCTGCACTGGCACCTGCTCGGTTTTGAGGCTCTGCTGGAATCCGGTTGCGGCTTTCGCATAGTCCCCGGCCTTATAGGCGGCGGAGCCGGTGTTGAATTGCAGTTCGGCCTTGGCGGGTTGTTTGGCGGCGGTCGCGGCATATTCCTGCTCCGCCTTCGCAAAATCGCCTTTCTGATAGGCTTGCTCCGCACTCTGTGGCGTCGCTGCCTGGGTGCTGGCGATACCGGCGAGCAATGCGAGCAACGCGGTGGCAGACCGCAGTCCGGGAGCGCGCATGGTCCTCACCGCGGTAGGCGCTGGATTTGTCGTGCGCAGCTTACGGCGATTCCCGATGAGCCATTCGCACACGAAACACGCCAGCGCGGCGAGCAGCGGCCAGTAGAACTTCTCCAGCGGCACTTTCGTTTGGCGCGAGCTGAGATCCTGGCGGGTGAACTTCGCCAACCCTTGCTCATACATGATAGTAAGCCCATCGCCCTGTGCGCCGAGCGGTTGATACATGCCGCCGGTGGCTTCGGCAATTTTCTTGAGTGTCACCTCGTCGAGGTGCGACTTCACGAGTTGGCCGTTTGCGTCCCTTGCAAAATCGGTGCCACCGTTTTCACTCGGCACTGGAACCAGTTCGCCGGTGGCATTGCCGACTCCCACGGTGAATATCTTCACTCCTGTCTTCGCTACTGCCGCCGCCGCCGCGATGCCTTCGCCGCCGAGGTCTTCGCCGTCGGTGATGAGGACAAGGATTTTATCCGCCACCGTGCGCGTTTTGAAAACCGCTGCGGATTCGCGGATGGCCGCGGCGATGTCGGTTCCGCCGCGCGGGATCGTGTTGGTGTCGAGCGCGTCGAGTGACTCACGGAACGCATCGTAATCAAGGGTGACCGGACATTGGAGGAAGGCATTGCCGGCGAAGGCGACGAGTCCCACGCCGTCGCCTTTGAGTTTGGCGATGAGATCGTTCACACCGAGTTTGGCGCGGCTGAGCCGGTCAGGTTTCACATCCTGCGCCAGCATGCTCTTCGAGGTATCCACGGCGAAGAGCAGTTCGAGTCCTTTGCGATGAGTCTCCTGCCATTCAAAGCCAGCTTGTGGACGAGCGAGCGCGCTGAAGAGCAGACCGACGCCAAGGGTGAAAAGCGTGCGCTTCGCCCGCCGTCGCGGCGCGGAGACCGATGAGGTGAGTTTGTGTAACAGGCGGACGGCGGCGAATTGGGCGAGCGCGGCGCGTTGGGCAAGATCGATGCGGCGATACTGCCAGATGAGCGCGGCGCATGCGATCGCGCCGACAAGGAGCCAGAATGGTTGGGCGAATTGCATAAGTCGTATTTGTTAGAGTGAAGTTATGGATTATGGCAGACGGCGGAAGCGGGTGTGTTCGAGACCGATGCCGGCACCGAGAAGCGCGAGCGCGGGCAGGACCGCCCAGGCAAAAAGTTCACCTTGATGCTCGAACCGCTTGAGCTGGTGGGTGGTCTTCTCCATCCGGTCGATCTCGCCATAGATGTTTTTCAACGATTGCGTGTCGGTAGCGCGGAAGAATTTGCCGCCGGTTTCAGCGGCAATCTTCTTCAATGTGGCTTCATCGACATCGACCTTGGCCATAGCCAGGCGTTTGTTGCCAAAAGCGTCGGTGACAGGCACCGGTGCTTCTCCACGCACGCCAGCACCGATGGTGTAAACCTTGACGCCCATCGCCTTCGCCGTCTGCGCCGCGGTTTCCGGCATGATTTCTCCCATGTTGTTTTGGCCGTCGGTCAAGAGCACGATGATCTTTGATTTTCCCGGCTGATCGCGCAGGCGATTGACACTCGTGGCAAGGGCAGAACCGATGGCGGTGCCGTCTTCCACGGTACCGATTTGCACGCGTTCGAGATTTTGCTGGAGCCAGTCGTGATCCAGCGTGAGCGGGCTGACGAGATAGGGCGCACCTGCGAATCCGATCAGGCCGATGCGGTCATTGGGCCGCCCGTCGATGAACTTCGAAACCACGGATTTCACGATTTCGATCCGGCTTGCGGGCTGATTGTTGAGTTTGAAGTCGAGTGATTCCATCGAGCCGGAGCAATCGAGCGCGAGAATCATGTCCACCCCGCTGGCCTCGACTGTGGATGAACTGCGGCCAAACTGCGGTCGGGCGAGACCGACGATGAGAAACGCGAGCGCAAGTAGCTTGAGTGGAGCCAACCATTTCCCCGCTCGACTGCGGGTCTCTCGGGCCACCTGGCGGGCAATGTCGGCGCTGGAGAATTGCACTGCGGCCACCGGCCCGCGCCGTCCACGCAGGAGGGCGAGCAGCGGCAGCAGGGCAAGCAACCAGAGGAAGGATGGGTAGAGAAAACGGATCATGACGGTGGGATTGTTAGGAGTTGACTGCGACAGGTTCGGCAGCGGTTGCCGGCGCGGGTGTTGCAGGTTGTTTTTTAGAGGACACGGGTTTGCCGATGGCCACGACGAACGCGCTCGCACTGGCAAGCATCGCTTCCATCTGCGGCATGCTCAGCGACCAGCGCGCAAACTTTGCCAGGTCGCAGTGCTGGAGAAACTCGGCGAGCGTCTCGCGCTGCGCGGTCAGCGGGCTGTCCGGCAGGTTGAGGAGGTCGTGCAGGAATTCGTCCGTGGTGCGATGTGCGGCACGCACTAACAAACATTCCTCGATGAAGAGACGGACGATTTCCGAAACCGCGAGCGCGAAGGGCTGGGCGTTTCCGCCGCCCATCAACGGGCGAGTGGCGGCAAGTTTCTCGAGGGCGATCTCATACGGCAGTTTGCGCCGCGCACGACGGATCCAAGCCCACGCCCCGAACCCGAGGCCGGCTGCGGCAAGCGTGCCCGCGCTCCAGGCGGCCCAAGGAAAGGAGGCAGGGATGTGGATGGGACCACGGATATCGAAGATGTCCTCCTCAGGCACGGCTTGCGGGTGAGGCGCAGCCTGAATGACCGGTGAGGATGGGCCCGGCGGAGTGGTTGGCGGCGGACCGGCCTTTGCTGTTAGACAGGGCGGACTGAGTGCCAGCACGGCTGACGCCATGGTGAGCGTGGCGGATATATGCTGATAGAAAGATTTCATGAGCGTTTGCGGCTACGGTATTTGAAGAATGCCATGAGTCCTGCCACATAGGGCTGATCGGTTTCAAGGCTGAGCGAATCAACAGCCTCGGCGTTGAATGCGCGGCGAAGCTGGGTGGCCCGGTTATCGGCGATCTCCGCAAAACGCTGGCGCACTGAGGGATTGCGCGTGTCCAGTTCGACGAGTTCACCGGTTTCGGCGTCCTCGATGGCAATCACGCCAAGGTCCGGCAGCAACCGTTCGCGAGCGTCCTTGATCGGCAAAGCCACGAGATCGTGGCGGCGATTGGTTTGGCGCAGCGCACGGCGCAGGTCCTCGGCGGGGGTATTCGTGGTTAGAAAATCCGAGAGCAGGAAGATAATCGCACGGCGCTCGATGACTTTGTTCATGAAATCGAGCGACTGCACCAGATCGGTACCACGCCACGTCGGCTTGAACCCTAGCACTTCGCGCACGATCCGCAGCACATGGCGGCGGCCTTTGCGCGGTGGCAGATAGAGTTCCACCTGGTCGGTGAACAGCAGCAGCCCTACTTTGTCATTGTTTTTCACCGCGGAGAAAGCGAGCACGCTGGCAATCTCCGCCGCCAGTTCGCGCTTGCTTTGCACGCCCGAGCCAAAGTCGCCCGACGCGCTCACGTCCACCATCAGGAGGAGCGTGAGTTCGCGTTCTTCGACAAACTTCTTTACGAACGGCCGGCCGGCCCGTGCCGTCACATTCCAGTCGATGGTGCGCACATCGTCGCCGGGCACGTATTCGCGCACGGCGTCGAAGTTGATGCCACGGCCTTTGAAGACACTGTGGTATTGGCCGGCGAGTGAATCGGTCACCAGCCGGTTGGTGCGGATTTCAATCTGCCGCACCTTTTGCAGAATTTCGCGGGTTTGTTCGGGGTTCATGAGGAATGGGGATTGGGAGCTGGCAAATGACGCATGTGGCTCAGGGAACAGGCAGTCCTTCCAGGATGCCGGCGATGATATTTTCCGAGGCGATGTTCTCGGCTTCCGCCTCGTAGCTGACTGCAATGCGATGGCGCAGAACGTCGTATGCGAGATCCTTGACGTCTTGGGGGGTGACGTAGCCGCGGCCTTGCAGAAAAGCATGAGCGCGGGCCGCGAGCGTGAGACCGATCGTGGCGCGGGGCGATGCGCCATACTGGACGTAGCCGTTGAGATCAATGCCGTATGGCCGCGGATCCCGCGTCGCCAACACGATGTCCACGATATAATCCTTCACCTTGTCATCAACATAGATGCCGCTAACAACCCGGCGCGCCTGGATGATGTCATCGCCGCTGACAACCCGCGCCACGTCCCACGAGGGTTCGGTGACAGCCATCGCGTCGAGGATCGCACGTTCCTCGCTGCGGTTCGGATAGTTGACGATCACCTTCATCATGAAGCGATCAACCTGCGCCTCGGGCAGCGGATACGTGCCTTCGTGCTCGAGAGGGTTCTGCGTTGCCATCACGAGAAACGGATCAGGCAATCGATAAGTCTCGTCGCCGAGCGTGACCTGGCGTTCCTGCATGGCCTCTAGCAGCGCGCTCTGCACTTTTGCAGGTGCGCGGTTAATCTCGTCTGCTAGAACGAGGTTTGCGAAAACCGGGCCATGCTTGGTGCTGAACGAGCCGTCGCGCGGGTTGTATATCATCGTGCCGACGATGTCCGCCGGAAGCATGTCCGGCGTGAATTGCATGCGCTGGAAATCCAGCCCGACGGCTGATGCCAGCGTCTTCAGCGCGAGGGTCTTGGCCAGGCCCGGCACGCCCTCGATCAGGATGTGGCCATTGCTGATGAGGCCGACCATCAAGCGATCGACGAGTTGCTCCTGCCCGACAATGACGCGTGCCATTTGCTGGCGCAGCGGTTGCACCCAGGTGGATGCCTGCTGCACGCGGTCTTGCACGTCGCGGATGGCGGGATTTTCGCCCGCCCGATCCCACTGGCGCGATCCCGTGGGCCGAGCTGAGGGGACGGTGTATTTTTCCGCTGAAAAGTCGCGCTCGATGCGTGGCAGAGCGGCTTCGGTTTTCGCCACGGTAGAGCCGGGAGCGGGTTGGTCTTTAGTCCAGAACGATGAT
>Ga0268284_1001402_pt1 | contig 12555 bp, 7 predicted proteins | sample saktaG_14_FD_190137 | JGI IMG/M metagenome (GOLD analysis project Ga0268284, IMG submission 190137) | Saline water microbial communities from Sakinaw Lake, British Columbia, Canada - sak_2013_06_06_40m | ecosystem: Environmental > Aquatic > Non-marine Saline and Alkaline > Saline ... | reverse complement strand
CGATGGAGGGGGGTTCTCGTCCCGTCGCGGCGGGTCATGGTCCCTGCCATCCTTTGTCCGGGATTGCCCGGGACAGGCGCGCGTGGCCGTGGCCTTGATTCAAGCCTATCGCGCGACGGGTGACTCACAGGTCTTGGACAAGGCGCTCGGGTTGATCGCGTTTGCGGAACAATCCTATGCCACTGCGGAGGGCCTGTTCGCCGTGGGACTCACGGCGGAATCCGCGCCGGAACTGTGGATGTGGAGTGTCGAGGACATCGAAAAGGAACTCGGCCCTGAAGACGCGCCCTGGTGGATCAAGGCCACCGGCATGAAAGGCCTGGGCAATCTTCCGTCCGAGGTCGATCCACGCCGCGAGTTTTTCCGCAGCAACACGCTGGGCCTCGCCCAAAGCGTGGCCGGGATCGCCGCCGGGCAAGCGCAATCGGTGGAGGTCTTCACACCGCGGTTTGTTGCAGCCAAAGCCAAACTGCTCGCCGTGCGCAACGCGCGTCTTGGAATGATGCCGCGTGACGAATCATCCCACGCGGGTGCCACCTTGCGGATGGTGTCGGCCTATGCCGCGGCCTTCGGTGCCACCGGTGACGAACGATTCCGCAAGAAGGCCGTCGCCTTGCTCAAGCACGCACGGGAAGCCTTCGGCGTGGGTCCCCGCCTGCGGCTGTTTGCCACGGACGCTCCGGATACGATCGGTGCCGGCCGCGCCTTCCTCTACGCCTTGGCACTGCAGGCGGTGCTCGATGTGGCCGCCATCACCTCGGACGAAACCTGGCTCTTCTGGTCCGAGGACCTCGCAACCACCGCGGCGGAAGTGTTCACCGGCAACGAATTTCTCAAGGAATGCCCGGACGAGGCGAAACTCATCGACCTTCCGGTCACCGACCTTGTGATGCTCTTCGACGATTCCACCGCGGGTCTGGTTTCCCTGGCCGAGAGTCGGCTCGCGGAACTCGGGCGGCCCTTGGTGGCGAGTTTCAGCGAACTCGCCACTCCGATGCCGACTTACGCGCTGGAACGACCGGTGCTTCACTCCGACCTGTTGCTGGCCACGCTCGCCCGTCACTACAGGGTGACCGTGGTGCTCGGGGCGGACGTTGCGCCGGAGTTGAAGCTTGCCGCCGAGCGACTCCAAATGCGCGTGATCCAACACCGTCCGGCGCGGCCCGCAGATCAAGTTCCGGCCGGTTCGGTCAAGGTTCTCCTCTCCGAAGGGGCCAGCCGCATCGTCGCCACACCCGCAGCCCTGCAAGAAGCGGTCTTGCCCTCGCCCGCAAAATAAGAAAGCCTCCGCGCGGCTGATGCCAAACACCCCCTTCATCTTCTTCATCTTCTTCACTCACATGCCAACCCATCCGATTGCCACCTCGCTTTGTTTTCTGGCCCTCCTGTTTCCAGCGGCTGCCGATACCTTCATCATGAAGGACGGTTCCAAGTTGGAAGGTTCGATATTGAGTGAAGATGCGTCCTCCTACCTGCTCGATGTCCGGGTCACCAAGACCATCAAGGACGAGCGCAGGATCAACAAGGCGGACGTCAACAAGATCGAGCACGAATACCCCGACCAGATCGCGTTTGCGGCAATTAAGAAACTGACGCCCACGCCGGATTTGTTGACCCCAGAGGAGTACGCGAAAAGGATTCGCGCGGTGGAGAAATTTCTCGGCGACTTTCGGCTGACATCGAGATCGAAGGAGGCCGAGGCGATCCTTGCCACCCTCAAGGCCGAAGCCAACGAGGTTCTAGCAGGCGGGATCAAAATCAACGGCGTGATCGTCCCAGCCGCGCAATACTCGGCCAATGCCTATGAGATCGACGCCCTCATCCAAGCGGCGAAAATCCGCAAACTCGTCAAAGACGCGCAATCGCTGCAGGCGCTGCGCGCGTTCCCGAAGTTTGGCAACGACTTCCAGAATACGACGGCCTACGCCGAGCTCGTCCCGCTGATCAAGCAAGTGATCACCTCTTACATGGGTGAGGTCGGCCAATCCTTGGCCAGCTTTGAGGCCCGGGTGAAAGAACGCAATGTGGGTCTGGACCGGATGCCCATGGCGGACCGCCGCCTTACCGAAAACGCGATCCGCGAGGAAACCGCCGAACTCGAAGCACGCTTCAAGAAAGAAAAGGACGCCAAGTTGGACTGGGTCACGATTCATCCGTTCTTCAAACCGTCATTGGAAGACACCATGACTTTCGCCAAGCAGGAACTCGCGCGTTTGTCGGCCATGAAGAATGAGCCGGTGGTGGATGGCGGGAAAGCGTTCCGCGACGCCATGACCTTGGTCCAGAGCAAGGCTGACGCCGCGGAGATCACTGCCGCGATCGCCGCCGCCAAGACCGCCATGGTGCCGGAGCGTTACCTGGCCATGCTCGAAGCCGGCGCACCGGGCAATGCAGACAACCGTTAATCCGATCTACATTCCGCAGTATCATGTCATCATCCCGCACTGTTAGCCGCAACCGCAAGACCGCCGAAACCGCCATCGAGTTGTCGCTCAATATCGATGGCACGGGTGTTTCGTCGATCGCCACCGGCATTCCGTTTTTCGATCACATGCTCACACTCTTTGCGAAACACGGACTGTTTGACCTCCAGGTGAAAACCGTGGGTGACCTTGCCGTGGATTTCCATCACACCATCGAGGACATCGGCATTGTCATTGGCGATTGCCTGCGCGAGGCACTGGGCACCAAGGAAGGGATCCGCCGCTACGGCTGCGCCTATCTGCCGATGGATGAAACGCTGGCCCGCGTGGTGGTGGACCTCAGCAACCGGCCGCATCTCGAATTCCGCGCCCCGGCCGGCACCCCCTCCGCACCTAACATGCCGTTCACCCTCGTCGAGGAGTTCTGCCGCGCCCTGGCTTCGAACCTGCGTGCCAACATCCACGTCGAGTTGCTTTACGGCCGCGATGGTCACCACATCGCGGAAGCCATCTTCAAGGGACTCGCCCGCGCCTTGCGGGACGCCTGCGAGCGTGACCCGCGCGTGGTCGGCATCCCCAGCACCAAGGATGCGCTGTGAACGTCACGCTCATCGATTACGGTGCCGGCAATCTGCGCAGCGTGGCCAACGCGTTGTGCGAACTCGGCGTGCAACCCGCCATCGCCGCCGCGCCGGAGGATCTGGCGGGCACGACGCACCTCGTGCTGCCGGGCGTCGGCTCGTTCGGCGATTGCATGGCGCAGTTGGCAAGCCGCGGTCTTCTATCAGCCATCCGCGATTGGGTGGCCGCCGGCAAACCCTATCTCGGGATCTGCCTCGGCTATCAGATCCTGTTCGGTTCCAGCGAGGAGACCCCGGACGTGGCCGGCCTCGGGCTGGTGCCGGGCAGCGTCCGCCGGTTCAAGCAAACGCCGGGCCTGAAAATCCCGCACATGGGGTGGAACTCGGTGGTTCCCCGCAAGCCCGACACCGGCCATTGGGCCGGCCTCGGCGCGGAACCCTATTTCTACTATGTGCATTCGTATTTCCCCGTGCCGGATGACCGCGCGATCATCGCCGCGGAAACAACCTATGGCGATGACACCTTCGCCGCCGCCATCGAGTTGCCGAACCTGTTTGCCTGCCAGTTCCATCCGGAAAAAAGCCAGGACGCCGGCCTGCGCCTGATCCGGAATTTCCTCGGAATCTGATCCCCCGCACGCAGCCGTGAGGCACGGCAGCGCGCGGTTTGTCTAACAAATATCACCGGCACTCACCAGGTGTCGGTGCGGAAGGGCGAGGCGGGCAGACCTTCGCGGTTATAGAGGTTGGCACCGTCCGGATTCATTTCAAAAGCATAACGGACGGCAACGGGATCCTTGACCTCGGGAGAGGAAACGGTGACGGTCTTGCCCTCAATCACGGCGTCGGCCCAGAACCATTTCTTGTCGGCGCCGGCAATGGCGAAACGCTTGAGTTTGTCCTGTTTGTTTTCGACGGCCGGGCTGCGGCCGTCTTTTTTGCCGACCATCAGGCCGGTGCCGATGTGGTCGAATGCCAGACGCGCCTTGTTGCCCTCGATCTTGAGCGCCTTGAACAAGGGCCCCGAAACCTCCAGTTGCTTTTGTCCGTAGTCCCGGCCGAGTGCCCAGCGCGCCAGGCGCATGCCCACATCATATTTGTTTTTCGGGTGAATGTCATCACGCTCGGCGAGCGGCACGGTATCGGTGATGACCGCCATGCCGGTGTTAGGAATGGTCAGCGACTTGGTTTGCGCCTCGCGCAGTTTGGCCCAGCCATTGCCACCGGCGGGATCCTCCGTCACGGCTTGGTAAGGGGCAAGTTGCACGAAATAGAACGGGAAATCCCCCTGCCCCCACTGCTTGCGCCAGCCACCGATCAGCGCGCGCATCTTGTCGTAATACGTTTCACCCTCAGCGCCGTTGGATTCGCCCTGATACCACAGTGCGCCCTTGATCGGGAAATGCACGATGGGATTGACCATGGCGTTATGAATGCGGCTCCAACCGTCGTCGGGGATGGCCGGGATGGCGGGCATCGGATGGGTCGGCACGCCACTACCCAAATCACTGCGGGTCTGGGCGATCCATCCCTCCAACCCGGTCAACGCTTTAGTCAACTGTTCCCGATAGGCTTTGATCGCGGCTTGCCTGGCGAGATACTGTGGTTTCAACTCATCGACCAAGGCGAGGCCCTCGGTTGGCACCCACGGTTCAATCGCCGTGCCACCCCAGTTGTCATCGATAATGCCGATGGGGACGCCGGTTTTCTGTTGGAGTTCACGGGCGAAATAGAAACCCACCGCGCTAAACCCGGCGGCCGTCTCCGGCGTGCAGACTTGCCATGGCGTCGCAGTCGGCGCGTCCAATTCCGGTTGGCCGGACTGCACCAGACTGATCTTGATCCGGCGGATCTTGGGCAAATCCGCGGCTTTGAGGTCCTCCTGGAAACCCAGGCATCCGTTGAGCCCCATCTCCATGTTGGATTGGCCCGAGCACACCCAGAGGTCACCGATCAGGACGTTCTTGAGGGTCAGGCTGTTGTTACCCTTGACCGTGAGCTCTAGGTTTTCACCGGTTTTGAGGGCCGGCAACTCGATCTTCCACTGGCCTTGTTTGTCAGCCTTGGTGGCGGCGGTTTTCCCGGCCAGTGTCACGCTCACCGCCTCACCGGCATCCGCCCAACCCCAGACCCTAACCGGCAGGTCCCGTTGCAACATCATGTTGTCGGTGAAAATCTTCGGCATGCGCACGTCCGCCGAGGCAGGCATGGCCGTCACTAGAATGGTAGCAAGCAGGATTCTCTTCATGGTCGTGCGACTACGACGGGCGGAGTGATGATGTTTCATGAAAATTTCGCCACGGATCACGGTTTGAAGACGGGGAAACCCGAGGCGGGCCTGACTTCCGTGGGCGGCTCGATGGTGAAGGTGATGGTGTCGCCCACCCGGTAGGGCCCGTAGGCGATGGGTATGACCGTCAGGCTAACCACCGGTTCGCCATCTTCCTCTAACCGTTCGGCATGCACGATGGCCGCGCAATTGGGGCTTTTTTTCACCGCAAGAATGTCACCCGGCCGGAACTCCCGCACGGCGGCGCTGTCCTTGGTGGGAAACACATACTCAATGAGCACGGGATAGGGCGCGGGTTTCGTGAAGTCATCGGGTTTCACCAGCGCCCGGGCACGGATGGCAAATCCGCTGGGCAGAAAGTCGAACCCGCCGAGCTCACGGACTTTTTCCACCTGATAGTCACCCTCGATGAAGGTGAGCATCATGGGCCGGGAAAAATTGGTGAGGTAGTTCCTCATGAGCTGCGAGTTGACCCGGGCGAGTTCCTCGCCGCCAAGGGCGAAAAACTTGCTGTAATTGCTGTAAAGACCCTTCGGATCGAGCAGGTTGCCGTTGGGCACGTCGAGCACGGTGTAGCGTTTCAACTGCGGCAGGCGGCCGAGTTTGCGCAGAATCTCATAGTTGCGAGGAACTTCCGGATTGCCGAAAACCTGCAGGCAAACCGCCCAACTAATGACGGCGAAACACAGCGCGAGCGCATTGGCCAGCACCCACCAAAAATAGCTGTGGCGGCGGGGCACGGGTTCTTCGACGGTGCGGGACATGGCGGACGGAAATCAGCCTAGGCTGATTTCCGGCGATTTGAAACCGCAAATCTGAAAATCGATCGCGCCGCCGGATTCCGCCAGAGGGAACCCGCCGCAAATCAAATCCTAAGAATGGTCTTGACGTGACGGTGCTTCGCCATTTCATTCCGCCCGCCTGCGGTTTTCCGCCGTGCCCCTATGCTAGGCGAGGTGTCGCCAAATTTCCCGACCACAAGCACATTGATTCCATGTCATCCTCCCTTCCTACCCCACCGCAACCTGCCGCCAATCCCAAGACCGAGGAGGCAACCACAAGGATGTCGAAGGATGCCGCAAAGAGCTTGAAGCCGAAACCCGCCTCTCCCGCTCAAGACCTGCAATCCCACGCAACGCCAAGCGCGATGCCAGCCGAAACTCCAGCCCCGGCCATAGCCCCGGCGAAACCTGCAACCAAACCTGCAACCAAGCCCGCGGCCAAGCCTGCCGCGAAACCCGACCCGCAAGCCACGGCGCAAGCGCTTGCGGTGGGCAAACCCGCCAAGGAACCCAAAGCATCCAAGAGCACCGCTGAAGCAACTCCTTCCGCCAAATCCTCCAAAGCCAGCAAAGCCAGCAAAGCCGCCAAAGCCGCCGATGCCCCCAAGCGCCGGATCGACACTCCTGAAATCCAGGAGAAAATCCGCGAACTCATCAAACTCGCCAAGGAGCAGGACTATCTCACCTACGACGACATCAACGAGATCCTGCCTAACGACCTGGTCGATCCGGATGACGTCGAGGCCATCATGGAGCGTCTGCGCAACATGGAGTTCGATATCATCGATGCCTCCGAAGTGGACCGCTACAAGGACAAGAAACGCGACGAGGGTGACGGCGACGAGGAGGATCTCAAAGCCGACCAGAAACTCGACATCCTCGACGACCCGGTGCGGATGTACCTCAAGCAGATGGGCCAGGTGCCGCTGCTTACCCGCGAGCAGGAAGTGGAGATTTCCAAACGCATCGAGGACGCCGAAATCGAAGTGGCCCGCCACCTCCACCTCTTCGGCTTCGTCACCGACTGCTACCTCGAACTTGCCGACAAACTCAACAAGGGCAAGGAACGCTTCGACCGCGTGATCCTCGACAAAAAAATCGAGTCCCGCGAACGCTATATGAAAGGCCTGCCCAAACTGTGTGAACAGTTGAAGCAACTGCATCAGGAAAACGACGCCTTTTTCCGCCAGCTTTCGGTCAAAAACCCGCGCGGCAGGAAAAAACTCGAAGAGGAGTTCCAGAAAAACCTCCAGACCCTCAACCGCGTGTTCATCCGCTTCTATTACAAACAAAAGGTCATCGAGGACTTCTGCGAACAAGTCGACGACTACATGCAGAAGTTCTGGAAATACGCCCGCAAACTCCAAACCGACCCCGAAGACAAGGAATTCCAGACCAAACTCCGCGAACTCCAACAACGCCTGTGGCATACCCAGGAGAGCTTCGAGGAAACTAACAAAAACCTCCGCCACTGGCTCAAGGAAGCCCTCAGGGCCAAAACCGAAATGGTCGAGGCCAACCTGCGCCTGGTGATTTCCATCGCCAAAAAATACACCAACCGCGGACTCTCCTTCCTCGACCTCATCCAGGAAGGCAACATGGGCCTGATGAAAGCCGTCGAGAAATTCGAATACCGCCGCGGCTATAAGTTCTCCACCTATGCCACCTGGTGGATCCGCCAGGCGATCACCCGCTCAATCGCCGACCAGGCGCGCACGATCCGCATCCCGGTGCACATGATCGAGACCATCAACAAGTTGATGCGCGTGCAGAAACAACTCGTCCAGGAATACGGCCGCGAACCGTCGCCGGAGGAAATCGCCGAGGAAATCCACCTCCCCGTCGAGCGGGTCCGCGCGGTGCTCAAGATGGCCCAGCAACCCATCTCGTTGCAAGCCCCCGTCGGGGATTCGGATGACACCTCGTTTGGCGACTTCATCGAAGACAAGTCCGCCGACAACCCGATGGAAGAAGCCGGCTTCTCGATGCTCAAGGAAAAGATCAAGGATGTGTTAGACACCCTGACCGAGCGCGAGCGCGAGGTTCTCGAACAGCGCTTCGGCCTCAAGGACGGATACAGCCGCACGCTCGAGGAAGTCGGCCGCCAGTTCCAGGTCACCCGCGAGCGGATCCGCCAGATCGAGGCCAAGGCGCTGCGCAAAATGCGCCACCCCACCCGCATCCGCAAACTGGAAGGTTTCATCGAACTGCCTGGAGCCTAGGCGTCCGTAGGCGCGTTCGTGAGAACGCGTCCCTGCGTGCTGTCACCAGCACGCCTACTTCCTTCATATGGACCCCTCCGCAGATTTCACCACCATCGAATCGGTGTTCGTGCGCCAGCGCAACGCGCTGGTGTTGCGCGGGCAGTTCACCCCGGTTTACACCGACTACTATCTGCACCTGATGCAACACGGCATCCGTCATGCGGTGGAGTTGGACCAGATGCTCAAGGATGCGCTGGCGATGTTAGTGTTGCACCTCGTGGCGCGGCCGTGGGCGGAAACCATCGCCTGGACCGCGAACATGCGCGCCCCGCGGGTCAATTTGTTCGTCACCGGCGGCTCCGTGCAGGAAGCCATCACCGGCCGCGTGTTCACCGAGGACATCCGCGAACCGGAGCGCAATTTTTTCTATGCCCAAACCACCTCGCCCAAGTTCCCGGAACCGCGCATCTCCACCCTGGAAGTGACGGGCAAGGACCCGGTCTCATGGATCTCACAATTTTACGCCCAATCCGAACAACGCCCGGCCCGCGCGTTCCGCCTGGATGATGAAAACTTCGTGCTCGTCGCCGCCCAACCCGATTGTGACCTGCAGTGGTTAGAGGCCCTCGATGAAGCCGCAGTCGCCAAAATCGATGCCACCGAGGAAACCAAACGGCTCGAAACCCGCCGCTTTCGTTTCGACTGCGGCTGCACGCTGGAAATGATCCTGCCCATCCTCGGCGGCTGGAAGAACCGCCTTGATGACCTGTTCGAAGACGCGGATGCCATCCAACTCCAGTGCCCCCGCTGCGCCGCGAAATACCGCGTCACCCGCGAGATGATCCGCTGAGCGGCCGGGCGCCCACCCATCAGCGGGTTTTGCCGCTGCCGCCGGCAGGCAATTGCACCTCGCGCCAGGGCGGGATATCCTGATAGACGGCGCGTCAAGGAGGATTCACACCTCTTTCGGTCCGAGCCAGCGGAAACTCACGATTTCATAACGCCTGCCGAACTTCTTGTTGACTCCATTCAAGGTGGAATACTGGGCATACGCAGGATCGGCCGGATCCACAAAATCGGGAACGCGCTGCACCACGGCTTCACACCAGGCCTTGGCCAAAATCACTTTGCCAGTCGCATCACGCGTCTCGCCGTAGCCGCGGATGCGGAAGGTGTCGGCACGCACCGTGACGCGCGATCCGAGGGCCGAAAGAATGTCGCCCTGGGTGACCATGCCTGGCGCATGGGCGGCACTGTTGCCAATGCCGGCCTTGACGGATTTGTAGCCGTTCAAGGAGACGTCGGCGGCCGCCAGTTCCTTGCCCTCCACCTGCTTGATCGCGGCGTTGATGGTCGTCCGGTCTATCGCCGCCTGCAGCGCGCCCTTGAGGGTTGTCACATCACTTTCCGCTCCGAGGTTGCGGTTCACGAAGTCCGCCAGCGAGAGGAACGGACCTCGCGTGCGGATTTCCTTGACGATTTCCTTAGCCAATTCATCAACCTGGGTCTTGCTGAGTCTGCGGTAGCCTTGCCAGTTCTTCTGGTGGGTGACCAAGGGATCGCCATCGATGTTTTTTTCCGCAGGGCGGCGCACGCGAAGGGTGGGATACCAATCCGCCTTGGCGGGATCCACCCCCAGCACGGTTTCAATGTCCGCGCCATCCAGGGAGGCGAGAACCGCCTTCCAGGCGTTCTCCGAAGTCGAGTTCACGTTGAAGCCTCCGGCCAACATCAGATAGGCCGCCAATTTGGTGTAAGCGGGGTTGCCGGCGGCAGTTTCCTTGACTGCCTCGGGAACGGTGGTCGAATCGCGGTTATAAGGACTGAATCTGCTGTTGAGCAACTTGCCCTTGCCCTCGAAAAACTCCTTCAGCACCACGCTGAAGGTTTTGCTGGTGGTGCCGAACAGCGGGCCGGATTGGTCCGCAACGGTTGATAGATAGTAGGAGTCCCAGAGCGCTTCATTTGCCAGGAACGTGTGATCCAACATCACGCTGTTATCCGTCCATTTTTCCCGCACCACATTGGTTCCTATCAACGGATGCGCCATCGACTCGCCAACGGTGTAGGTCACAAACGGCATGTAGCCGGAACCCGCCAGATTGGCATGGCGCAACTGGGCCAGCGAGGTGAGCGGCGCCACCGGAAATTCAAACAACGTGGCCTTCGGGGTGCCCTTGCTCGAGCCGTTGCCACTGAAGAAATAGCCCTCCTCGAGCACCCGGTTGTCTTCGATCGCGGCACTGCCGGCGCGGATCGGCATCATCACCATTTCAAAGGGCACGGATCCTTCGGGGTCCTTGTTTTGGGTGAGATCGATGACCGCCATATTCGCGGCAGGATTACCGGACAACAAGGTTTGCGCGGGAATGAACGATTCCAAGGTGGTCTTGGCCGCCAGACTGAAGATCATGAACTGCTTGGAGTGAACATAGTCCTTGAGCATGGTGTTTTCATCCTCATAGGCTTGCAGGACGGAGATCGTCGGGTCCACCCCGGCTTTGGGAATGGTTTCGGGAAAACTGCGGGCCGTGGGAAAACGAACCGAAGTCCCCTTGGATAGAATCTCGTTCAAGCGTTGTTGCGTGCCATACTTGACGGCGATCCCACCTGCCTTGACAAATTGTCCACCCTTGATCAGGTCGATCTCGACGCTGAACGACCCCTGGCTGGCAGCAGGCATATGCGGGCCGAATTTGACCCCGAGGGTTTCGGTGCCCTTGAGGCCGCACATGCCGTAGCCCTGGCCCACTTCATCGCCCTTGGCGGTATGCAAGGGCATCGGATTGACCCAGTCGACATCAAACCCGGCCCCCCCACCGGTCGGCGGGGTGATCATGGTGGGTGACATGTTGAAGGCCGCGGTCTGGTTGTTGCGATGATCAAACAAATAGATCCCGTCCCCGCCAAAACCGGGTTGTTCGTCAATCCACCGCCAAGTCGACGGGACCTTGGGCGAGCCGAACAACTTGGTCTGCCCGGGTTCCAGGGTCAGCGCGGATGACGAACCGCTGATGGCGCGCGTGAGGCTGATGCCAAAGTCCTTGCTGGCCGTGTCACCGTCCTGCGCACCCCAAGTCATCTGGTTCACGGCCACCAGCCGTGAGCTGATTTCCTGGCCGTCCACCATGAAGTTCACACCCACGGGCAAATTCTTGAAGGATACTCGCATTCCATCAAGCACCAGAGGGACACTGTAGGGATTGTACAGTGTGATGATGGGTAGATACTGCAAATGCAGCTCATATGTGCGCTCGCTACCGAAAACCCCCACCCACATGCCGTGGGTTTTACGGGTGATCATTGAAAAGATGATGTCCACGCGCACCACCGAGGGCACCAATAACGGTTCGGCGAGCGGGGCTCGGGTGACCACGGTCACGCCACTGCTGTTATCGTATGGCACGCGGCCGTCGGGCAGCTTGGCGGCGATCTGATAGGGACCCGGGCTGACGCTGCCTACCTGCTGGCCCAGCCGTTTGTAGAGCTGATGGTAGTTGGCCAGCAAGGAGAGGAACGGATCGGACGCAACATTGTCCGCTATGACTCCGGCGGATTTGTACAGCCGCGCGCTTTTCTCATTCAAACTGAGTCCCCGGCTGCTGAACAGGCTCAAATCCTTCTTCAACCCGCCATTGACCGGATCGGTCAGCAACGAATTGCTGGAAACGGTCACATCCGGATAGATGTTAGACACGGCGCTGCGCGCTACCGAGCCATTCAGCGCCAGCGTGTTGACTGAAACCAGCTTGCCGTCATCCGCGGGCTCAATGACGAATTGGTCCCAGCCGGTCAGGGTCTTCAAGCCGTCCACGGGCGGGGCGCCCGCACGGGTGACATTGGTCCAGGCTTTCTTCGCCTTGGGATCCTGATAGAGGTCCACCCGGGATTTGATGCTTTCATCGATGACCGCCCAGGCGAGGCCGCTGATCGCCTTGCCATTGACCACACGGGTGGTGGCCAGATGGATCCTCTGGTCATCGAGATTGCCGAGCGAGCCCTTGCCCAGAAGCGTCACCGAGTTCGGAACCCCGAACACCGCCTGCGGCGGACTGGTCGGATTGTCCGCGGGTTTCCCGTCGCTGGTGGAAACCAGCCATTGCTTGAATTTCCCGTCACGGGCCGCCTTGTCACGAGGAGTCGCGGCAGATCCGGCATCCCAGGGACTCCAAACGCCGGTGATCCCGGAGGGCTTTTTCTTGTCGATGATCGCCGCCGGGCGCCGTGATGGCTCGATCCGTGCCAGCCACATTTTGCAAATCCCCGAGGGCCAGC
>Ga0268284_1001398_pt1 | contig 12568 bp, 7 predicted proteins | sample saktaG_14_FD_190137 | JGI IMG/M metagenome (GOLD analysis project Ga0268284, IMG submission 190137) | Saline water microbial communities from Sakinaw Lake, British Columbia, Canada - sak_2013_06_06_40m | ecosystem: Environmental > Aquatic > Non-marine Saline and Alkaline > Saline ... | reverse complement strand
TGCCAATCGCGGCTGCTTTCGCGCTGCGTCCAGTTGAGGCCGGAATCGGTGGAGGTGTAGAGAAACCCTCCATTGGCCGCCGCGACGAGCTTTGTACCGTCCGACGAGGAGGCGACGGACACCCAGTCGCGCGCACTTGCCCTTGCCGTCCAGTTCACTCCTGAATCAGTGGACGTGTAGAGCTGACCGCCGAAGAAGACCGCCGCCACCAGCTTCGTACCGTCTGCTGATGAAGCCACGGACCACCATTCGCGGGTGCTCGCCCGCGGTGTCCAATTCGCTCCAGAATCGATGGATGTATAAATCTGTCCGCCTCCTATTGCGGCCACCAGTTTGCTGCCGTCGGCCGAGGAGGCCACCGCCTGCCAACCGCGGCTCAGCGACCCCGGGGTCCAGGTCTCACCGGAATTCGTGGAGGTGTAGAGGTAGCCACCGGTGGCTGCCGCCAAGAGCTTGGTGCCATCCGCGGACGAGGCGACGGACTGCCAGGCGCGGTTGCCCTCGCGGGCGGTCCACGTTAATCCGGAATCGGCCGAGGTGTAGATCTGGCCGTTGTAAACCGTGGCCACCAGCTTGGTGCCGTCCGAAGAAGACGTGATCGAAGTCCAGGTCCGGCTGGAACCGCTTGGCGTCCAGCCCCCGGGCTGATAGGCCGACCAGCCGCCTGCCCCGGCACCGGTGATCTGCACCACCGCACCGACGGCGGCGCTGCCGGGAAGCTGGATGGTGGTGGGAGACGCGCTGGTGGCCACATAGCTGGCGTTGCCAACAGCCACCTGGCTGACTCCCGCGATGGTTTGCGGTGCAGCTATCGCGCCGGCGGCAAGCTGGGCTGTGCCCACGGCACCGGCGGAGATGTTCCCGGCCTGCACTGCGTTGGCGGCGAGCTGACTGGAACCCACGGCGCCACTGGCCAACTGACTGCTACCCACCGCGCCGCTGGCGATCTTGGCGGCTGTGATCGCGCCATCAGGCACGGTCTGCGCGCTGCCGGCCATCATCGCATAGCCGACTGCCGCAATACGCTGGTCGGGTGTCATCAGTTGGGAGCCATGGGTGCCGTCGTTGAACCAGACGCGCAAGCGCACATCGGCGTTGGTGAAGACCGTTGCCGGCACGATGGCCATATTCGGCAGGGTGGCATCACCGAGCAGCACCGAGTAGAGACCTTTAGCGACGGTCAGGGAAACAGCGGCGACAGGTTCGCTGCCCGCCACGCTTGTGCCGTCATTGCTCCAGAAGGTGGCAGAGCCAGTTCCGTTGACCAAGGCGAACTTGAACTGGCCAATGCCGTCAAAGGTGCTGCCAGCAACAGCGATACGCCCTTGATAGTTGATCAGTTGGGGGACCTGAGCAGGTAGCGACAGGGAAAAAGAACATAACACCGCAGCGACCAAAACATGAACCTGTTTCATGGGCGATATCTCCTGCTTTCGGATTTAAACATCTGTTATTCAAAAGTATGCCAGAATCGGAGGACGGATGTCAAGAGCGCCACTTTTATATATTCACGAAGAAACCACATTTTGTTTGTCTCTACTGGCGTGTTTATGGTTTAATGTAATCAATATTAAAAGAGGGGGGAATAATGAAACGATCACATTTGATCACGGGGATTCTAATCAGCACCGCCATTATTGCACAAGCGCAAAACTGGTATCGCGGCAACCTGCATGCGCATTCCTATTGGAGCGACGGCAATACATTCCCTGAACTTGCTGCATACGAATACAAGGCGAATGGATATCAGTTCCTCTGCCTTTCAGACCACAATGCCGTCCAGACGGATACCAACGCATGGAAGGAAATAAAGGATGGCAAAAGCACGATTGCAGCAAACATCGCGTTGATGGACAAAACGTTTGGTGCGGATGCCGTCATCACAAAGAGCGCCACTAAAAAGATAAGCGTGCCCTTAGGTGATGGCAAAATGAAGCTTGTTGAAAAAGAGGTCATTACACATGTCAAACTAACGCGTTTTGACGAACTCGCCAAACAATTCGACGAAGCAGAAAAGTTTCTGCTTATGCCTGGGCATGAAATCAACAATGTGGCCGGAGGTCGCACCCTGCATTCAAATGCACTGAACATCAGGACAAATCAACCCTTCGTCCAGGAAGAGACTGTTCCAAAGGCCCTCCAAGCGCAATTGGATGGATTACAGAAGATCGCCGAAACCTCCACGACACCCAATCTGCTCCAACTGAATCACCCAGCTTGGCCCTTCTTTGACATTGATCCGGAAATGCTCGCGGAGATCAAAGATCTGCGACTCTACGAACTTTGCAATGTCTCAGCCGCAGCAGCCCCTCATGACATCAGCAACCGGCTGTGGACCTGCGAAAGCTTCTTCGACATTCTTACAACACTGCGTTTAAAGAAGGGATGGGAACCTGTTTACGGAACAGCCTCTGACGATGTACATAACTACGCCCCTGACCGCAACCCAAACGATGTCAACAAATGCTATCCTCGTCAAGGATGGATCATGGTCCGCGCAAAGGAACTCAGCAACACGGCTTTGATTGAAGCCCTCAGCAAAGGAGACTTCTATTCTTCAACAGGTGTCACACTCGACAAACTCGAATTCAACCCCTCAACAAAAACCCTATCTATTAAGATAAAACCCGAAGCCGATGTGACCTACACCATCCGCTTCAACGGTTCTCCAAGAGATGTCAACATTGTTCCGCAGGTTACTGAGGAAGAAGTTCAACTGCAGAAAGCCATGCAGAAGCGCACGTTGCGGGTCTATGAGAAACGTTTAGGACAGATGTTGCAAACCGTGGAGGGGACAGAAGCCTCGTATACGCTCAAAGACACAGACCTTTATGTCCGAGCCACCATCACCTCTTCCAAGAAGGCACTCCCTCCAGAGAGTTATGAACCCGCATTCGAAACCGCCTGGACACAACCGTATTTTGTGAAGTAGCCATTTACATATCTAGCGGCAACCCCTATTTTAGCTTTTCTTTTATACCTGATTATGCTAAAAATAACCCCCTTTTCATGGTGCGACAGGTGCGTGCACACGACAGGGATTTTTACGTGTACCTTAAACAGATTGAAATAACCGGTTTTAAAAGCTTTGCGGACAGGACGCGCTTGCAATTCGAGCCTGGTATGATTGCGATTGTCGGCCCGAACGGTTGCGGAAAAAGCAATGTGTCGGATGCGATCCGCTGGGTGTTGGGCGAGCAGCGTCCCACGGCGTTGCGTTGCGCCAAGATGCCGGATGTCGTCTTTAACGGCACAGACACCCGCAAGCCGCATGGCATGGCCGAAGTCTCCATCACCTTCACCGACTGTGAAGGCATCTTGGAAACTGATTTCAATGAAGTCACCATCACACGCCGAGTTTTTCGTTCTGGTGACGGACAATATTTCATCAATAAAAATCCTGCCCGTCTCCGGGACATTCACCGGCTCTTCATGGGCACAGGTATTGGCACAACGTCCTATTCGGTTATGGCCCAGGGCCAGATCGATGCGATCCTCTCTTCACGGCCGGAAGACCGTCGCGCCGTATTCGAAGAAGCCGCCGGCATTACCAAATTTAAGGCTGACCGAAAGGAAGCCCTCCGCAAGATTGAACAGACGGACGCCAACCTGCTCCGCCTCGCCGATGTCATCCGAGAAGTGAAGCGTCAAATCGGGACGCTTCAACGTCAGGCAGGCAAGGCTCAAAAATATAAGGAACTGCGCGACGAATTGCGCGGCCTTGACATTTTCCTGACCCGCCGGCGTTTAGGAGCGCTGGATATCCGCGTCCGTGAATTGGAAACATCGATCCATGACCTCTCCGATTTGCTCGTGGAGCACCAGACGAATGTCGCAGAATCCGAAACCGAATCCGCCAGCATCCACAGTCTCATCCATGAAATTGAAGAACGCATCGCGGTATTGACTGAGCAAGCAACCCAAGCCGACAACCGCTACATACGCGCACAAGAAGTGATCAAGGTCAACGTGCAGCGCATGGAGGAGTATCGCGCATGGTCGGAACGTGACAACCGCGAAATCACTGACACCCAGGTGCAAATCGAGCAGATCCACCTTCAGCTCGAATCACTCGCCCAGAAGCGTGAACTGATGCAGCAGGCCGCTGAAGTCGGCAAGCTAAAACTCGAAGAGACGCAATCGCGCTTCGATGCGCATAAGACTCAAATTGACCAGACCCGCTGGCAGTTGCAGCAGAATCGCCAGAAGTCTCTTGAGTGCGAACGCCGCACAGCTCAAATCCAGCAAACCCTCGCGGATATGGAGATGCGTCAGCGCGAATTGATGATGAAGCGCGACCGACTCTCCTCAGAATATGGCCAGCTCGAAGAAAATCTTTCGCGCGTGGAAAGCATCTGCACGGAAGTCAATGGCCGTCTAGCCACTTACCGTGATGCTGTGGAACGGGTGCAAGACCGTTATGAAACACTCGATTCCGAACGCAGTGAAACAACCTCTGAATTACGTACGTTGCAGGATCAAACCTCACGCATTCAATCGGAAGTCGCGGCTAAGCGCGCACAAGTTGATTTATTGAATGATCGCCGTGAATCTTCCGAAGATTATGCAGCGGGATCAAAGATGATTCTCGATCCTTCTAATCCGCTCTCCCTGGACACACAAACCATCCTGGGCACCCTGGCTGACAAGTTCAATGCCACGCAGGATATGCGTCTCGCACTCGAGGCCGCGCTCCGTGCATGGCTGGATGCGGTCGTGGTCCGTGACGCGGATGCTGCACGTACGGTGGTTGCCGTGCTGCTTGCGAAAGGCACCCGCGCCGCCGCGAAACTGATTATCGCCCATGAAAAAGCTCACGAAGACCATACCCCCTCAGCAGTTACTGAGTCTGCCGGGTTGTCATACCTTTTAAAACACATCACCGTGTCCGATGACTTTGCAGCCGCAGCACAGCGCATGCTGGGCCGCGTCCTCTTGGCTGAAAGCCTTGAGAACGTCCCCAATCCCCTGCCAAATGGCATCAGCGTTGTGACGCGTAACGGCGCAATCTTCCATGCAGACGGCACGGTTGAAGTCTGGATGCCGGACAGCCAGGTTTCCAGTCCCCTCGCGCGTCACATCCTCGTAGCTGACACGGAAGCGCAATTGACGGTTCTCGAAGAGGTGCTCGCCAAAAATCGGGGCCGCTTGGAATCCTTGAGCGCACGGGCAAGCGAACTGACAACGCTGATCAACCAGACGCGACAAGAACTTGACGAGAATCGCCGTAAAGCCGCCCAGACAGAAGGCGAATTTCAGACCATCAGCCGCGATGCCGAGCGTGCCCGCGCACGCCTCCAGCAGGTCTCAACCGAACGTGACAGTCTCAAAACGCAAACCGTCGGAGACGAAGCGACCAGCGAGCAGTTAATGACCGAACTGAAAGCTGTCACCGCCACACGAAACCAGCTCATCGAAGAAACGGCTGACCAGTCCGCGCGTCTGCATGAGATGGAAATTGACTACGGCGATATCTCTCAACACTTGACGGAATGCCGCATTCAAATGTCGAGCCTTTCACAGCAACTTGAACATACCGCCGCCCAGGCCGATGCCTGTCAGACCCGTATCGACGAACTCGACCGTACCCTCCAAGGCCGGGCGCGAGGCGTCAGTTCCTACGATGAAAGCATCGCCCGTCTGGAGAAGGAAAACGAAACGCTTGAAGCCAACCTTGAACCCATGAAGCTGGAAGCTGAAGCCCTGCATCAGAAGATCGAAGCTACCCGCCGTGAACGCGCCGGACACCAGCGCAACCTGGAACGAAACGAAGCGATCCTCTCCGAGCGTCGGCGTGCGCTCGAAACCCTCCGCGACAACAAGAACAGAGCCGAAGTTGATATCGCTGAATCGCGCATGAAACGTCAGAATCAGATTGATCATATTTACAACGAATATGGTCTACTGCCTGACGAACTGCTAGCCCATCCGGACCCCGCATGGAAGGGCGAACAACCCCCCGTCACTGAAATCGAAGCGCGCGCTGCATCACTCAACTCCGACATTCAAGCACTCGGACCGGTTAACCTTGTGGCGATCGAAGAATACAAGGAACTGGAAGAGCGTTATACTTTCCTACGCGCCCAGGAAGACGATCTGATCAAATCAAAGGAGCAGATTATCCAGTTGATCGGCATGATTAATACCAAGTCGAGCGAACTGTTCCAGACGACCTTTGCGCAAGCGAACGCGAACTTTGAAAGCATGTTCACCAAGCTCTTCAATGGCGGACACGCGAAACTTGTACTCCTTGAAAATGCGGAAGATCCGCTCGAATGCGGCATCGAGATTATCGCGCGTCCTCCCGGCAAACGTCCGCAGTCTGTGACCTTGCTTTCCGGCGGCGAGCGGACCATGACAGCGGTCAGCTTGCTTTTCGCCATCTTCATGATCAAGCCTTCGCCCTTCTGCATGCTCGATGAACTGGACGCCGCGCTTGACGACAGTAACATCGGACGCTTCGTGCTGGCGCTGAAAGAATTTCTAGTACACTCGCAATTCCTGATCATCACCCACAATCAGCATACCATTGCCGGCTCTGACATCGTCTACGGCGTCACCCAGCAGGAAAAGGGCATCTCCAAGATTGTCTCCATGCGGCTGAATGAAATCGGGAGCAAAGAACTTGACCTTGGGACACCTCCGGATTCGGTCCCGACCGTTGAGGTCGAAGCCGCGAAGAAACCTAAAAAGGCCCGTGTAAAGAAAGCACAAGAACAACCAGAAGATCAAAAAGAGGAGGAACAAACATGAAATCAGTAGTCGCCATTGCAGCCACTATCAGTGCATCCATCGTGTTCACCGCATGCGTATCAACTTCAGCCGAAGCCCCAAAAAAACCACGTACCTTTGTCGTCTGGTCAGAAGGTACAGCACCGAAGAATGTCTTCCCGAATGACATCAATGCCGCGATTGTCGAAGGCCTCAAGGCAGACAAGCGCTTCGCAAAAGACACGATTATCGCAGCCTCCATCAGTGATCCAGATCAAGGCATCAGCGACGAATTGCTCGCCAAGACCGATGTGCTCCTCTGGTGGGGACATAAGAAGCACGATCAAGTCACAGACGCACTGACCGCAAAGATCAAACAGCGTTGGATGGATGGCAAGATGGGCTTCATCGGCTTGCACTCCGCACACTTTGCCAAGCCCAACAAGGCCCTCATGGGCACCGCCTGTTCCTTTAGTTGCTATAAAGGCGACAGCACCTCAACCAAGGTCACGATCACTGATAAGACTCACCCGATCGCGGAAGGCGTTGCCGAGACCTTCACGGTTGTCAACGAAGAACGATACGGGGATCCCTACATCGTGCCGGAAGGTTACAAGAGCATGTTTGACGGACTCTCAACGCTCAAGGACGGCAAGACAGACAATGCTAAGATGGGCTTTGCCTGGGAGAGCGTCAATGGTTCCAAGAGCCGCTTCTTCTACTTCCAACTCGGTCACGAGACAAACCCCATCTATTTTGACCCGAACATCCGCAAGATCATTGCGAACGCAACCCTCTGGGTCATGCCGAAGTAAAGGCTGTTAGCCTTTACAAATTGCGTTCTTGCCTTATTGCGTTATTGCCTTATTTAAAATTCGACGTTCGTTGTTCGATGTTGAATGTTCGATGTTTCTCAACTTGAGGAATGATGCGAAAGCCGAATAGCGGCGTTGGGAGGGACGGCGGATCGCCGTCCGGCTGTCGATCCGACCGCCCTCCCTATACGCTCCGCGCCTTCCATGATTGGCATATTGCAAAATGGCCAATTTAAAGACAATCTCACGACAGCGTTTTTTCATTTAATTTTTTGCACATAAACATAAAACTTATGCTCATAAGTACCAACGAGCACCATTATATACACATCTGAAACAGTCTCTGTGAATCCATATTTTGGAACAAACCCGTCGGGTATTAACTCTCGCATAACCCTCTTTTTCGTTTTGGGATCAATCCTTTTCATTACTTCTGCGACCATCATCGAGTTTTCATCACAGATTAGTTTTTCTTCTAATAACCAATTATTTTTTTTGAATATATCAAAATTCGATTCATCCATGCCCAACATCGCCCAACAAACTGTAGGGCCTCTGTCCTTGGCTCCCCTGATAAATCCAAATTGGTTATATGTCTCTCGCAGATCCATACCCAGATATTTTCGTGCTTTTCGTGTGTTTCGTGGGCAAACCTGAACCCCGACCACTCCGCCGTAGCTTTAGCGAAGGTCGAACCCTGCCCCCTATTCTCTTACTGCATCCGACGAAAGGCCGATGGCGTCTTTCCGGTATGGCTCAAAAAAGCTACACGAAAAGCCGGTACGCTGCCAAATCCTGAAGTAAACGCAATCTCGCTGATCGTCTGATAGACATCTCTTTGAAGCAGGAGTGCCTTTGCGCGGGTGATACGGAAGGTCTGGAGGTAGCAGCCCGGTGTCATGTGAAGATGCTCCCTGAAGTGGAGTTCCAAGGTACGCCGCGACACTTTAAGATGTTTAGCCACGGACTGGACATTCATGCGCGATGGCGAGTGCTGCCCCAGATAATCAGCCACTTGCCGGATGATTGGATCTCCGCTGTAAAGACGCTGTGTAGACTGACGCTGAACAACTCCCCCAGGCGAAATCAGGATAGTGTGCTGTACCATCGTTTTTTTATTCAGCAGGCACTCCAACTGCTGGGCTGCAGCTACGCCATAAGCAACGGGATCACGCGAGACACTCGAGAGCGTTGGAGAGGAATACTCACAGATGATCGGGTCATTGTCGATCCCTAATACGGCGACCTCTTCAGGCACACGAAAGCCCAACTGCTCGCAGAGCGAGAGGATGACCCGCGCCCGATAGTCGTGAACCGCCAATATCCCCACAGGCTTAGGAAGGCGCCTGAGCCACGTCGCGAGCGGCTTGCTGACCTGATGCCAAGCCGGTGCATGCGCATGCCGTAAGGGATGTAGAAAACGGGAGAAGGAAAGATGAAGTTCCTTTGCACGGCGTTCCACTCCCAGTGAACGTTCTTCAGAATACCAAACACCTTCAAAGCCATAGTAAGCGACATTCAGGAGGCCAGAGGTCAGAAAATGATCAGCCGCCATACGTCCAATCTCCTGATGGTTAGCGTTGACACGCGGAACACACCCCTTGTAGGGGGCGCACCAGCCAGCCAGATTCACAACAGGGATCGCCAGTCGTGAAGCGGCACGCTCTTCCGCCTGTGAAGCAAGCATGGCGATGACCCCATCACATTTCCAACGTTTGACCGAGGCAAGGGTCATCACCTCCTCAGCGGTACTCTGCAACGAAGGCGGTGTCGTGATAATGTTCCAGCCCCCTACCTCATCAGCATGCCGTTTGATCCCCCGCAAACATTCCGCCATCCACGGGACAGAGATGGGATAGATCACGGCAATTGAGGGCTTGCTTCTTTTCATGCGGATAGTATGCCTCCGTGCCTCACTGAATGCAACTCCGAATTTCGTATAACAATCTCCTTTTTCGTATTTTAATATCTATCCAGTCGGCAGGGAATCCGCTATTCTAATCATTGTATTTCCGAAAGGATTTACAGGATTCCGAATTTTAACCACAGAGAACGCAGAGAACACAGAGAGAACTGGAGTATAGAGCAGCGTAGTTAGAAATGGATCTTTGAGATCTTTGTGTTCTTTGTGGTTAAATAATAAAGTATCGATAAGGAGAGTTGCATTATGACGATTCCATTCAAAGTTGATTTGACCGGCAAGGTTGCCGTTGTCACAGGCGGTGGCGGTGTTTTATGCAGTGCGTTCGCAAAAGCACTTGCTGAATGCGGAGCAGCCGTGGCTGTCGCAGACCTTAAGTTGGAAGCAGCCCAGCGCGTGGCAAATGAAATCTCGGCATCCGGTGGCAAGGCTATTGCTGTTGCATGTAATGTGCTCGAAAAAGCAAGCCTCGAAGCTGCAAACGCGGAAGTCGAAGCCAAGCTCGGCCCGGTCTCAATCCTCATCAACGGCGCCGGAGGCAATCACCCCAAGGGCACGACGTCGATGGAATATCTCAATCCGGATGATCTGCTCAAGGAAAATCGTGACTTCGTGACCTTCTACGATCTTGATCCCAAGGGTATTGAATTCGTCTTCAACCTCAACTTCCTCGGTACGCTCATGCCCTCACAGGCATTCACCAAGAAGATGGCTCTGAACCGCTCCGGTGTCATCATCAATGTCTCTTCGATGAACGCCTTCTGTCCTCTTACGAAGATTCCTGCCTACAGTGGCGCAAAGGCTGCTGTCAGCAACTTCACGCAATGGATGGCCGTCCACATGGCAAAGGCCGGCATCCGTGTCAACGCCATTGCGCCCGGCTTCTTCGTGACCGACCAAAACCGCGCCTTGCTGAAAAATCCGGACGGTTCACTCACCCCGCGGTCGGAAAAAATTCTCGCGCATACGCCTATGGGCAAGTTCGGCGAATCTGACGATTTACTCGGCGCCTTGCTCTGGCTGGTCTCGGACAAAGCAGCAGGTTTCGTCACGGGCATCATCGTCCCTGTTGACGGTGGGTTTTCCGCCTATAGCGGCGTGTAAATTAATTGATAAGGAATAACATCATGGCTAAGAAAGCAGATATCGGACTCATCGGTCTTGCCGTCATGGGCGAGAACCTCATTTTGAACATGGAAAGCAAGGGCTATACCGTCGCTTGCTTTAACCGCACTGTTGAAAAGGTTGACGCCTTTGTCGCAGGACGTGCAGCTAAGAAAAAAATCATTGGCTGTCATTCCGTAAAAGAATTGGCCGACAGTCTCAAGAAGCCCCGTCGCGTCATGATCATGGTCAAGGCGGGGGACGCAGTCGACCAGACCATCGAATCGCTCCTTCCTCTCCTCGAAAAGGGCGACATCATTATCGACGGCGGTAACAGCCACTTCCCTGACACGATCCGCCGCACGCAGTACTTGGCGGATAAAGGTCTGCGCTTCATCGGCACCGGCGTGTCAGGAGGTGAAGAGGGCGCGCTCTTAGGCCCGGCCATCATGCCCGGCGGCGATGTCAAGGCATGGCCGTATGTGAAGGATATCTTCCAGGCTATCTCCGCAAAGACCGACAAGGGCGAACCCTGCTGCGCATGGATCGGTCCTGACGGCGCAGGTCATTTCGTCAAGATGGTCCACAACGGTATTGAATACGGCGACATGCAGCTCACCTGCGAAGCGTATGACCTCATGGCACGCGGCCTCGGCATGAGCGCCAAGGAAATGCAGAAGGTCTTCGCCAAGTGGAACAAGGGCGTGCTGGACAGCTATCTGATCGACATCACACAGGATATTCTCTCGCAGGTTGATGACGAGACAGGCAAACCCATGGTGGATGTCATCCTCGACACCGCCGGGCAGAAGGGCACGGGCAAGTGGACCTCTACCGCGGGTCTCGACCTCGGCGTCGCCATCCCTCAAATCGCTGAGGCCGTCTTCGCACGCTGCCTCTCCGCGATCAAGGAAGAGCGCGTTGCAGCATCCAAGCTGCTCAAGTACACCTCCAAGACAAAAGTTGACAAGGCCCTCCTGGTCAAGCAACTGGAACAGGCTGTCTATGCCTCCAAGATCTGCTCGTACGCACAAGGCTATCAGCTCATGCGCGCTGCAGCCAAGGAATACAAGTGGAAGCTGAACTACGGCGAGATCGCACTGGTCTGGCGTCAAGGCTGCATCATCCGCGCACGTTTCCTCGGAAACATCCGTGATGCGTTTGACACCAATCCTGAACTCGCCAACCTCCTCTTGGACCCCTACTTCAAGAAGGTTGTCACCAAGGCTCAGGACGCCTGGCGCGCTGTCATCAAGACCGCAGTCGAACTCGGCATCCCGGTTCCGGCCATGAGCACAGCGCTGAACTATTTCGACGCCTACCGCAGCGAACGCCTCCCGGCCAACCTGCTCCAAGCTCAGCGCGACTACTTCGGCGCACACACCTTCGAACGCTTGGATAAGCCCCGCGGCGAATTCCATCACCACATCTGGACGGAAAGCGGAGGCAACACCGCCGCATCCACATACGTGGTCTAAGTGCCTCGCACAGTCATAAAAAATCCCCGCCCTTCAACAAGGACGGTGATTTTTTTTGTTCACTGGAATAATGGAATGTTGGGATGATGGAGGTGGAGGGCCACGCTCTGTCGTGGCCGATACCTATTGCGGACGCGACGGAGCGCGTCCCTCCATGCTTCGCACAAACGCCTCAAGCCCAAAGTCATCCTCGACTGATTGACTGATTGACCGATTGGCTCACCCAATCAACCTGTCACCCGGTCACCCAGTCAACGTTCATGCCACGACTCAAAGCGTCAATTTTCCGCTTGCGCTGAATTCCGAACCGTCCTATACTTGCCGCACATTGCATAAAACGCCAAACGTTAAACCTAAAAGGGAAATATGACAATTCGTGCCCAAATGAGGAGAAAGAAACACAAGCTACTCATCCACTAGCATCCCATGGGTTTGAAAAAGACACCCTTACCCAGTGAAATCATTGGGCTTTTCGGTTTTAAAAGTTGATATTTCGGGTGGAGTTTTGCCTGTATTTTTCGCTGTCTGTCAAAAAGAGC
>Ga0268284_1001396_pt1 | contig 12585 bp, 13 predicted proteins | sample saktaG_14_FD_190137 | JGI IMG/M metagenome (GOLD analysis project Ga0268284, IMG submission 190137) | Saline water microbial communities from Sakinaw Lake, British Columbia, Canada - sak_2013_06_06_40m | ecosystem: Environmental > Aquatic > Non-marine Saline and Alkaline > Saline ... | reverse complement strand
AGCAGGCACAAAGTTGATCAATTGTTTTTATGTTCAAGCTCAAGTCAAGAAAAAAGATGGTGAAGAGTATTTTCATTATAATAAAATTTTAATGTTACAAAAATTTAGTATAGACAAATTTGTCAAAGCCATAGAAGAAAATAATGCTTTAGTAGATTTCGATGCGAGAACAGGACATAATCACGGAACTAAATTTAGGTTACGTCAAAACTTTCTACCAGAATTGTATGAAAAAGTACCCGAAATCTAGAAAACATGTATAGTTTATTAAAACTATCTAACCAAGTGATCCAGTTGGCTACAAAGTCTGTATTTTGATCGGACGTTAAGTATCCATGTATTCATGACTGGGACGGATCCTTTATTGCCCTTTAATTACACTTTTATCATATTTTAAGAATTACAATAGCTCAAATGTTAAGACTCTAAATACTCACATAGGAGAGAATTTGAATGATTAAACAAGGAGATGTAATTCCTTATATTGACATGTGCAAAGAAGAAGGTGTTAATCTTCAACGCGGCATGAACTTTAGGTTGAAAGGCGGTTTTACCGTAATTTTAATGAGTATTCGACCTGGGGCACCTTACGCAGATCGAATAGAAGAAGAAGGTAAAATATTAATTTACGAGGGGCATGATATTCCATTCAGAAAAGGTGGTCCAAATCCTAAAATGGTTGATCAGCCAAAAATAAATCCAAGTGGGAGTCTAACTCAAAATGGCCTTTTTTATGAGGCTGCTAAGAAATATAAAATGGACAAAAAGAATGTAGAACCAGAATTTGTTAAAGTTTATGAAAAAATCAGATCAGGTATTTGGGTTTATAATGGGATATTTAAACTTGTAGACTCCTGGCAAGAACATATCAATGCACGGAAGGTTTTTAAATTTAAACTTGAACTAGTAGATGATGAGGTCAATGTAATGAGTGGTGGGGAATACGATATTGAATATAACCGGATTATTCCCACTTCAGTTAAATTAGAAGTATGGAAGCGAGATAAAGGAAGATGTATTAAGTGTGGAAGTCAAAATAATCTTCATTTTGACCATATTATTCCATACTCAAAAGGAGGCTCATCACTTGTAGCTGAGAATATTCAAATTCTCTGCGCAAGGCATAATTTAAAAAAGAGGAATAAAATAGAATAAGATATGCACAGCAGATAACTGGTGAGGATGTGATAGGTGAAGGTTTGCCAGCTCAATATTTCGATAGTTTTCTTCTTTTGAATTACTCAATTGGAAAATATAAGTAATAAGCAAACAATCTGTTATTTCTTATGGAAGTTTTATAATATGGTTTTAAAGTAAAATACTAATGGAGGAAATATAAGATGATTTTGTTTAAAGACGGAGTTAAGTATATTAAATATCTATATAAAAATGAATTAGAAATTGAAGATATGGTTTTCGAACATCATGAATATATATTTGGGAAGGATTCTTTATTATTAGTTAAACGAAAAATAAATACAAATTCGGGCCTAGGCACAATTCCAGATGCTTTTGTTATATCTTTGGATGATAAAAAATGGTATTTAATTGAAATAGAGCTAAAAAATCATCCTTTATATGAACATATCGTTCCGCAAATCAGCAAGTTTAATACTGCCATTAAAAATAGTGATTCCCAAAAAAAATTAATAAAAATGTTATATGAGGAAATAAAAGACGATCCACAAAAAAGTTTAATATTTCAATTAAAACAAATTAAAGAAGTATTTAAATATATTACAGAAATATTAGAATCAAAACCTCAAATCATTATCTTAATTGATGGTAAAAATGATGAATTAGAAGAAGTTTGTGATAGTTTACCCTTTAGTTCAAAGGTAATTGAATTTAAAACTTTTTGTCGAGAAAATGTTGGAATTGGTGATCATATACATTCTTTTGAGCCGTTGAAAGATTTTATAAAAGTTACGCCTATTTCAAGAGATGATTTAGGAACTTTAAAAATTATTCCCGATATAAATATTCCGGCAAAAATTAATAATTTAGTAGAAATAAGAATTAACAAAATTCACTCTCCAAGAAAATTTGGATTAATTTATTTGACAAAACAAATTAGAGGATTTTTCCCTGGGTATAAAGAAAAATTTATATTGGAAACTGATATTGGTGAAATTGTCACAAAAGTTACATCGGCATCTCGACCTGGAGTACAAATTGGAGATCCTGTTGAAGGTGCCTATATACAAGGAGGATTAAAACCTTGGTATGAGAAGCATCGAGAATTAAAAGATGGAGATAAATTAACTATTACTGTAATTGAACCTAAAAAAAGGTATAAACTTAAAATCGTAGAATAAATATATTATTTCTAAATTGTTACAAGAATAGCACGAGTCGTTGCAGCGGGATACCCTCAACTATATCGGTCAAAGAGTAAATTATGGGCATAGTGTGCCAAAGACTGTCCCCTGACACAAATATGTGGAATATTAGATGACTGTTTAGGAAGGATAACAATGGTTATTATAGCGATAAAAACTGCTTTGAAAAATATAGATGAAAATTATTGTAAACTCTCACAAATTGACTATTCTCTATTAAGGGCGAATGAATCTACTCAAAGAATTCTCGAATAAGAGAAATATCTAGAGAGACCTTTTGCCTATGAATTCTATCACCAATTTCGTAAATTAATAGATTGCGGCGACGTGACCTTTGACGGACTTGTAATTCAGGCCGAAGTGGATAAAAGATATCAACATTGTTTTGAAAATGGTAAAATACCAGATTTCATTATACATGAACCAAATACACGAAAAAACCTTGCAGTTATAGAATTAAAACTTGCTTCTAATTTTGAGAATTTAGAAGGTGATTTGAAAAAACTTGTAGAGTTTAAGAATAATAAAGATCTTAAATAGGGGAGGAATTGGGGTCAAATCTTGTTCACCTTATCGCAATTCCCGAAAGAGAAGGTTCAATGAGAAACGCATTTAAATATACTAATATAAAGTATTACCAGTATTATAATAACAAAATGAAGGTAAGCGGTCATTTATTCCGGGGCAGCTTAAGGAACCTTTTAAATTAAAGCCGAAAGGAAGGCCTAAGAAAAAAGTTGATAAGTAGGTGTCTATCCTATTTTAATTGATAAAAAGAGGAGGAGGTAAAAATGCCAACATTTAAGCCAAAAGTAAACGAAGCTTCGGAGTTTTTGGAAATATCAAGTGATTTTAGCGATCCGAAGGAGATAATCCGTGAAGCAATTAGCAATAGTTTTGATGCAAAAGCGACAGAGATTCATGTTTCCGCTGTTATTGATAAATCTGTCGGTGAAGATGAACTCGTGATTACTATATCTGATGATGGAGAAGGTATGGGAGAAGAAGAATTGAGATGCTTCTTTAGTCTGGGGTTTACGAACCGTTTACAATTTGATGAACTGGGTAAAAAAATAACCAAGGCTATAGGTGAGAAGGGACATGGAACAAAAATTTACTTCAATAGTAAGCACATTGAAGTCGAGACTATAAAAGATGCAAAGCTTATTAGTGCATTTCTTGTTGAACCTAAAAAGAATCTACGGCTAGGTAAGCTTCCTGAAGTGGAGTACACGGTGGCTCCTACTGAATCTACACATGGAACGAAGGTCATCATTCGTGGTTATAACGATAACAATCAAGCAAAATTCAGTCATGAAGAGCTCAGAGACTACATTTATTGGTTTACTCGATTTGGCTCTTTTGAAAAGGAGATGGGCATTAAAAATTATGAAAATGTAGTCATTCACTTATCCGGTTTAGGTTGGGAAGAAGAAGGGCAACCTTTGAGATTTGGTCATCCTTTCCCTGAGGTTAAAACGGGCATTCGAGAATTAAAAAATTCTGATAAAATCTCGCCTCTGGATTATTATGTTGCCAGATGGATATTTCCTAAAGAGCCTCTAATAGGTATTCCCGGCGAAAATATAGATTTTGTTTTTTATCTTGAAGGAGATAAGGCAAAAAGAAAATATAACGAAATGATCCACGAACCTCGAACTAGTTGGCGACCAGGACAATATAATGTTTATGATCGCTATGGCTTATGGCTTTGTAAAGATTATATCTCGATAGAACGTCGTAATTCTTGGGTGTCGGAAAAGACAGAGTGGACAAAATATCACGCTTTTGTAAATTGTCAAGAGCTTCATTTAACAGCCAACAGAGGTGACTTAGGAAATACTCCTCTACGTATATTGGAAGCTGTTAAAAAAACAGTTCAAGAAATTTTTGAGAGAAGGATCAAACCCTCTGAAGAATTTAAAAAATATCAAGAAGAGTTGGAAAAAGTACAATTATATCAAAGTGCACAGAAAGAGGAAAATGATTTTCAGCGAAGAAAAAAATTGACTTTACAAAAGAAAACAGCGAAGCTGAAAAGTATTGAACTTCTTGAACCACGTCAGGAAAGCGGGGTTTTTAGCCTTATATTACAATTATTAGCACTTAAGCCGAATCTTTTTGATTTTAAGGTAATTGACTATGATACATCAATAGGATACGACCTTTTGGTTACTAAAGATTATGCACTGGATTTGAACAAAGCGGCGATGAGGTTCGCAGAGATAAAATTTGAGTTAAAACGAGATTTCAACCATTCCTTTAAGAAATTATCGGTAGTGATCTGCTGGGATACAAAGCTTTCGAATGACGATGAAGTGACTGACCTCACAGGAGCCAAGAGAATTATGAAAATAACTCCTAGAGATAAGAAAGCTAAGAATAGTTATACAAAGTATATGCTGACCACATCCACAGAATTGCATAATATTGAAGTCTTCGTTTTAAAAGATTTTCTTTGCGAATGTCTCAAGATAGAGTTCAGACCCAGAAGCATTGTGGAATAATAACAGACCCTATTTTAATTAACATCACTTCAGTAAGATGGAAGGACAGTTGTACTAACCCAATAATTCAGTAACTTTTTCTAACTTTTATCATAATGTTAAATAGTCTACTCCTTATACTTTTTAATTTACTAAATTAAAATAAGGAAAAATGTAAAATATAGAAATATGATTAATACAAAAGATAAGATAGTCATTATTTTAATAGAAAAGGGAAATGAATTATTAAAACAACCATACAAGTACATAGGAAAATGTGTCATTTCAAGACCTGACCCTCAAAGTTTTCCCTTTAACTCCGTTAGTGACCAATGAAACACAGATATATAGAGATTTAGAAAAAGAATTGTTTAAAATGTGACGGAAGAGGCTTCCCTATCACACTTTAAAAGAAGGATTTTATCAACTTGAGATATACACTACAAATGTTGGCAGAATTTCTCATAAAAAAATATAAAAAAATAATCAATAATCATTTAATATTCGATAATTTATCAAACTAAATATGTGTAACCTGTATGAAGGTAACAGGAGAGACTTTTTCTTATTTTAAAAAGAAAAAGGGCCGAAGAGAAAAGATACTAAAGGTATCCAAACTTTCAGGCAAAAGGACCGTTACCGGACAGAACTCTGGAGAGCTTTATATTAAAAAGTACCGACGGGGCAATTACTAATCTTTAGGAAAACCCATACAGAGCTTACTAAAAAGAATTATCTCCTAATTTCTTAGGAAGAATCTTTCAGGTAAAAGAACAGAGTAAGAAAGTTATGTTGTTACTCCCTAATTCTGTCTTTTTTAATTCATAATAATATATTAAATGGGGTAAATAAAGTAATATGAGTCAAGTTCATTTATTTTGCAAATATAGAAGAAGTAAGTAACTTTTGTGATTAATATTTTTAAATTTTAAGGAGAAAATTAGTTTAAGGTTATGGAAAAATATTGGCAAGAACAATTAAATAGAATTGATCGTCTTTTAATTATTGTTAATTTAGAAGATCCACCATATGGAAATATGACAAATATAACTTTTTTTGATATCTTAATATTTACTTGTCAAAATATGTGGCATTTAAAAGATTGGATTATCAATGATGTTAATTTTCACACAAAGGATAAAAAGTTGCTATTGGAAGATATCCACAATTCTGAGTGTTTATTAATATGTTCAGATATTGCAAATGGATCAAAGCATCTTAGATTGAAAAATAAAAAAGGCGGAAAAATATCAAACCGTATAGGAACTCAAATAAATTTTTGTAGGAATATATTTAAAGAATTATATTTTATCGATGTAGACAATCATAAAAGTATATTTTATTGGATGGAAATTAGAGATTTTTTAAATGAGTGTAGGCAAACTTGGGGAAAAATTATCAACAAACATAATTATTCAAATGTAATAATCAAATAAAGTGTAAAGATAATGCATAATAGGGGTCTATAAATAAAAAAACACTCTGTAACTATAGAATAATCTAAAAACATTAGGATAGTCAAATAACTTTCTTTATGCAAAAATAAAATATATGGCCGGAGGAGCATTTGTGGCTTCTGGACATTGATAGGGACAGACACCTATTAACATTATTTTTCTGAAAAACCAAAATAATTGAGATGAAATTTTCTTTTTAAAAAGAAGGATTTAAGAAAAACTTTGTCGTATTTAATAATTGGAAAGCAATTGTCTCATACCAATTCATTGTTGAAAAGAATGAATTAAGACCCACACCAAATCATCATAACAAGAAATAATCTATAAATAAAGCTACAAAAAAGTATTTTAATAATTAATTAAGCGGGATTGGATTAGCAGTAGTTATATCAAATTTTGACAACCTGATCTGACCCCCAGGAAATGCAGACGGAGAGATATAAGGTGATAGTTAAGAAAATAATCATAAAAAATTTTAAGTGTTTTAAAGGTAAATTTAGTTTAGGACTGAATAAAGGGCTTAATATTATAGTTGGTGACAATGAATCTGGAAAATCAACAATTTTAGAAGCAATACATTTAGTACTAACGGGTTTATTTAACGGAAGATATTTAAAAAATGAATTAACCCAGTATCTTTTTAATAATGAAGTCGTTAAAGAATATTTGGATGCAATAAATAGAGGCGATAATATTCCTCTTCCATATATTTTAATAGAAATATATTTTGAATCCAATGATCTACCTGAGTTAGAGGGAAACGGAAATAGTGAAAAGAGTAAAGAATGCGGAATAAAACTTGAAATTAGTTTTGATGAAAAATATACGCTTGAATATGAGCAACTAATACAAGGACAAAGGGGAAACATAAAGAGTCTACCTATTGAATACTACGATATCTCATGGCAATCGTTTTCTAGAGAGAATATTACATTAAGAAGCATTCCCGTAAAATCAGCCTTAATTGATTCATCTAGTAATCTGTATAAAAATGGATCTGATATTTATATCTCGTGGATTGTGAGAAACAATTTAGAGCCGAAAGAAATCGTTGGAATTTCGCAAGCACATAGAAAAATGAGAGATTCCTTTATGGAAACACAAGCTATAAAAGAGATTAATGAAAAATTAATTTCTACGACAAAAATATCCAATAAAAAAATTGAAATTTCAGTTGAATTATTGTCAAAAAATGCATGGGAAAGTAGCTTGATGACTTATTTAGATAAAGTACCATTCCATTTTATTGGTAAAGGAGAGCAATGCATAGTTAAAACCCAACTAGCTCTTGCACATAAAAAATCAAAAGAAGCAAATTTAATTCTACTAGAAGAGCCAGAGAGCCATTTAACACATTCTAGGTTAAACAAATTAATGAGCAATATTAAGAGTAAGAACAATGAAAAACAAGTTATAATTTCTACACATAGTAGTTTCGTAGCAAATAAATTGGGTTTAAATAATTTGATTTTAATTAATGATTTTAGAGCGACAAGTTTTAATGATTTAAGTCAAGAGACTAAAAATTTCTTTGAAAAAATTGCAGGTTATGACACGCTAAGGCTTATCCTTTGCGAAAAAGCAATCCTTGTAGAGGGAGATTCCGATGAATTAGTTGTGCAAAGGGCATATATGAAATACAACAATGGTGTTTTGCCGATTGAAAAAGGGATCGATGTTATTTCTGTGGGTACTTCATTTTTAAGGTTTTTAGAAATTGCAGAAAAAATAGGAAAACCTGTTGCAGTGATTACAGATAATGATGGTGATGTTGATGCTTTAAAGAAAAAATATAATAGTTATCTTGGTGATAATAAAAAAAAGTTTATAGATATTTATTATGACGAAAAAGTGGATGACGGTGACTTGAAGATTGGGGGTATGCCGTTTAATTATAATACACTAGAACCAAAGATATTAAAATCGAATGACATAGAAAAATTGAACAATATTTTCGGAACCTCTTTTAATGCGGAGGATGATTTACACAAGTATATGAAAAATAATAAAACCGAGTGCGCATTAAAAATCTTTTGTACAAATGGAGATATCAATTTTCCTGATTATATATTAAAGGCAATCAAGTGAACATGAATGCTAATAAATTAATAATAGCCGCTGCCGGTTCAGGCAAAACAACTTATTTAATTAAAAATGCTTTAGAAAATAAAGATCAAAGGATATTAATTACTACTTATACACTATCCAATGAGGCAGAGATTCGTAAAAAAATAATTAAAAAAAATAATTTTGTCCCAAATAATATTGCTGTTCAGACTTGGTTTTCTTTTCTTTTACAACATGGTGTTAGGCCTTATCAGGGATGTTTGTATGAAAAAAGGATTAATGGGTTGTATTTTGTGAACAGTCAATCTGGGGTAAAGTATTATTATAAAGAAAAAATTCCAATTTGTTATCAAGAATATAAGGACTTCGAAGAGTATTATTTTTCAAAGGGTTGTAAAATTTATTCCGATAAATTATCAAAATTCGTTTATAGATGCAATGAATCAAGCAAAGGAAATGTTATTGACAGAATAAGTAGAATATATTCACAGATTTATATAGATGAAATTCAAGATTTAGCCGGTTATGATTTAGAAATAATAAAATTATTATTACAATCCTCGTCTCATCTCTTAATGGTTGGTGATCCTAGGCAAGTAATATATCTAACTCACCATGAAAGAAAATACCAAAAATATTCTCATGGAGCAATCAAAAAATTTGTTTGTATGGAATGTAAAAATTTAGATTGTGACATTGATGAAAATTCCCTAAATATTTCTTATAGGTGTAATCAAAAAATTTGTGATTATTCAGCAGAGCTTTATCCCCAATATAGTGCTTGTCGATCTAGGCAAAATAAAAAAACAAATCATGGTGGAATTTACTTAATAAAAAAGGAAGATGTTAAGCAATATCTATATAAATATAATCCCGTACAATTAAGGTTGAATATAAGTACAAAAGATGTTGATAAAGATTACGAAGTATATAATTTTGGAGAATCAAAGGGCTTAACATTTGATAGAGTTTTAATTTATCCAACTGATCCAATGCGCAAATGGATACTTAATCATAATGCAGGATTAGAAAAAAAGACTCGTTCTCAGTTTTATGTTGCAATTACTAGAGCTAGGTACAGTGTTGGAATTGTATTTGATTATTGTGACCATTTGAATATTGATGGAGTTTTTAAATATGAATAAGATTGTAATTCCAGTGTAGCTTATTTTCAAAAATTACAGTATATTTGAAAGGAGAGACTAATGGCTGAGTGGATGTTTGACCGAAATGGAAGGGCGAAAATTATTTTAGATAAATCTAATTTTCGGGATTCAAGGGGTAGAGTTATAGCGTGGATAAACAACTCTAATGTTTATAGTCTAAGAGGGAAGCACATCGGTTGGTATGAAAATGGCGTACTTTATGATAATGGAAATTCTGCTCTTGGTTTTATTCGAAATAGAACGGGTTATCTTCCTAGCTTTCCCGGATTAAGCGGGACACCTGGTATGCCAGGATTCTCAGGAACTCCTGGGAAACCAGGATTTTCTGGAATTCCTGGAAGACCGGGAAGAGGAGGTTGGTCTAAACATGATCTTGAATCTTATTTTGAAGAAGATCAATAGGAGTTGCTTTATCAGAAAGTTGTTATATCTTAAATTGGAATACAGAAAGGAGTTCTTGAAATTATTGAGATAGTGAAGAATTTATTTGTTGGGGATCAGAGTGATTACGAAAAAATTGTAAAATTCAGGGATGATTTTTCGGTAGTACATGCTTGTAAAGATCCTTATCATAGAAAGCTTCTTGGTTATTCAGGGCGTGGAGCTCCAAAAAATCATCCAGAATATTTGGTTGCCAGAAGGGAGAATAGGTTAATTTTGAATTTGATCGATACAAATAATCCTGACTACATTCCGGAAGAAATTATATTCAAGGCAGTGAATTTCATTGAAGAAGAACTGTCGTATGGTAAGAAGGTTTTAGTACATTGCAATCAAGGAGAATCAAGAGGCCCGGGTATTGGCATAATTTGCTTTGCAAGAAATAAAGGTTATTCTGATTTGCCTTATACTTCTGTCCGTAAAGAATTTGAGAAGATATATCCCATGTATAATCCCAGTTTAGGAGTAAGTAGGTTTTTAGAATTACATTGGGAAAAATTAATGAGAATGTGAAAATATTACAAGTACCTAAAATGACCAAGAAGTGATAGTGAGAGCACAGTAATTTATTAGTTCTTATAACTTTTCAAAATTATTTTGATTTTACAAGCACCATTTATATTAGATTGTTATGTTTAGTTGTAATTTTAAATATTTGGAATTAGCAAGGATTGGAAAAGATGAAGTTATTGTTTATTGATGACAGCAGACAAAAGGATCAAAAAGATGAAAGGAAAGAATACATAGGTTGTGGTGGTTTTTGTATAGATGCTACTGAAGTAAATTTTTTAAAAGAAGAGTTCTATAGTATAAGAGAAAAATTTAATATACCAATATATGTTGAGCTAAAATGGTCTCCAGATAAAGATCATTTTTTAAATAAAGAATTTCAGGGAAACAGAGAAAAACTATTTAAAGAAATTTTATTACTATTGATTAAATATGATGTAAGTTTATTGTGTGCTATTCACGATATCTATGAATGTCATGGAATGAAGAATTACAATTGGGAAATTAATAAGGCTGTGCTATGGGCCACTAAAGAACAGTTTAAGTACTTAGCAGAAAGATTCGAAAAACCGTATCTTGAAGAAAAGAATGATATTGGCTTAATTATTGCTGATCATTACAGTAATAGAAAAGAAGAATCTAATATAATTAGACAAAGTAAATTTTATATCAATCATGGAACAGAGTTTTATAAATTTAACAGAATTTGTTTGATACCTTTAACAGCTTCTTCCAAAGATTCCCCTTTTATTCAAATAGCAGATTTGATAATTGGTATAATTGTTGGTTCTTTAGCAAATAGTAAATATGCTTTGAACCTTTTTAATGATATTTCTTTGCTATTTTTAAAAAAACCTCATAAGGATGGTATAGAATTTAGTGATAGTATTTCTGGTTCAGTGTTAGGTTTTGGATTAAAATTATTTCCAAGGAATTTTATAATAAGAGGAATGAATATATTTGATCAAATAGACAAAAAATATATTTATACGGATAAAGGAATAAAAGAACGAGAGTAAATTGGAATAAAAAAGATGCATCTCTATTTCTCAATTAGTATTTACCCTGGCTGCAAAGCGAAATAAAGTTTTAAAAATACAAACAGGGGAGGTTCTACTAGCCCAATAATTCGGTAACTTTTTCTAATCCTTATACCTCATTGATTTTTTAAATTAAAATAAGGAAAAATACAAAAATATATAAATATGATTAATTCAAAAGAGAAAATAGTCAATATTTTAATAGAAAAGGGGAATGAATTATTCAAACAACCATACAAGTACATAGAATTTACTAAAAATAAAGAAGCAGATAAACTTCTAAACAATCTAAAAGATTTTCCTCATGCCTTTGTCCTCGCTTGCGTAATGGATAGACAAATTAAAGCAGAGAGAGCCTGGTTAATTCCCTATAAGATATCAGAAGAAATAAAAAGTTTTGAGTTTTCTATGCTATTAAGCGTTAATCAAGAGAAGATAATAGAAATATTCAAAAGAAAAAGCCTTCATAGATTCAATGAAATAATGGGTAAAAATTATTACCTGGCTATTCGTAAAATTCATAATGACTATCAAGATGATGCTTCAAATATCTGGAAGGGTAACCCAAGAAGTGCAACCATAGTAAGAAGATTTTTAGAATTTAATGGAGTAGGGATTAAGATTGCTACTATGGCAGCTAATATTTTGGCAAGAGAGTTTAAGATACCCATGAAAGATTATATTAATATTGATATTTCACCAGATGTTCATGTAAAGAGAGTTTTCAAGAGATTAGGATTTATATCTAAAGATGCGAGTAATGATGATTTAATTTATTGTGCCAGAGAATTAAATCCGATGTATCCCGGGATTTTTGATTTATCTTGCTGGGAAATTGGGAGAAACTGGTGTAGGCCGAATAAAACTATTTGTGAAAAGTGTTATTTAAATAGTGTCTGTAATAAAAAAATATAAAAAAATATTATTTTTTTATAATGATAAGCTTGGAAAAGAGAATGAATTAAATGATAGAAAAAATAGGATATGGTTCTATTTTAATAATAAATTAATTTTTAAAAAGGAGAGAAAAATGTCGGATTATAAATTAGATGGTGATTATCTTAAAGATCGTCGAG
>Ga0268284_1001395_pt1 | contig 12587 bp, 10 predicted proteins | sample saktaG_14_FD_190137 | JGI IMG/M metagenome (GOLD analysis project Ga0268284, IMG submission 190137) | Saline water microbial communities from Sakinaw Lake, British Columbia, Canada - sak_2013_06_06_40m | ecosystem: Environmental > Aquatic > Non-marine Saline and Alkaline > Saline ... | reverse complement strand
GCCAGTCGGCCGGTCATCTCGCACCTGTCCGCCTGGGAGGCAATGACCGGTTCGCGGGGACGCCCCTGCAGAGGACGCGGCTCGTGCACATCCAGGTGCTCGAGTTTATCCGACAGCGCATAGAACGGTTCCGCCCGCCCTGTCCCATCCATGATCCAAAGCTTCCTGTCACGCGCCACGATAAAACAATTGGTGGAAAATGCCCAGGGATCGCGCCAGTTATTCTCCCTGCCGACAGGTTGTGCGAAACTCAGGTCATCGGGGCCAGCCTTGGGCGAAACGATCGTCACCTGGCCCGCATGTTCCTTTTGCCCGTGCCCGGGAGAGAAGGAGACCACGACCTTGTCGGAACCCGGGATTGGTTTGGCATCGAGATAGACATTGTTGGGATGCATGTTGCCGAAATAGACCGCCTGATGACCGCCATCCGGATTAACGGTCCAGAGATGGTGATACCTGACTCGGCTGCGATCCACGTATTCCCAGCGCATGAACAGAACCCTGCCGTCGGGAAGCATCCAAGGGGTATTGTCCTGTTCGATATTGGCCGAGATCTGGATAATATTTTTTCCATCGCCATCGCATCGGTACAGCGTGGCCACCTGCGTGAACCAGCAATTCACCCAGCGCTTGCTCCGGGCCGAACAGAACATGATGCCGCCATCCGGGAGATAGGTCGGCTCCATATCGTCGTACGTACCGTCCGTCAATTGCCGCAGGCCGAAACCGTCCGTATTGATTTCGTAAAGATGGTAGGTCTTCGTGCCGCCCTTCCGGTAGGCAAAGATCATTTTGGCGCCGTTATAATGCATTTGCGGATCACGCACGCCGCCATTGGGATCATCCAGCAAAACCGTCGTGCGCCCGGTGCGCAGGTTCAGCAGGCATAAGCGCCCGCCGGCCGGCCCGTACTGCATCTCGTTCGTGTTGTTCACATGATATCCGAAATTGGCATACCAATGCCCGTCATGTCCCACCCCGCGCACGGCAAAGACAAGCGATTCGACACGGCTCATCGGCCCGGCCAGAGCCGAGCTCATCAGTTCACTGGAAATAAACGAACCGGTCGGCGGCAAATTGGCTTCAACAGCCTGCGAGCCAAGCACCCACCCCGTAATGACCATACTTACCAATATACACTTCCCCATCTCACCTCCTATTACGGCTATTATGAAGGATAAGGTAAAAGTTCACCTTGATTATCAGGCCATTCCCTATTATTTTATGGCCACGGCAGACATTACCAAAACGGGCTGGGTGTGTCAAACACGCCGATCCTTCTTCGACCCTTCAAAATTTCAACAATTAAAAATCGCACCCCAGATTTTTAAAAATAACTTTTGACTCTGTTAAATAGTTATGATTTAATGTAATCGTGAAATCTGGAAAACAGCTTGCGCTCAAGGTGCGGATGCCTGATGCAAAAAACATCGGACGTAATATCCGAGCTTTACGTATGCGCATTCATTTGACGCAGGGCGATCTTGCCGCCCGCCTTGGCATGTTACAAGCGCCCGTCTGCAATATTGAAGGCGGCAAGAATTTCCCCTCCGCTCAAGTGCTCTATCGGATATCAAAAGTCCTTGGCGTTTCCCTGGACGAGATTTTCAATCCATCAGGACTGCTCCCGTCCGCCCTTGAGTCTGCCACGGACATAACCACCCCGACCCCCTGTTCGACATCAGAGCCGTCCGGTGACGGGCGATCCTTTCCTTGCGAAGGCATTTCACAAACAACAACGCCCTCGCTTCTCTCTGAAGACTCACCCTTTGCTATTCAAATCAGGACTATTATTGCAGACTATCTTCGGCTTGAGCACATCTGCAAGGTCCCGCGAGAGGCGCGGATACCGCTTCAAATTCCCTTTGACCTCAACGCCGGAGGAATCACGCGCCTTGCTTCACAGGTGCGAGATTTGATGGGCGTCCGAACAGCGGTGGTCTTCGATCATCTTGAGCTTTTTGAAAACCACGGCTTGCGCGTGGTCTTCCTGGAGATGCCCAGTCCCATCGAGAGTCTCTCCTTCTACGACGCGAACAATCGCAATGTCTTTATCTTCATCAGCGCCCAGCAGAATCCTGAGCGACAGATATTTTCGCTTGTTTTGGAGCTTGGCAAGATACTCCTGCACGTACGCATGACTGCCTTTGGTCTGGCCTACCCCGAGACATTAGCCGAACGCTGGAAGCCAGCAAGACTCTTTGCAGCCGCCTTTCTGATGCCAGAGGAAACGGTCCGGACAACCGTAACACAGACGGGCATCCTGCCTGGCACATGGGACTTCGAGTTGCTGCTCCGTCTCAAACATCGTTTTGGTGTCTCTGCTGAAACCTTTAACTATCGCTTACTGGAACTCGGTCTTATCACGCCCCAGCTTCAAAATAAATTTCGCACCCTCATCAAGGCTTATTACAAGGAAACCAACTTCAAAGAACCCGGCTCCTCCCGCCGCATCCTCTCCCCTAATGGACGGTTGGGCGACTTATTGCACACGGCCTGCTCCCTCGGGTCGCCCGAGGCCTCAGAGATTGCCAGACGCTTTAAAATGAAAAAAATGGCGACCGGACAATAATCATGAACAGTTTTATGGACAAAGATGAACATCACCGAGCCGTCCAACGCGCACTCGAGTTGGGACGCAGTTCGCGGCCTGACGCACTGCCAGAACTCTGCTCCCTGCTGATGACACCCTCAGCCGAGATTCGCCGGCTGGCTGCGTCAGCCATTGGAAAGCTTGCGGGTTTCGGTGCAGAGGCCACGACAGCCGTGCGCGCGCTTGCGCCCGTTGCTTTACACGATGAACATCCTCAAGTTCAGCAATACGCCTTAAAAGCTTTAAAAGCGTATGGCGCGGCGGCTGAGCATCTATTGCCTGACCTGATGGATCTCGCACAGCAACCGACAGCTAAAGATTATGTGCGCCAGACATCTCTCGCCGCCTGTGAAGCGATCAAAGTCGCTGTGCAACAAAATGAGAGCGCACGGGTGAACCGCTGCCAGAAATGCAACGGTGCAATAGCCCCTGACGAACATGAGCGCTCACAGAAGGCCTTTCAGCGCAACTACTGCGACCACTGCTTTGACCAAGTTTATCTCGAACGACGGAACTGGGAGACTCAGGTCGAACTGCAAAAGACCATTCAAGCCGCAGACGGTACGCTCGTCCAATCCGACGGCGAACGACAGATCGCCGAATGGCTGAACGCACACCAGATCGCCTACCGCTACGACAACCGCTTCCGCATTATTAAAGGCTACGCCATTCGCCCCGACTTCTACCTGCCCGAATACGACCTGTATATTGAGTATTGGGGCATGGATACGCTTGACTACCAGATCGGGATGCTTGAAAAGAAAAAGCTCTACCAGCAAGCCAGCAAAAAGCTCATCTCTCTCTATCGCAATGAAAAACACCGGCTCCCTGAATTGCTTTCGGAATATCTCTCACGCTATATGCGGCTGCCTCCCTCCCGTTCGGCTACGCCCTCGCCCTGTGATGCCCACCCACCCCAGCAGCAGAGCACCCGGCCTGCGCCACTCAGCACGAACATGGAGCGTCCGCAAGCACGGTGCTTGTCGAGCATCCTGACCCCCAGCACCCAAATGGAGCGTCCGCAAGCGTAGCGCGTCAGCGACATTTTTCAATCACAGCAAAAAAGAAGAAAACAGTATGAACACAAAGACACTCGATACCGATGCCAGCGGCAACCTTCTCCGCCTCACCCGCCGCCCGTTGGAAACGCAGTTCATGCTCATGCGGGAAGAACGCATAAGAAAAGGCAACGCGCCTTGAAAAAGAGAAAGCATTAATGATATGATTTTGCAAGAAACTTCTATCTTATGATTTACTACGCACGCAAAAACCAGACACTTTCTGAACACTTAGATAATACAGCAAATCTGGCAAGATCATTTGCTAATGTTTTTGGGTGTGGAAACACCGCATATTTAGCCGGATTGCTGCACGATATGGGCAAGTTCACTTATGTCTTTCAGGATTATCTGGAACGTAGTCTAAGGGGTGAAGACGTGACACGCGGGGAAGTTATTCATGCTTTGCAAGGAGCGAAGTATGTAGCAGACATAATTATAGACCCTTTAATTTCGGACATCATCGGTAATATCATTGCAACTCACCACGGAGCTCTGTTCGACAGTATCAAGGACGGCGAAAGGACACTACTCTGCAGGGTAAATAAGAATGAAGTTGAACTTCATTATGAAGAAGCGGTGAAGGCCTTTAGTCCCTGCATCAACGAAGCAGTTATAAGGGCTGAAATTCTTAATATGTGCAAAATATACCAAACTAAAGGAATGAACCAATTTTTTATGTCACATCTCATGACAAAGATGCTATATTCGTGTCTTGTAGATGCTGATCGCTGTGATGCTGCGGGAATAAAAATCAATGATAAACTAACCGACTGGGCAAAATGTATTCAGAAACTGGAAAACCATCTTTCAAGTTTTGTCAAGACAAGTTACCTTCACAAAATCCGTAGTTATATTTCAGAACAATGCCAAAAAGAAGGAAGCCGACAACAAGGTATCTACACGTTGTCTGTCCCTACTGGAGGTGGTAAGACCTTGTCCAGTTTGCGTTTCGCCTTAGAACATGCCCAAAAGCATAAACTAAAACGCATTATTTATATAATCCCCTACTTGTCTATTCTTGACCAAACTGTTGTTAAACTGCGTGAGGTTTTTGAGGATGACGCGGACGAGCTGATTTTGGAACATCACTCTAATCTTGAGGTCTCAGATGATGACGATGAAGATATGCAACACCGTCTGCTGACTTCCCGATGGGACACCCCGATCATTCTGACTACGATGGTGCAATTTTTGGAAACGATATATAGCAACAAGGCATCAAAACTTCGCAAGCTCCATAATATGACCGAAGCTGTATTGATCTTCGATGAAATACAGTCCCTCCCTATAAAATGTGTCCATCTTTTCAACGATGCAGTTAACTTCCTGTACTCCTTTGGCAAATCGACGGCTCTGCTCTGTACAGCAACACAACCGAATTTAGAAAAGGTTGAACGCCCTGTTCATCTGTCTGACAATCCATCACTTGTCAGACTTCTACCCAGCGAAATGAGAATCTTTGATCGCGTTCGCGTTGAAGACAAAACTCAGTCGCCAATGTCCCATGAACAAATCGCCGAGATGGCGAAAGCTCAGCTCAATGCTGGCAGGAGTACTCTTGTAATCCTGAACACCAAGAGAGATGCTTTCCGCGTTTATGCGCATTGCAAGACACTCGAAATAGTCTGCGAAAAAGCATTCCTAACCACAGACCTCTGCCCTGCGCATCGTCTGTCAGTTCTCGAGCGACTGCGCAAAAACTTGAATGGCAACAAGCCAACACTGTGTGTTAGTACGCAGCTTATTGAGGCCGGTGTGGATATTTCATTTGGATGCGTTATTCGTGCCGAAGCGGGATTGGATAGCATTATTCAAGCGTCTGGTCGTTGCAACCGTAATAGTGAAATCCCCGAAGAACCACAGCCTGTTTTCGTTGTTGATGTTCAGGACGAAAACCTTTCTCGTCTTCCGGAAATTGAAGACGGAAAAAAACAAACGGCAAGAGTATTCTATGAGATTCAAAATATGAATATATTGAGTGCAGCAGCAATGGATCTATTTTACAAGTACTACTTCTTTAGCCAGAAAAACAAGATGGATTATGTTGTTGAATGGGATAAAGGGGGGATGCCAAAATCCACGATATACAGTTTTCTGAATGACAACTCGCTGGGAACGCAGGCTTTCAAAGATCGGCAAAACAACGTATCCTATAAGGGACTTCCCTCCGCTTTTCAAACGGCATCGGAAGCTTTCTCTGTAATTGACGGAGGCCAGACTGGCATCGTCGTTCCCTACAGCGAGGCACTAGATCTTGTTGGGACTTTCCAGAAGTTGTTCAGTCCAGCGGAAAAGATTCGTGTCTTAAGACGTTTGCAGAAATATACGGTCAATGTCTATTCTCATACGCTGTCAAAGTTGGCCGATGAGGGTGCAATCCACTCCATCGATGATGCTTTTTATCTTCTTTCTCCCGACTGGTACGATTTCGACGAACAAGGACTTTTACCTGAACCCCGTCTTAAATTTCTATACGAATGAGGTGCAAAATGGAAAAACAACGCAATACGATTGAATTCAAACTTTATGGGCACGACGCCCTCTTTTCTGATCCGATCACTCGGGTAGGTGGCGAAAAGTTCTCTTACCAGATTCCGACTTATCAGGCACTCGTCGGCATCGCGGAAAGTATTTACTGGAAGCCTACCTTAATTTGGATTATCGATGCCGTGCGAGTAATGAAGAAAATCCAAACAGAATCCAAAGGTATAAAAACACTACAGATGGATGGCATTTATCCTAGCAAGAAAGATCCAAAGAAAAAGGAAGCCGCGATTACTGATCTCTCCTATTACACTTACTTGCGAGATGTCGAATATCAGGTTCTTGCTCATTTTGAGTGGAATCAATATCGAAAGGATCTTGAAGCCGATCGCAACGAAAACAAGCATCACAACGTAGCGAGGCGTTGCGTTACAAATGGCGGACGACGCGATATCTTCCTCGGGACACGTGAGTGTCAAGGTTATGTCGAGCCTTGCACTTTCGGGAGTGGAACGGGGTTTTACGATGATTACGGTGAACTAGGATTCGGCACAATGTTTCATGGCTTTGCCTATCCTAGTAATACAGGAAATAATGATTTCGTCAAGCGTTTATGGCGCGATGCTAAAATGGTAAACGGAGTTATCGAATTTCCACGCCCAGAAAGTACGGCTTTACTCAAGCAACAACTGCGTCCGATGGAAGCGAAACGTTTTGTGGTGAATCAAAACTTCACCTTTTTAGAAAACGATCTAAGTATCACAAGCCTACTAGAGGAGGTAGAAGCATGAGCCTTTGGCAAAACCTTGCAGAGAGTTACGACACGAATATCGATACGCTGAAAATAGATTATCCGCTTTCGGCAACATCCATTTCAAATAACACGGAATGGATCGCTGTCATTGTCATTGACGGAGACGGCCAATTCATCAAATCCTATAAAATTGAAAAAGCGCGAAAAGGCGAACAAGTACAATATCTGAACATCCCCGTGACGGAGAAAAGTTCCGGAAGGACAAGCGGTCCAGAATCGCATCCGATTTTCGACCAATACGAATACCTAAAAGGTACGGGCGTGAAGTTCGACTTGTATATAAAACAACTGGAAGAATTCGCAAACTCAGATTTTGCCACACCTCAAGTCAAGGCAATCCACACATATATCTCTAAAAAGTCGGCTGAGTCCGACTTAACAAATCTTGAACCAAAAGCTAAAACAATTGTTTTTTTTGAGGTACAAATCGCAGGGAATTCACAAACCAAGGTCTGGAAAGATACGTCTTTTTTCGAGATGTGGCACAATTACTACCTAGCCACGAAGAAAGATATTTCGTTTGATTCCATCACGGGGTCGAGGCAACCACTTGCGGTATCTCATCCAAAAAAAATCTCAAACGCCTCAGCAAACGCGAAACTTGTTTCTGATAACGATATGGCTAACTTCACTTTCCGTGGTCGTTTTGAAAACTCAGAGCAAGCAGTGTCCATTGGTTACGAAACTTCGCAAAAAGCTCATCAATTTTTGCGCTACCTAATCCATGATCGAGGTATTATCTGTGGCGAACAAGTCATTCTGTCCTTTACCATCGGTTCAGTGAAATACGACTTGCCACCACCTTTGGACGACACGAAAAGCATATGGGACTTCATTGAAATGAGCTCGACACAAACAGAAACCGACAAACGAATAGCTCTTCGTGCCGAGACAGGTTTTGACTATGCTGACGCATTAATGTATGCGATCGCTGGTTTCAAATATGGCAAAGCGTTGGAACAACACGCCAAAACTGTGGTTCTCACCTTAGATGCCGCAATCACTGGTCGCCTCGCCATTACTTTCTATCGCGAATTAGACCGTGACAAATACCTTGAAAAAATCGCAAAATGGCATGAGGACTGCAAATGGAATCAGCGGTTCTGGAGCGATGATTCCCAGCGGTTTATTTCATTCATTGGTGCTCCTTCAGTGGATCGGATCATTGAGGCTATTTATGGCAAGCCCAGAGGTCGTAACGACGAAAGCTATATCAAAATCAAAAAATCAGCCAGAGCGCGGTTGCTCTGTTGCATTTTCGACGATGCTTTTTTACCGAGAGATTATATAGTAGCAGCAGTTTATCGTGCATCCAATCCACAGGGTATAACAACGAATGGCAAATTTGATCGAAAGGCTTTTGAGCAGATTCTATCAACGGCTTGTGCGCTGGTGCGCAAGGCTTACACACAACACCCAAAAAAGGAGGACTATAAATTGAGCATTGAACTTGACCGAATTGGTCGCGATTATCTATACGGTCGGCTGCTTGGAGCAGCAGATAAATTAGAGGAATACGCCCTATACAAAAAGGATAATGATCGTATTGTTACGGCTGCCATCCGACACATGCAAACCTTTGCCCAACGGCCATATCGGACATGGCAAACGGTTCACGGCTGTTTGAACCCTTATATCCAGACGGTTAAAGGCGGGTTTGCCTTCCAAGAAATTGAATCGATTTTGGGCAAATTTGCATCAGTTGCAGATTATGAGAGCGATACCCCCCTGAATGGCTCGTATCTGATCGGTTTTTACCACGAACGTACCTACATCAACAGTCTCGTGGAGGCTGCCCAAAAAAACAAACTAACAACCGATAACAATGAAAAGGAGAATGACAATGACAACCAGTAATTCGCTAACAAACAAAATCGATTTTGCGGTGATTATCTCCGTGAAACGTGCTAATCCTAATGGCGACCCACTAAACGGGAATCGTCCCCGACAGACCTACGAAGGCTATGGAGAAATCTCCGACGTCTGTCTCAAACGTAAAATTCGCAACCGTCTTCAAGACATGGGTGAATCTATTTTTGTCCAATCAGATGACAATCGCGCTCCTGGCGATGAATTTCGCTCCCTCAATGACCGTTTCAAGGCTGCAAACCTTGCTGACACTCGAAAAGACGGTTGTTTGAAATGGTTTGATGTGCGGGCTTTCGGTCAGGTTTTTGCATTTAAGAAGACAGGGGATAAGAAACCAAAGAAAAGCGAATCAAAGAAAGTAGAATCAGAAGATGTTGACAGCACGGATGGCAACACCGATGCCGTCTCCGTTGGAATTCGCGGCCCGGTAACCATTCAGAGTGCGTTTAGCGTCGAACCGATTACGCCGGATAGCTTACAAATCACCAAGAGTGTCAATCTTGAAACAGGAAAGGATCCTGATAAAAAAGGATCTGATACGATGGGAATGAAACATCGTGTAGATAAAGGAGTTTACGTTACCTACGGTGCCATCAATACCCAGCTTGCAAGCAAGACTGGTTTTTCGGATTCTGATGCTGATAAAATCAAAGCTGCACTAAGATCGCTACTTATCAATGATATTTCATCCGCTCGACCAGAAGGGAGTATGGACGTCATGAAGGTACTATGGTGGAAGCATAACAGCCCCAGCGGTCAATACTCTTCTGCAAAGGTTCATGGTTCGCTTAAGGTGAGTCCTGACGGGACATATACGTTGGATAAACTGGCGGGGCTTGAGTCACAGGAACTTGACCAACTGGAAGGAGATGAGTTACAAAAATTGTGTAAGCTTCAAGGATCGGAGTAGCCACGCGACTGCACAAATTTGGAATTCACATGTACACCGACGAAGATCTTTTGCCGCTCTCGGCGCTCCAGCACATTCAGTACTGTGAGCGCCAGTGCGCACTCATCCACATTGAAAAGGTATGGGTCGAAAATCACCTCACCGCTGAAGGACGGGTTCTACATGACCGCGTGGACGGCGGCGGACATGAGACGCGCGGGAATGTGCGAACGGCTTTTAGCCTCCGTCTGCGCTCATTACGCCTAGGCCTTACAGGCCAGGCCGATGTCGTTGAATTCAATAAGTCGCCAGAGGGTACATGGAGTCCCTTCCCTGTGGAATATAAACGCGGACACATCAAAGTGAATGACTGTGACCGCGTCCAACTCTGCGCTCAGGCCCTTTGCCTGGAAGAGATGCTGAGTTGTCATATTCAGGTCGGCGCTCTCTTTTATGGCGAGACGCGCCGTCGCTGCGAGGTGGTCTTTGACGAGGCGTTGCGGCAGCAGACCGAGACCGTCTGCCATCGTCTGCATGAACTCATGAAGGCGGGACTCACACCCCCGGCTGTCTATGACAAGGCAAATGCACCCATTGCTCGCTGCTTGAACTCTGCCTCCCTCAGAGCGTCGGCAAAGAACGCTCCGCACAACGCTGGTTCACGCGCCAACTCGAAGACCTCTGCCCAGATGACGCAACGAAGTCCCTGGGGAACATAGAAAAAAATATTGCGCCATGAAAAAACTACTCAACACACTTTATGTTTCGACGCAAGGCTCTTATCTCTGCCATGAGGGTGAGTCTGTGCTCGTACGTGTTGAAAAAGAAACGCGCCTGAGACTGCCTATACACATGCTGGGCGGCATCGTCTGCTTTGGTCAAGTCTCATGTAGCCCGCCTTTGCTGGGGCTCTGCGGCGAACGTGGGGTGCATGTCAGCTTTATGACGGAACGCGGGCAATTTCTGGCGCGGGTGACAGGCCCAGTCTCAGGGAATGTGCTGCTACGCAGAGAACAAATTAGGCGCTCTGACGACACGGCTGCCTCTTGCACATTGGCTAGGGGGTTCGTGCTGGGAAAGCTTGCCAACAGCCGGACAGTGCTTCAACGCGCCTTACGTGACCATGGAGAAAATCCTATACTCAATACGGCTATTGACGGCATTGCCAATGTGATTCAGCGCGTCCGCCGAACAGAGGACATCGACATTTTGAGAGGTCTGGAGGGCGAAGCTGCAAATTACTATTTTTCTGCCTTTAACGGCTTGTTGGTGAGTCAACAAGAGGCTTTTCAAATGACGGGACGTAACAGGCGTCCGCCGCTTGACCCCATGAATGCCTTGCTTTCCTTCCTCTACACCCTGCTCGCGCATGACTGCGAGGCAGCCTTGGAGGGCATCGGACTCGATCCGCAGATCGGGTTCTTGCATGCGCTGCGCCCAGGACGTCCAAGTCTGGCGCTTGACCTGATGGAAGAATTTCGTTCGATCCTTGCAGACCGTGTCGCCGTCTCTTTGATCAATCTCAACCAAATCGCCAAAAAAGGATTTACAGTGACCGAATCAGGCGCGGTGACCATGGACGATGACACGCGTAAGACGGTTCTTCAGACGTGGCAGAAGAAAAAACAAGAGATCGTCCAGCATCCCTTTTTAGAAGAACGGGTTGAGGTCGGGCTCTTGCCCCATGTCCAGGCCATGTTGCTGGCACGCCACTTGCGCGGGGATATCGATGCCTATCCGCCCTTCTTACTCAAATGAAAGGAACCTGAATGCTCGTACTTGTCAGCTATGATGTCTGCACCATCGACCTCGCGGGCCGAAGACGCCTCAGGCACGTCGCAAAGGCCTGCCTCGATTCAGGTATCCGGGCTCAGAATTCCGTCTTTGAATGCAATGTAGACCCAGCGCAATGGACGAAGCTAAGAGCCCGTCTATTAGAGATCTTTGAGCCTGAGCTGGACAGTCTGCGCTTCTATTTTTTAGGAGACAATTACCAGAAAAGAATCGAACATCATGGCGCAAAACCGACGGTGGACGTGGAAGGGATCCTAATCCTTTAATCGCGAACCCCAAGCACACATGTATTCGCTGGGACGGTCGCGGAAAGAACTAACCTGTTGTCGTGCATCCGGTTCAATAACTGTTTGGGTCTCTGACAACTGAATAGCTGTCTCACTTATTGTGGGTTCGCGGAAAACTTCCCGTTTCCCGTTGAAAGAGAATATGTTATAGTACCCACCGTCGCGCCCTGCACGGGCGCGTGGATTGAAACGTGGTCTATGACAGCCGGGGGGCTGAGGATGCCCTGTCGCGCCCTGCACGGGCGCGTGGATTGAAACCAAAGCCCGCGTCAAGTCGGCGTGGCTGCTTTTGTCGCGCCCTGCACGGGCGCGTGGATTGAAACCTTACCGCGGCGGCAGTGTTTGCCAAGCAGTTGGTCGCGCCCTGCACGGGCGCGTGGATTGAAACCCCTCTCAACCATTGCCAGACAACGCCCACCGCGTCGCGCCCTGCACGGGCGCGTGGATTGAAACACGCACCGTCTTGAGACCGTTCACGCTTTCAGGGGTCGCGCCCTGCACGGGCGCGTGGATTGAAACTGTTGCAGGACTTGTCTACACTTAATAGCCGTTTGTCGCGCCCTGCACGGGCGCGTGGATTGAAACATCCCGACAGCAAGAAGGCCAATAAGAACCTCGGTCGCGCCCTGCACGGGCGCGTGGATTGAAACTTTGAACCCGTCGACGTTTTGTAAGCGTCCGAAAGTTGACCTACTAGGCGCCGGTTGAATTTCATGCTATAACAGGCGGCATGAAAACAAAAAACCGAAAGACGGACAAGCTGGGGCGCAGGCAATATTCAAAGAGCGAGCGCCGG
>Ga0268284_1001393_pt1 | contig 12598 bp, 10 predicted proteins | sample saktaG_14_FD_190137 | JGI IMG/M metagenome (GOLD analysis project Ga0268284, IMG submission 190137) | Saline water microbial communities from Sakinaw Lake, British Columbia, Canada - sak_2013_06_06_40m | ecosystem: Environmental > Aquatic > Non-marine Saline and Alkaline > Saline ... | reverse complement strand
TATGCATTGGTAATCGCAAAAGCTTCATGATCCGCAAAACTAACATTATGGCTGGTACCAAAAAGGGGTGAGGACCAACAACGACCGGATTCTAAGCGCCGGTGCTGCTAAATGCGGGGTAAGGTCAGTTTGTCCAGATTCTATGGCACCAGCAGACCTTTGCGATACAAATAATTGCCATTACCAGTTGTGGAATAGGCGAGGTTGCTTATTTTTTCCAAAAGAGCATGTGTTTGTTTGCCCTTTTCAATGGATATTATCAACTCAGCAATGTAAGACTCTAAAATGCTAAACAAATTGTCTGGTATTGAATAAACCTTTTGTTGAGCGGGGTTAGTTATGTATCCCTTTATGGCGTGATAGGCATATTCCGTCACGTGGTGCACAAAGGCAAGCTCCGAATCATATTCAATATTTATAACTCTCTGCGTGCCGCCATAAATTGCGCTGAAATAGTACAATTTCTCGTCAGGAGTTTTGGCTTCCCCCATCTTGTTCAATGCGAATTTGAAGTCATTAATTAGGTATTCTTTGGTCTTTTTGCTTATTTTCATTTAGATGCCTCCCGCAGATATAAGTTCAAATTCCTGAATATGCTGCAAATTGACGTAGCTGTCCGCGGAATTGACAGGTTGTCGGTCAGCAGGTATAGGTTTCATATCCGCGAAAAATTTCACGCTGCTTGAATCCGACTCGAAGAGCCAATTCTTGTAGTTGATTTCAGTTGATTTTATTATCGGTTCTAAATCAGCATCAATTTGGAGTCCTATTGTCCCAAGAATCATGCCTATATAGCCAATAGTGGGATTCGCCTCGCCGCTTTCCAATTTTGCTAGAAACGGCTGGCTTCTTTTCAATTTTTTAGAAAAAGCTTCTTGAGTCATGTTGTTAGAACGCCGTGCTTTTGTTAGCAAGTTAGCAAAAAGCATTTTTGCGTGCTCTTTACCATATTCACCTGCATAGGCAGGATCCTTTAGGCGTTCCTCCATTTCTCGCTTAGCATTTGATATCATGTTACTCCCCTTTTATTTATATATTCGCTAAATAAATCAATTGCCTTGCTAATATCTCGACTTTGTATGTTCCTCTTTTTAATCCATCCGTTGAATAGCATGAAACAGTCAATTCTTAAATCGTGATATGTCGCAATTCGCCAGGTCTTACATTTAAGTTCGTATAGCCCCTTAATCCACTGGCCACGTTTGTTGTTAATAGGTACTAATGTATTGTTTTCGATCAATGTATCAATATCGCCACTACCGAATTTTTCCAACATTGCAAGTCGCGCATGGATATTCGTGCGTATAGTGCTTCTTCTCGGATCATCTATAAACTCTTTAGCTGGACAATCCCCATTCGACCTATAATAATATTCATAAGACGGCACGCCGAATTATAACTCCACAGGTTATGTATGTCAATTCAAAATGTCTTGTCAGGTGCCCATTTACTCGTGCACGTAATCAACTTGACACACTTCATGAACGCTGTTATTATTTTGAACCAGATTCAATAAGTTAGTTTATTTGTATCGATTTATCTCATTTTTGCATCAGTGAGGTTGAAAGGGCATGGATGTAATCGAAACAAAGATCGACACAACGTCGGATGAATACCGGCGGAACTACGACTCCATGGTGGCCCAGGTCGCGGAGCTGAAGGAGGAATTGCGGATAGCGCGGGAGGACCGCCCGCAGAAGGCCAAAGACCGCATCGCGTCCCAGGGAAAGATGCCGATGCGCGAAAAGCTGGAGCGTCTTTTAGACCGCAATACGCCTTTTCTGGAGATAGCGCCCCTGGTGGCACGCGGCATGTATGACGGCATGATCCATGGGGGTGGCCTGGTGTGTGGCGTAGGGATGGTCTGCGGCAAGGAAGTGCTCATCAGCGGCAACGATGCAACCATCAAGGGTGGGGCCACCTACCCCATGACCATGAAGAAGACGCTGCGGGTGCAGACGATGGCCATGCAGAACCGTATGCCGATTATCACCCTGATCGATTCGGCAGGAGGATACCTGCCGATGCAATCCGAGGTGTTCCCCGATATAGACGATGGGGGAAGGATTTTCTACAACCAGTCGATCATGTCGAAGATGGGAATTCCACAGATCACGGCTGTAATGGGGCTATGCACTGCAGGCGGCGCGTATGTGCCCGCCATGTCCGACGAGACCATTCACGTCAAGGGGATAGGGGCCATCTTCCTGGGCGGGCCTCCCCTCGTCAAGGCCGCAACCGGAGAAGAGGTGACTGCCGAACAGCTCGGGGGTGTGGACCTGCACTGCCGGGAATCGGGAGTCTCAGACTATTATGCCGAGAACGATGCGCATGCCATCGAGATCGTACGCAACATCATGGAGTGTATGCCTGCCAGGGAGAAGACGCGCCTGCCTATGCACGAGCCGAAACCGCCCCTGTACGACCCTAAGGAGATCTACGGGATCGTCAGCAAGGAATTCAAGGTGCCCTATGACGTGCGCGAGCTGATCGCCCGAATTGTCGACGGAAGCGAGTTCCTGGAATTTAAGGAGCTCTTCGGCCCGACAGTGGTCTGCGGCTGGGCTTACATCCATGGATATCCCGTGGGCATCATCGGCAACAACGGGGTACTCTTTCCCGACAGCTCGATGAAGGCGGCGCAGTTCATACAGATCTGCGACAAACGGAAGATACCTCTCATCTTCCTCCAGAATATCAACGGATTCATTATCGGCAGGGAGTATGAGCGCCAGGGCATAGCCAAGCACGGGCACAAGATGGTCATGGCCCAGGCCTGCGCAACAGTGCCCAAGTTCACCGTTATCGTCGGCGCATCCTTCGGAGCGGGGAATTACGCGATGTGCGGCCGCGCATATAATCCACGATTTCTCTGGATGTACCCCAATGCTGAGATCGCCGTGATGGGTGGTGAACAGGCATCCGGTGTCCTGGTGACGCTGCGCAAAGACCAGCTCGCCAAGGAAGGGCTGCCTCCCATGACCGAGGAGGAGGAAGAGGCTATTAGAAATCCCATCATCGAGGCATCCAAAAAGGAAAGCAACGCCCTGTACAGCACGTCGCAACTGTGGGACGACGGCATCCTCGACCCCCTGGATACACGGGATGCCCTGGGACTTGCCATCTCAGCCTCGCTCAATGCGCCCATACCCGACGACGTTTTCGGCTACGGCATATTCCGTATGTAATTAGATGAAGGGATCAGTTAAAAGAGGAGGTTTTCCCATATTCAGTAAAATATTGGTGGCGAACCGGGGGGAGATCGCCCGGCGTGTCATGAATACCTGCCGCGAAATGGGGATCGCTACGGTGGCAGTGTATTCCGAGGCGGACCGCAGGGCCGTGCATGTGCTGAAAGCCGACCAGTCCGTCTTCCTGGGGGATTCTGATCCGGCGGAAAGTTACCTCAATATTGACAAGATCATCGCTGCAGCGAAAGAAACAGGGGCTGAGGCTATCCATCCGGGCTACGGCTTTCTGGCGGAAAACCCCCTGTTTGCAGAGCGCTGCGAACAGGAGGGGCTGGTCTTTATCGGACCTCCTTCGCGCGTCATCCGCGATCTGGGGAACAAGACGGTTGCACGCCGCACCGTCGAGGCAAGCGGTGTGCCTGTCATCCCGGGCATGAGCCGGCCCGAATCGGACCCGGAGATACTTGCCCGCGAGGCGGCTAACATCGGATATCCTGTCCTGGTTAAGGCCGCTGCAGGAGGCGGGGGAAAGGGCATGCGCGTCGTCACCTCGCCCAAAGATTTTAATGAGGCCTGCATCTCGGCATCGAGTGAGGCAAAGAGGGCATTCAGCGACGGGTCCATCTACCTGGAAAAGTATCTGAGCCGGCCACGACATGTGGAGTTCCAGATTATCGCCGATATGCACGGACATGTGGTGCACCTCTTTGAGAGGGAATGCTCCATCCAGCGGCGCCATCAGAAGATCATCGAGGAGACACCCTCACCCATCATGACGCCCGAGCTGAGGCAGCGCATGGGGGCTGCCGCTGTTGCCGTGGCGAAGGCGTCCGGGTACGTGAACGCCGGCACGGTGGAGTTTCTTGTGGACCAGCAGGGCAACTTCTATTTTCTCGAGGTCAACACTCGCCTGCAGGTGGAGCACCCCATCACGGAGATGATCACCGGACTAGATATCGTGCGTATCCAGATGGAAGTCGCCTCCGGCAGTTCACTGCCACTCACTCAGGAAAACATACGAAGCAGGGGACATGCCATCGAATGCCGTATTTACGCGGAGGACCCGGAAAAGGGCTTCTATCCGTCCCCCGGCAGGATCATCTATATGGAGGAGCCTTCGGGACCCGGCATCCGCAACGATTGCGGCATCTACTCGGGCTTTCAGGTGCCTGTGGAGTACGACCCCATCCTGTCAAAATTAATAGCCTACGCGGAAGACAGGAACCTGACCATTAAAAAAATGATACAGGCGCTGGAGGACTATGTTATTCTCGGTGTGAGCACGCCCGTGCCGTTCCTGATCGATGTGCTCAAATCCGAGGCCTTTGCCAGGGGGGATACATTCACCGATTTTATCGACACGCATTTCAGCGGCTGGAAGCCCAACCGCTGCGATGCGGATGCCGCCTGCGCCGCATTCATCATCGATGAACTCTCCCGTGCTGGTAATGCCAGAGCCGCGGTAGCGCAGGGGAGTATGGATCAGTCGCCGTGGCAGACATTGGGCCAATGGGGCCGTTAGGGACTGAAGGAAAGGACAGGATATGGATTACCGGCTCAAGATAGGTGAGGACTTAATCTCCTTACATGCCGAAAAGAAAGGAGACCACGGCATTACCCTTTCTCGTGACAGCCGTCTGCTCGACGTTGAGTATACCGTTATCTCGGAACATCACCAGCACCTGCTGATTAACGGCTCCCCGGTTAACGCCTATATTGCCCCGGATGGGAACGGCAAGACGGTGATAATCCGGGGAATCCCCTATTCCATCGGGGATGCCGATAAGCTCGATACTCCGGCCAGGGGAAAGAAGAGAGCTCAGGTCATCCCGCAGGAGATCACGCCGCCCATGCCTGCGGTGGTGGTCAGGATACTGGTTTCCCAGGGAGACAGGGTGAAACAGGGCGACAATGTGATCGTCGTCTCGTCGATGAAGATGGAAACGACGCTGACCGCTCCCTCGGACGGCAGCGTGAGATCGGTGAACGTTGCCGAGGGTGACAAGGTGATGCCCGGCCAAATATTGATCGATATCGATAAAGACTATGCCACGTCAACAAAAGCGGAATCGCCACCCGGCTGATAGACGGCAAAATCATATATATGAGGAGGTTATAGATGGAAGACCGCCACTTGCTTTACCGCGTGGAGGAAGGCGTGGGATACATCATGATTAACAGGGAGGCGCAGAGAAACGCTATAACGCCCGAAGCGCTGGCTCTGTTCCATGAGTATCTGGACGAGGCGGAAAAGGACGAAAAAGTCCGGGCCATCATGGTTACCGGCGCAGGGGACAAGGCGTTCTGCACGGGGGCGCAGCTGAGCATGGGGGTCACCAGCGGGGTCAAGGATATCTTTGCCAGCTATGCAGACCTTCTGAACCGCATCGTCAGTTTCCCCAAACCGACCGTTGCCTGCGTCAAAGGATTTTGCCTGGCAGGCGGCATGGGATTCATGCTTGCCTGCGATATCGTAATTGCCAGCGATGACTCCAAATTCGGGACGCCGGAGGTGAATGTCGGCCTGTGGCCCATGATGATCGGCGCGCTCATATTCCGCAATGTGCTCCAGAAAAAGGCCATGGAGATGATCCTGCTGGGAGAAAGGATGACAGCCCAGGAGGCGCTTGCCATGGGGCTCATTACCAGGGTTGTTCCTGCAGCAGACCTTGACGCGGAAGTGAGTAAAGTGCTCGGCATCCTCACTTCGAAGAGCCCCATCGGGATGAGAATGGGGAAACAGGCCTTTTATGCCGCGGCGAATATGCCTTTGAAGGAGTCCCTCAACTACCTTTCGGAGAAGATCAAGGAGGTTGCCGGTACGGAAGACGCCAGAGAGGGAATAACCGCCTTTATAGAGAAGAGGCCGCCCAATTTCACAGGGAAATAACGGCTGCTTTTAATGGACCTGATATATTAAGAATCATATTTAAGAAAGAGCGGGAGGATAGCCGTGAGTTTTGAGAGCAGAAAAGGTAAAGACAAGGTGATTATCGCGAATTGCAGCGGCTTCTTCGGGGACCGGCTGTCTGCCGCAGCCGAAATGGTGCGGGGAGGCCCCATAGATGTTCTTACAGGCGATTACCTGGCGGAGCTCACCATGGCGCTGCTCTTCCGGCTTAAAATGAAAAACCCTGAGGCGGGATATACCCCGACCTTCCTCAAACAGATGGAAGAGATCATGGGAGAATGCCTCGATAAAAAAATCAAGGTGGTATCCAACGCCGGCGGATTGAACCCCCGCGGGCTTGCAGCGGAGCTGCGAAAGATAGCAGAGAAGCTGGGGCTGCATCCGAAAATTGCCTGCATCGAGGGGGACGATCTGATGGCGCTGATTGGTGAACTTCAGGAGGCAGGAGAGTCCCTCGTTCACCTTGATAAAGGTATCTCGCTGAAAGACGGGGGCCTGGTGCCCATCACCGCAAATGCTTATCTTGGGGGTTGGGGAATTGCCGAGGCCCTGGAAAGAGGCGCCGATATCGTGGTCAACGGCCGCGTCGCCGACGCCTCGCTGGTAATGGGGCCGGCGGCCTGGTGGTTTGGATGGAAGCGCGATGACTGGGACAAGCTTGCCGGCTCAGCGGTGGCAGGGCACATTGTTGAGTGCGCAGCCCAGGCTACGGGCGGGAATTATTCCTTCATCGACGAAGTACCGTCATTCCTCAAGGTCGGTTATCCCATAGCCGAAATATTCGCTGACGGTTCATCGGTCATCACCAAGCACCCGGGTACAGGAGGTCTCGTTTCCGTGGACACCGTCAAGGCGCAGCTGCTCTACGAGATCAGGGAACCCACCTATCTGACTCCCGATGTTTCAGCCCGCTTCGATACCATCAATATGTCCCAGGAAGCGCCCGACCGCGTCAGGATATCCGGCGTGCTCGGCGCGCCGCCCCCCGAGACCACCAAGGTATGCATCAACTGTCTGGGAGGGTACAGGAATTCGACGACCGTTGTACTGACCGGTCTCGATATCGAAAAAAAGGCCAAAATAGTCGAGGATGCAGTCTTCGACAGCCTGGGCGGGAGAGGTCAGTACGCCCTCGAAGAAGTGCAGCTTGCCAGGACTAACAAAGAAGATCCCGAGATAAATGAAGAGGCCTTTGCCTATCTGCGGATATCCGTCATGGACCGCGACCAGAAGAAGGTCGATAGGTTTTCTTCGACGATCATCGAGCTCGCGCTGGCAAACGTCCCCGGTTTCACCTTAACTGCCCCCCCGGCCAAAGGGACCATGGCAATCATCCACTGGCCGGCTCTCATTACCCAAAGCCGCGTCACCCAGAAAATTATGATTAACGGCGACGAGTTTTCCGTTGGTTTTACTCCGTCCGGGGCTGCGGCGCCGTCTCCAAAGGCGCAGCAAGCGCCGATACCACCCGCGCCGGCGGGTAAGAAGGTGAAAATACCCTTCGGCCGCATCTACGCAACCCGCTCCGGCGACAAGGGGGGCAATGCCAATCTCGGTGTCTGGGGAAAGACGCCCGAAGCATATGCCTTTCTCAAAGATTTCCTGACCATCGAAAAACTGAAGGAGCTCCTCAAGGACATGCGTGGATATGAGATCGAACGCTACGAGATTCCCAATCTTCTCGCCGTAAATTTCTATATCAGGGGCGTCCTCGGTGAAGGCGTGGCTGCGTCGCTGAGAAGCGATCCCCAGGCCAAGACCCTGGGCGAGTACCTGCGCGCAAAGGTTATAGAGGCGCCGCAGTCTATTGTTCCATGATTACGCCAGCTCATCGCAGATAAAATATCGCCGGAAGGCAAGAAGCCGCCCGGCGGAAAAAGGAGGTTGTTAGATGACAGTATACGATGAAAAAACCTGGGGCAAGTGGTACGATCCACAGCTAAGTGCGGAGATGAAAGCCGTAGAGGAGACGTACGTGGATCTCCTGGAGAGGGGTCTGAAATTCCGGCCGGAGGTGGTGGCCTTCCATTTTCTGGGGGTCACATTCACATATAAAGAGCTTGACAGACTCTCGATGAGGTTTGCGTCATATATACGCAAACAGGGATGCAATCCGGGTGATGTGGTGGGCATCAATCTTCCCAACCTCCCTCAGTATCTCATCGCCCTGGCAGGCGCTCTGCGCGCCGGATGCGTGGTCACCGGCGTCTCTCCCCTTCTCACGCCGAAGGAGATGGCCTACCAGTTGAATGATGCAGGCGCCAGTGTGCTGGTAACACTGGATGCGATCTATGAAAACCGCGTGCAGAAGATAAAGAACGATATTCCACACGTTAAATGTATCGTTACAACCAGTATTGCGGACTATCTCCCTCCGCTCAAGCGCGTCCTGGGCAAACTCCTGAAGAAGATCCCCTCCGGAAAAGTGGAGCCGATCGCGGGAAAAGAGGTGATATCTTTCAAAGGCCTTATCGCGAATACTTTGCCCGATATTGCTAAGCCGTCCGTCAAGCTCGATGATACCTGTCTGATACAGTATACCGGCGGCACTACCGGCACTCCCAAGGGCGCGGTCCTCACCCATTGGAATATGGTTTCCAATCTCACACAGGGAAAACAGTGGCTCGATCTCCAGATGGACGGCGGCACCGTCTGCTCCGGCTTCCCCTTCTTCCACATGGCGGGACTCTATTTCGGGATGGTCTCCATGTCGCTGGCCTTCACCCAGTGCCTGATCCCGGACCCCAGGAACACCAAGAATATATGTGAAGAGATCTCGGCGCACCCTCCGATGATGATGCTCATGGTCCCCTCTCTCTACCAGATGCTGATAGATGCCCCGGCGTTTTCAAAGATCGATTTTTCTACCTGCAAAGCCTGCATCTCCGGCGCGTCACCATTCTCCAAGGAGGCCATCAATGCGCTCGAGTCTATCGTGGGCCTGGGTAAAGTGGTCGAACTCTACGGGATGACCGAAGCGAGCCCGATCATCACGATGAACCCCTTAAAGGGAAAGAAGAAGATCGGCTCGGTGGGAGTCCCCCTCCAGAGCACCCAGGTCAAGCTTGTCGATGTTGAAACCGGAAAGAAAGAGGTCACCCTGGGTGAAGTGGGGGAGATCATAGTTCGCGGACCCCAGGTGATGAAAGGGTATCACAACAAGCCGGAAGAGACGGACAATACGCTGCGTGAATTCCAGGGCGCCAAGTGGCTCTATACCGGCGATGTAGCGCGGATGGACGAGGACGGGTACTTCTACATCGCCGACAGGACAAAGGACATGCTGATTGTGGGGGGATATAAGGTGTTCTCCCGCGAGGTGGAGGATGTGCTCAGCGAGCACAGGGCAGTCGAGTTATGCGCGATCATAGGGTTAGCCAACCCGGACCGTCCCGACAGCCAGATCGTGAAAGCGGTCATCCAGCTCACCAAGGATGCACAGGGGAAAGATCCCGAAGTAATTAAAAAAGACATACTCGAACATTGCAAAGAGAACCTTGCGCCCTACAAAGTTCCCAAAATGATTGTATTTATGGAGGCGTTACCCCTTACATCTGTGGGCAAAGTGGATAAGAAGGCGCTCAGATGAGCGCAGCGTGCCAAATCCCGTCGAGAGAAAAGGAGAATAAGTAATGTATTTCAACGAGACGCACGATGCTTTCAGGGCATCGATAAAGAAGTTTGTCGATAAGGAGATCAATCCCCATATGAATGAATGGGAGAAGACTACAGCTCCCCTTCACGAGCTTTTCAAGAAGATGGGTGATCTCGGGTTCCTGGGCATCCGCTACGATCCGAAATACGGTGGAGGTGGACTGGATTACTGGTTCGAGACGGTCATGCTGGAAGAGATCGGACACATCAAAGGCATGGGCGTTTCAACGGCCATCGCCGTCCAGACGAACATGGCCACACCGGCCATCGCGGCCATCGGTAGCGAGTACCTCAAGGAGACTTATCTCAAGCCGGCCATCGCCGGCGACATGGTCTCTGCCATTGCCGTGACCGAGCCGGATGCGGGCTCCGATGTCCGTGCCATGAAGTCCAGGGCGGTCAAGAAAGACGGTTACTATCTGCTGAACGGATCGAAAACCTTTATCACCAACGGGGTCCAGGCGGATTTCCTCACTCTCCTGGCCAGGACCGATGAGGGAGAGGGATATCATTCCTTCGGGCTCTTCGTAATACCGACCAATCTTAAAGGTTTTGGGGTGAGCAAGAAGCTCGATAAAATCGGGCTCTGGAGCAGCGATACGGCAGAGCTCTTTTTCGATGATGTAAAGGTGCCGGCGGAAAACCTGATCGGCGACGACCGGGAGGGTTTCATCATTCAGATGAAGCAGTTCCAGCATGAGAGGTTCGCTGTGCTGCCCGGGACCTGTTCGGCCGTGCAGGATATGATCGCCCTGACGGTGGACTATCTCCGCCAGCGTATAGTGTTCGGCAAACCCCTGATCACCAAGCAGGTCCTGAGGCACCGGCTGGCGGATTGGATTACCAGGAATGAAGCCCTGAGACAGCTGACCTATCACATCGTCCGGTTGAAAATGGAAGACCGGGACGCTACGCGGGAAGTCTCCATGGGCAAACTGCTGGCAGGGCAGCTCATCTCTGAAGTTGCCACCGGGTGCCTGCAGATGTTTGGCGGGATGGGGTTAATGAACGAAACGCTCATTTCGCGCTATTTCCGTGACGTCCGTGTAATGTCCATCGGCGGCGGTGCAGACGAAGTCATGCTTGAGATCGTCTCGCGGATCGAGGGCTTTTAACATTACATAATATACTGGCTATTTAATAAGTCTCTAATGGCGCAGCGCCGCCATAACAGGCTTTTACACTGGAGTTGTCTGTGGCCAAATCGAACGATAGCAATGGTCTACTTTCACGCAGCGCCTTACGGCGGCTGAGAGAAAAGGAGCAGAGGTACAATACTATTCTCAAAGCGGCCGAGACTCTCTTTGCCCAAAAGGGTTACCACCAGACAAGCATCGAGGAAATAGCCGATCTGGCCGAAGTTTCCACAGGCGCCGTATATATATATTTTAAGAACAAAGAAGATTTGCTTATTACATTGATGCAGGAGATAGGGCATCAATTGAGGAAACTGCTCGCCGATGAGTTTAAAAGAACCGGATTTTCCCTTGACAGATTTAAGAATATCTCGTTTGCCTTTATAAGAAATTTCTGCGGGAGTCACCCTGAGTGGATCGCAATTTTTTTCAGGGAATCCGTCGGCCAGAGTTCGGAAGTGGCGGAACAGAGGAGGCAACTGTTCATCAATCTTATAGACGATATCAAGGAGGCATTTGTTCAGATAAGCAGGGAACAGGGGATAGATCCCGTTGACGACTATATCCCCGAGATGGTTGCCGTATGCATACTCGGGATATACGAAAGAATAGCCTGCCATTATTTTCTGTGGCAGGAACAGCCGGAGGATATCGATGCTATAGCTCAGAGATCCGTATCGTTCATGCTCGGGGGAATTAACAACCTCCTTAAAGATTGAGCGCTCGTGACAGTTGATTGATCATATAACTACCAGGAGGAGATCTATGAAAACAAGAATTACCGAGATGTTGGGGATCCAGTACCCGATCTTTTTGTCAGGGATGAGCTGGATCAGTGTTCCCGAGATGGTGGCTGCAGTTTCCAATGCGGGAGGTATGGGCATCCTTGCCACGGGTCCCCTTGATAAGGATGCGGTGCGTGAAGCTGTCAGGAAGATCCGCAAGCTTACGGATAAGCCCTTCGGGGCCAATTCGGCCCTGATGTTCCCGGGCGCAGCGGAATCGGCCAGAGTACTTCTGGAAGAGCAGGTACCTGTGATCAACTTCGCCCTGGGCAAAGGAGACTGGCTGGTCAAGGAGGCACACAAATACGGCGGCAAGGTCATGGCCACCGTTGTGAACGCCCGTCATGCCAAGCGGGCCGAGGAGTATGGATGCGATGCCGTCATCGCCACGGGCAATGAGGCCGCAGCCCACGGTGAGTTCGTTACCACTTTCTGCCTCATTCCGAGCTTGGTAAATGTCCTCTCTATCCCGGTCGTCGCCGCCGGGGGAATCGCGGACGGCCGCGGTCTGGCTGCAGCGCTGGCCCTGGGCGCGGAAGGCGTCGCCATGGGGACCAGGTTCATGACCACCAAAGAAAGCCCGCTGCATAATAATTATAAAGACCTCTCCCTCACCAAGGATGTCACCGACACTTTGTACTCGAAGCGTTTCGACGGGCTATATTGCCGTGTGCTCAAGACCGATACGGCCAAACGCGTTGAGAGGCGGGGACTGGACCTGCCAGCTGCATTTGTCAATGGCCAGGACATTGCGAAAATGCTGCACCTGCCCTTCATCAAGCTCTTCATAGGCGTGATGCTTTCCGGATGGAAAAACACCAAACAGCTTGCCTATCTGGCGAACGCCTCCCATGTCTTCCAACTGGCCACAGAAGAAGGTGACCTTAAGAAAGGAGTCCTGCCGGTAGGGCAGTGCACCGG
>Ga0268284_1001392_pt1 | contig 12603 bp, 10 predicted proteins | sample saktaG_14_FD_190137 | JGI IMG/M metagenome (GOLD analysis project Ga0268284, IMG submission 190137) | Saline water microbial communities from Sakinaw Lake, British Columbia, Canada - sak_2013_06_06_40m | ecosystem: Environmental > Aquatic > Non-marine Saline and Alkaline > Saline ... | reverse complement strand
GCAAACTAAGGCTTGAGTCTTGAATGAAGTGGATTTGCGTCATCCTGAGACGGGGAAGGCATTTTTCAACCACGGAGGCACTGAGGAAACAGAGGTCACAGAGAAGAAATGAGGATTGGTGGCTGGAAAATTTCGATCAGGGTTCACCATGGATTATTTCATCTTTTGTGATCTCCGTGTTCTCTGTGTCTCTGTGTCTCTGTGGTTCAAGAAAAGCGGACCGGCCCCGTGAAGGTTGCCTTGAGTTACGCGCCTGCCCTGAGCGTCAAAGTGGGGCGGTAAATCGCCGCTTGCGGTGGCAAGGATCGATGTTAGTCTGACGCCTATGTCGAACACCCCTGAAACATCCCTGCCCGACTACTTGCGCGAAGACATCCTGCTCCATCCGGAAAAGCGCAAGTTTCCTCCGTTTGATCTCGTCCGGCTTCTCGGCACCGTTTTCGCGCCGACCCAAGGTTGCCGGGTGTGCATTCTGCTCGATTTCGACGAACCGGCAGAGCTCATCCAAGACTTTGCCTTTTTGCAGCACGAGGGCTTCCCGGTCCAGAAAAACGCCCACCGGCATTTTTATCTCGGCCTGCATCACGGCGCGATGGCGGCGCTTGGCATGACGGGCGGGGAAATGTACGCGTTCCGCTGCACCCATGGCTCGAACCTCGACCTCGCCGACGACGTTTGGGACGTCCATGGCAAGCACCTCTCGCTGGACCGCGACATCTATCCGAATTACCAGCTGATCCTGTGCATCTCGACTTTCTCGGCCACCGCGCCATTGACGGCGAAATGCAAGACCTACGGCTTCCGCGGTGCCACACTCCACGGGCTCAACGACGTGATCCTCAACTCCGGACTGGCGGTGAACTACCACGAAGTCTCAGCCGACGCCGAGCGCCTGCGCCTTGCTCTAACCAAGGCGGATTCCGTGGAGATTGATTTCGCGCTGGAAGACGGCCGGGTGCTCACCGCGTGGCTCGGATTGGGCGGCCAGGAAGCGCAGAAGTCACACGGTCTGTGCCTGGGCAAGACCCCGGACATCGCTAACCTCCCCGCGGGCGAAGTGTATTTCGTGCCCTGCGACGCGCACGGGCAGTTTCCGATGAAATACGAGGACGGCACGCTCGGCGTGCTGGACGTTGCAAACCGCTGCATCATCCGCTCCACGCTCATCGTCGGCAAGCAGGCGACCATCGACGCGCACAACCAACGCTTAACGGATGACCCGATGACGGGCACGCTTGGCGAACTCGGTCTCGGCACGCAAGTGCTGCCGGTTTCCGGGGCCGACATTCAGGACGAGAAAATTCTCGGCACCTGCCATCTCGCCACCGGCCGCGATGACCACCTCGGCGGCGACATCCTGCCCGCGATGTTCAAAAAGCACGAGAATTCGACGCACGACGACATCCTGTTCGCACCGCACAAGACGCCGAATTTCAACATCCGCCAGGTGCGCATGAAACGCGGCGCGCAGGAGGAAATCATCATCGAGAATTTCCGCCCGGCGCGCTATCTGATGGACGCGCTGGCCACCGGGCGGTGAAACCGGCCAGGAAAAATCCCTGAAAGATCCACCCGGCGCTGCGGGTAATCCGTTGACTTCTTCGTATATGATGACCACCCGCCGACAAACCCTGAAAGCACTCGCCGCCATGGCGACGGTGCAAATCGTTCCAAGCCGTGTGCTGGGCCTCAATGGCCAGACCCCGCCCTCGCAAATCCTCACCCGCGGCATCATCGGTTGCGGTGGGATCAGCGCGTCCCATTTGACCATGCCCGGCAAATTGCTCGCGCTCTGCGATGTGGACCGCAATCACCTCGCTGAACGCATGCGCGACGCCGGCAGCGAAACCAACGGCGTCAAGGGCTACCATGATTTCCGCGAACTGATCGCACGCGACGACATCGACATCGTTCACGTCTGCACCCCTCCGCACTGGCACGCCCTGATGGCCATCGCGGCGGCCAAGGCCGGCAAGGATATTTGGTGCGAAAAACCCATGAGCCGGACCCTCGGCGAGGGCATCGCCATGGTCAATGAAGTGGAAAAGCACAACCGCATCTTCCGCCTCAACACCTGGTTCCGTTTCCAAGGCGGGTTTTACGACATGCGGGTGCCCGTCAAGCTGCTCAAGAAAGCGGCCATGCACGATCTGCTAGGCTGGCCGTTGAAGATCACGGTCTCCGGCGTCACCGGCTTCGACTGGAAACTGGACACCTGGGCTGGCAAACCCGGCCTGCAACCCGAGCCGGTTCCACCCGAACTTGACTACGATTTCTGGCTCGGCCCGGCACCTAACAAGCCATACAACCACCTTCGCATCCATCAAAGCTTCCGCGGTTACTGGGACTATGATGGCGGCGGCCTCGGCGACATGGGCCAACATTATCTCGACCCCGTGCAATACATCCTCAACAAGGATGACCAGGCTCCCATCTCGGTGGAAATCGACGCCGACCCGCAGGACGCCGAAGCCGTCGGAACCTGGCGCCGCATCGAGTTCACCTATGCCGATGGCTGTAAGGTCATCCTCGACGGCGAGAACAAGGACAAGGACGCGGCCTACATGGAAGGACCGAAGGGCAGGATTTCCAAAGGCCTCGAATCCACCATCCCAGACCTGCGCCAAAAACTCGACGCCCTGCCAGACCCCGAGCCCCAGCTCACCGACTTCCACGAATGCGTGCGCACCCGGAAAAAATTCGCCCTCAACGAGCAAATCGGCTTCTGGTCCTGCACCATGGTCAACATGGGCATCACCGCGCACCACCTGAACAAAAACCTCAAGTTCGACTCCAAGACCCTCCAGTTCGACGATCCCGCGGCCAACGCGCTCAGCCATCAACCGATGCGCGCGCCGTGGAAAATCGATGTCTAACAACCGTGCGGGAATCCCACCCCGGGATTCCGCCATGCCCCTAGCCAAGAATAATTGACACCTATGAAAACGTTCCTTCGAATCACCCCCATCGCCGCACTCCTCTGCGGTGCCACCGGTTTCGCCGCCGAGGCCATCACCATGCGTTCGCTCTTCAACGGCAAGGATCTCAGCGGATGGAAAGGCGAGGGCTACGTCGTCGAGGACGGTACCATCGTCTGCTCCCCGCAGGGTCGCAACCTGATCACCGAGGAAACATTCGCCAATTTCGTGCTCGATTTTGAATTCCAGCTCACGGCCGGTGCTAACAACGGACTCGGCATCCATTATCCCGGCACCGGCGATGCCGCTTACACCGGCATGGAACTCCAGATCCTCGACAGCACGGCGCCGCAATACAAGGACCTCAAGGACTATCAATTCCACGGCGGCCTCTACACCATGGCCGCGGCCAAACAGGGATTCCTCAAACCCGTCGGTGAATGGAACCAGGAGCGCGTCACGGTGATGGGGCCGACCCTGAAAGTGGAACTCAACGGCGAAATCATCCTGCGCGCCAATCTCGACGACATGAGCGTCCTCTTCCCGGAGCACCAAGGCGTCAAACGCCGCGCCGGACACATCGGTTGGCTGGGTCACGGCGATCGCGTCGCCTTCCGCAAGATCCTCATTGGCGAACTGCCACCGGTCGCCAATGAGGACGGCGCCAAGGCCGACGGCTTCACAAAAATATTCGATGGCACCACCCTCAACGGTTGGAAACACCCCCCGGTAACCACCAACTGGACAGCCGTGCAGGGCATCCTCAAACACAATGGCAAACCCGGAACTATCAGCGACCTGTGGACCGAAAAATCCTACGGGGATTTCACCCTCGTCTGTGATTGGCGCTGGAGCGGACGCGGCCCGCTCAAAGCCCAACCGGTCGTCATGCCCGACGGCTCGGAAAACGGACGGGCCGAAATCGAGGAACTCGACAGCGGCATCTATCTGCGCGGCAATACGAAAAGCCAGGTCAACCTCTGGAATTGGACCGTGGGCTCCGGGGAGGTTTACGGCTACCGCACCGATGCGGCGATGCCGGCCGGGGTCAAGGCGGGCGTGACGCCGAAATCCAAGGCGGACCGGCCCACCGGCGAGTGGAACCGCATGATGATCACCCTCAAGGGCGACCGCCTCACCGTCACCCTCAACGGCCAGCTGGTCATCGACAACGCGCAACTCCCGGGGGTGCCCGCCACCGGCCCCATCGGCCTCCAACACCACGGCGGCGCCATTGATTTCGCCAATATCTGGATCAAGGAACTCTAAGAACGCCGCGAAAGGGAATTTTCACAAGGCTCCGCAAATGCTCCGCTGCTGCCATAAGGAGTAGGGACGTCTCGTCCCTTATCCAATGGAGGACGAGACGTCCTCCCTCCTTAAGTTGACGTGAATGACCTGTCGCCAAATTGAATTCCCTGCTCTTGGCCCCACCCCGCGCGATGACGTAGTTCCTTTCCCGCGAAAGCAGGGGTAGGTTGGAGTGGTTCCCCCAAAACAACATGACACACAACATCCCCCCCCGGGTTGTGAGACGTCGTGGCATTACGCTGCTCGAACTCACGGTCGTTATCACGGTTTTACTCACTCTCATTTCGATCCTGTTCATCGGCGCGCGTGGTTGGAAGAGTGGCAGCGACCGCGCCAGTTGTGTGCTGACGCTGCGCAACATGCAAGTTGCCGCGCGGTCCTATCAGAACTTGTACGGTTACGATTACGGTGGGCAGCCTTATGTCGTAAGCGACACCCAGAACATCGCACGCCACCTGTATGAAAAAGGCTACATCGAAAGACCCCTCTTTGATCGGGCATGCGGCACGGCAAAATGCCCCGGTGGGGGCTTCTACACCTGCCCGAAACCCGACTATTTCCCAACAGCCGGCGCGCTTTACATGATCTGCTCGTTCGCCGGTCCGGACGCCCACACTCCGAGTTCCCATACCGATTGGTAAATCACCGCTTGGCAGAATGCGGAATCCGGGTGATGGATGCAACGGCACGATGGACTACCGCACGGCAATCGACTGGTTGTTTTCCACCCAGATGTTCGGGATCAAACCCGGGCTCGACGGGACGCGCTACCTGCTCAAGGAGTTTCTGGCCTATCCCGCGCACGGGACGCGCGTCATCCACGTCGCGGGCACCAATGGCAAAGGCAGCACCTGCGCGATGATCGAGAGCATCGCGCGGGCCTGCGGCCAGCGTTGCGGGCTGTTCACCTCGCCTCATTTGATCGACTACCGCGAGCGGATCAAAGTCTCCGGCCAGGAAATCCCGGAGGATGCTTGCGCGGCCATGCTCACTGCGTTGCGAGATATCTGCCAACGGATGGAGCCGCACCCGACGTTTTTCGAGATTACGCTCGCGCTGGCGATGCGCTGGTTCCGCGAGCGCGAATGCGAGATCATCATCCTGGAAACCGGCATGGGCGGCAGGTTGGACGCGACCACCGCGGTGCCAGCCGATGTGTGCGTGATCACCCCGATCGGGTTGGACCACATGCAATGGCTTGGCGAAACGCTGGAAGCCATTGCCGCGGAAAAAGCCGGGATTTTCGTGACCGGAAAACCGGTGATCTCCTCACCCCAGGAAGCGGCCGCAAGGTTCGTTCTGGAAAAGGAAGCCAATGAGGCCCGCGCACCGCTGGAGTTTGTCGCGGAACCTTTGTTAGGTTATCCGCTCGCGCTCGCCGGCCGTCACCAGCAATGGAACGCGGCGCTGGCCGTCACCGCCTTGCACCGCATGGGCTTGTCCCTCAACTCCGACAGCGTCCGCCACGGCCTGGCTAACGTCTCCTGGCCGGGACGTTTTGAGCAAATCCGGCCTGGCGTCGTGCTCGATGGCGCCCACAACCCGCACTCCGCCAAGGTGCTCGCGGAAACCTGGAACGCCGAGTTCCCGGGAACAAAAGCGTTGCTCGTCTTCAGCGCGGTGGCGGCCAAGGACATCGCCGGCATTCTGGACATCCTCGCACCGCTGGCGGCGCGGGTTTTCCTCTGCACGGCACACACGCCACGCGCCGTTCCTGCGGCTGCTCTGGCCGCTTGCCTGCCGCCGGATGCGCCGCCGCATGAGCTGTTTGAAACCTTCGAGGCGGCCTTCACCGCCGCACAGCTACACGGCACGCCGATTCTAATCGCGGGCTCGCTTTTCCTCGTCGGCGAAGCACGGGCGTTTCTAACTAACTCGGCTTTCCAAGCAAGTTCGCAGTGATGCCGTCTCTCACAAAGAAGGTGACTTTCCCTTAGCGGCGCCGGAGTCAAGGCTGATCTTCTTCTCCGGCCGCTCCATGGCGGGCACGCTATCAGCGTGAACTCCAACAGCCACAAACGAAATCGTCACTATATTTTCCAGAGGTGTTATGATTCCCCTCCGTCGTTGCCAGCCGGCGGTTTCCTACTTGCAGGTGAACGCATAAGAACCCGAACCGGCTTGGTAAACCGCGGTGCCGTGATCCATGCGCAGGAATTTCAAACCTGCGGCGCTGGCGGCGGGTTGGCCCGACTCCTTCACGGAGGCCGCGTCTTTGGCGGGGATGCAGATCGTGGCAGTGGTGTTAGGCGGAATGGTGACGTCGAGGCTGAAGGTGTCGCCCGCCACTTTCCATGAGGATGAGATCCTGCCGTTGATGGAATCATAGCTGGCCTTGACCCAGGTGATTCCATGGCCAGGAGTCGGGCGGATCATGAGTTTTTTGAAGCCGGGGCCATCGGTGTCGATGCCGGCCAGCGAGGCGAACATCCACTCGCCGCAGGAGCCCAGCGAGTAATGGTTGAAGGAATTCATGCCCGGTGCTGTGGGTGCGGCACCATTCGATCCAGCGCACCATCGCCGGATAGTGCTGAGCGAGCAGGCGGGTGTCGCCGTATACCTGATAGATTGTCGCCGGGCAAATCACGCCGGCATCGGCCCAGGCCGGGGTTCCATCGCCACAGCCGGTGCCCGGGCTGATATCGGTGAAGGCGCCGTCGCGCTGGGCATCGTCCACATCCACCAGCCACTTGGTGAAGAACGCGGCCACATCGGAGTTATAGGTTGCGGTGCGGACAAACACCTGCGCGTCGCCCATCCAACCGAGCCGTTCGTCACGCTGCGGGCAGTCCGTGGGGATGCTCAAATAGTTGCCGCGCTGGCCCCAGCAGATGTTCGCATAGAGCTGGTTGACGCGCGGGTCGGAGCAGGCGAACTCGCCGGCATGCGGGGTGTCCGAGGCGATGACGATGCCGGTGACCGCGTCGAGCGCGGGTTTTGGCGCGAGACCGGTGATTTCGACATAGCGGAAACCGTGGAACGTGAAATGAGGTTGGTAAATTTCAACGCCACCACCTTTGCAGATATAGGTATCGATGGATGCCGCGCTGCGCAGGTTGGTTGTGTAAAGCGTGCCGTCGGGATTGAGCATCTCGGCGTGACGGAGCGTCAGCTTGGTGCCTGCGGGCGCGGCCACCTTGAGCCGGACATAGCCGACCATGTTCTGACCGAGGTCGAAGGTCCAACACCCGGGTTTCGGCTCGGTTAGAGTGATGGCTTATAGGCTGTTTGTTTCTGATCCCTGGCCTCGGGTTTCGTATCCCGCTCCTCGAGCACCCAACTCAAGCGCGGATTTTCGACATCCATGCCGAGCGGATCTGTTAAATATTCGCAGCGCGGTTTGGTCAGATCGGCGGCGGTGATGGCGGGCAGCAGGAAGGTTGCGCTCATCAGCCAGGCCGCAAAGCGGTGGGTGGCATGTCTTTTCATGGGGTGGTCCTTGGGTGGTTACCCTGTCCTACGCGTCGGGAGTTCCGAATGTTTCGCCAAAAAAGCAGTCGCGGACTTCAGTCCGTTCTTCAAATAAGGGTAGTCCCGGACTTCAGGCCGTTCTTTTGCCGGAGAATCGCCAAAGACGGACTGAAGTCCGGGACTACGTTGCCGAAGCGGGCTAATGTCCCCACTTGCCACGTTCAGCCGGCCGGATGAACAGGTCGGCTTCGGGCATGCCTGGCACTTTCATGTTAGGTCCGTCCCACTCGATGTTTTTCTGCAGGCGCAGGGCGACAATGCCTGCGAGACCGATCTCGGTCAGATAGCCGCCGAAATCGAAGTTGGAAAACACCTTGGGTCCACCGAGACAGGCGTCCAACCATTCGTGAATGTGACCTTTCACCCGCGGCAACGACTGGGGGACCGCCTTGGCCGCGGGGTGGTTGTCCGCCCCGACGAAGCGTTTCTCGTCGTTCATTTTGATATAACAGTCGGAATTCCACAGCCCGCTCTGGAGTTGGCCTTTCTCCCCTATCAGCAGGCAGCCCGTCCCCGGCAGGTTGCCCGAGGCTTGGCGCAGGCCGGCGGTGACCTCATCCGGGGGCAGATCGCCGCCCGTGTAAAAGTTCAGTTGCACCGCCCCGCGGGTCCCACGTGCGGGAAAGTGATAGCGCACGGTGCAGGCCTTGGCAAAGCTCTCCTTGCCCAACCCCGTCCCGCTGATTTCGATTTTCGTCGGGTAGCCGAGATCCAGCGCACGCACCGGCATGTTGAAGGCGTGGCAGCAGAAATCGCCGACCGAGCCGCTGCCGAAGTCATACCAACCGCGCCAGTTCACCGGATGATATTCGTTAGACTTGTAGGGCCGCTCCGGCGCGGTGCCGAGCCAGAAATCCCAGTCCAAACCGGGCGGAACCGGGTCGCTGCCCTGCGGCCGGTCCACGCCGCTCGGCCAGCCGTGCGGCGGATGCCAGGCGTGGATTTCGGTAATCGCTCCGAAAAAATCCGCGGCGATGAGTTCCATGCTGCGGCGCAGGTTGCCCGACGCGCTGCCCTGGTTGCCGGTCTGGGTGATCACCTTCGCGGCCTTGGACAGTTCGCGCAGTTGCCGGGCTTCCGCGATGGTATGGGTCAGCGGCTTTTCGCAATAGACGTGTTTGCCAGCCTGCATCGCCGCCCGGCAGATCGGCGCGTGCCAATGGTCGGGGGTGGCGATGACGAGCGCATCCAGCGACTTTTCCTTATCTAGCAGCACACGGTAGTCGCTGTAAACCGCCGCCTTGGCAACTCCTTCGCCATGGCGTTGTTGGGAATTTTTGATTTGGCCGGCATCGACATCGCAGAGAGCCACCACGTTGTGGCCGAGTTGCAGGATCTCACTCACATGCCCCTGCATCTGGTTGCCCATGCCGATGAACGCCACGTTGAGCCTGGTCCCCGGCTTCCGGTCCTGTCCGCGAAGCACTCCGCCCGGCAAAACCAGCAAGGCCCCGGTGGAAACACCCGCGGTTTTGAGAAAGGAACGGCGTGAGACAGGATGAATGGTCATGGTTTGCATGGTTGATTGTCGGCGCGGACTCTAGGCCGCTCCTGAAAAGGTAGTCAAGGACTTCCATCCGTTGTTCAAAAACGAGAACAAACTGAATTCCCCGACTACAGTTATTGCGAAACCTTGAGGCGCGCGAACACCTTGGCGCTAACCGGCAGGATGACTTTCACGTGGTCGGTGGAGGCACCGGGCACGATCTCCACGATGCCGGAACCGGCCAACGGAATCGTCACCGCGGTCCAACCGGTTAGATCGCCGCCATATTCGACGATCTGGGTGGTGACCGGCGGCCGCGAAGCCACGCTGCGGTCATACTCGAACACCCGGTTGGCGCCATCCAGCGCCGGTTTGGGCAGGATCGCCTGTGAGGACACCATCGGCTTGCCGCCGAGGGTGAACTCCAGCAGATTCGAGATGCCATCGCCATCGGGATCCTGCAAGGGACCATCGTTCACCCCGGCGGTGAGTCCCTGCGCGGGATCGGCTGCCCAAGTGGCGTAGGGTGGCAGTGATGCCGCGTTCACCGTGAGCGTTAGTGGCACGGGATTGGCGGCATTGTGGTTGGCGTCGCCCGGTTGGCTGGCGGTGATCGTCGTGAGACCCGCCATCAGGATGGTCACCGTGCTGCCTGACACGCTCGCCACCGTGGGATCCGAACTGACATAACTCACCGCCAGACCCGGACCTGCCGTGGCCGTTAGATCGAACGGCGCGTCGCCGCAGGTCCGCGCCGGAAGAGCATCAAAGACGATCGTCTGGTCCGCCTTGTTCACCGTGAGCGCGCCCGGCACATAACTGATGGTGTAGTTGCCAGCGACGAAGGTCCCGCCGGTGGCCGCACCGGGCGTGATCGTGTAGGGCGAACCCGCCACCCCCGCCGTCGTGTCACCGCCACCGCAGGCCAGCGTCACCGACCCGATGGTTTCACCATTCTGCAGGCCGTTGCTGGAAAATTGGCTGCTGCCACTGCCGAAAGCCACGGTCTGCCCATACGTCTTGCCCAGATTGTCCGCTGTGATAGCCAGCGCTCTGGGCGCGATCTCGGCTGTTAGGCCGGCGGCTTGCGCGAGGGTGTAATCTTGAGCAGCATGTAGTCGGTGATGGGAGCAAGGCGGTATCCGCAACGATCCGGATTATTGTAATCCTGGCTGACCGGTGTGCCATTCTTGGAAACAGCACTCGGGAAGTGGTCTTCCCAGAACCCGGTGGTTCCGCTGGCCATATTGTAGCTGGATGCCCGCACTGCTAGAAAATCATCGGATTTGCGGCCGAGGAACGAGCCGCTGCCACTCCAGGTGGCGTTCGGCGATCGCACCACGACATACTGCTCTTTGGTGAAGAACCCGCCGGCAACGTCGAACCAGGTCGAGTTGCCCCGGAATTGGACCACCGGTTGCCCCATGAGCTGATTGGTGGCAAGGACCGGCGCGCCGCTGCCCAAGCTCGCGTGATGCGCATTGCCGGACCGGTCATTCCAGCTCTGGACTACCCCGTCGGCATTCGTGGTGATGCCAACCGACGCATCGAAGTGGCAGGCGAGACCCGCCGTGACGGGAACCGTGTATCCATCCACCGTGATCCTCGCCACGGTCGACGTGCTGACCTGGCCCGTGCTGTCCGCGGCCTTTGCTGTTAGACGATACTCCCCCGCCGGCACGTTCGTCCATGCCACCGAATATGGCGCGGTGTCATCCGAGCCGATCAGCGTGTTGCCGTTATAGAAGGATACGTTCGTCACTGTGCCGGCCATGTCCGCGACGTCGGCCGTTAGCGTCACCGTCGTCGGCTGGCCGGTCTGCAGGCCGAAGCGCGCGCCGTCCAGCGGCGACGTCAGGCTCACGCTTGCCATCGGATATAACAACTCCTGCGGGATGATCATGGCGGCTTGGCGGGACGGGATATACCAATACAAGCGCACCGTTGACGGATTGGCATTGTCATAGTATTCCATCTTCAGGTTGTATTTCTGCCCGGCCGTCAGGGTGATGGCGGCGCTGTCGTTCCACAGGTTGGCCGCCTGGTCGTTCCAGTCGTTGATCACCTGCACGCCGTTGATCCACAAGCGGACGCCGTCGCTGGTGCGGGTGGAAAACCGGTAGGTCCCGGTCTCCGGTGCCAGCACCTGCCCGCTCCAGCGCACGCTGTAGGTGCCCGTGCTCAAAGTGTTAGGAGGCGTCGTGCCCCAGTTGAAGTTCACGGCCGGGTCGATCCGGGTCGCCTTGAGCGAGGTGAGATCCATGTTGTCATAATAGGATCCGGTCAACCCGGTGCCGCTGGCGCCCACGACAATATTCACTGTGGCGGGCGACGAAGTGGTCAGGCTGTCGGTGGCTGTGAAGGTGAAACTATCCATTCCCTGATAGACGGCCGCCGGGGTATAGATCAGGTTGGGCGGCGTGCCTGCCAGGGTGCCATGCGACGGCAGGGTCGCGATCTGACAGGTCACCGGGGGCGTCCGGCAGGAGGAACCGGTGAGGGTGAGCGCCTTGGCCGTGTTGGCCAGGGTGGTCACGATTTGCGGGTCGGCTTTTGGCAGCGCATAGATCAGTGTTGGGGTGGTGGTGGCGGCCTCCAGCGCGGCCACGGTGCTCACCAGCGTATTGTAGTTTTCGCCATGATTCCACCACGCGAGGTCGGCATACAAATCCGGCAGCGTCCAGCGGGACGCCTCGCCATAATCGGTCAGTCGTGACAGGCCGGTCTTGCCCACGTCACCCCAGTAAGCCACATTCTCGGCGCACACCTGGATACCTTCCTGAATGTGATACTTCGACAGGACATTCATTGCCGCTTGCGGCGGACCCGGGGTGAACATCCGGTCACACGGCCCCTCGGTTCTGGCATCTTCCAGCAGCTCCTGGATCAACACCTCCACGTCCGCAAGGGTTAACTTGTTTTGCACAAAGTCACCCAGCTTGTCCCGCCACATGCCGGCCGGCTGTTTGATCCCGGCACGGACCGCTGGATAGAGCAGGTTCTTGTCGGCACTGATGGTGTAAGCACCCAAATGCTCAAACAGCGTCTCCGCCAGATAGCCGTTGGCGATCTGCAAGGGATCGTCCCAGTTGAAACCGACCTCGAATGGATAGGTGGGTGAGACGTTGCTGACAAACGCCCCCAGCATGTCGGGCACGGACGCGGCGGTCGCCGACGCGTTGATTTTGCCCAGCGCCTTGGCGGCTTTGGCGCGCACCCAGATGTCGGTGTCGGTGAGCCGGCGGGTCAGGGCGGGCACTGCGCTGGTGGTGCCCAGGCAACCGAGCGCCGTGCAGGCCGCCTCGCGCTGATTGGCATCCGCGGGATTTTCCGCCATGGTGATCAATGAGTTCACCTCGGTGGTGGTCAGTGAACGCGTGGCCAACTCGGTGGCTGCATTGAACCTGACAATCGGAT
>Ga0268284_1001390_pt1 | contig 12629 bp, 9 predicted proteins | sample saktaG_14_FD_190137 | JGI IMG/M metagenome (GOLD analysis project Ga0268284, IMG submission 190137) | Saline water microbial communities from Sakinaw Lake, British Columbia, Canada - sak_2013_06_06_40m | ecosystem: Environmental > Aquatic > Non-marine Saline and Alkaline > Saline ... | reverse complement strand
AATTCATCGTAAGTGAAAAGATTTGGTTTTTTTACTGATGATACCGGTGATTTTCCATTTGACTGTTGATCTGCAGAAGTAGCCTTCCAAAGCGACAACAGTTTTTTAATCTTTTCAGGATGGTGGTTTTCAAAAGAAGTCAGTATAGCAGTTAATTCATCATGGCTATCGCAGAAGATGACTTTTGTTTCCCGAATATTTTTTATTGACTGGCGGACAAATGAAAAAGATTGTTGATCCTCACTCTCAATGGAGATGAGTATCGGATCAACTTTTCCATCCTCAACAAACTGTTTCGCATCTGCAATACCGTCTGCACAATGAATATTGATAAAATGGTTTTCTCTGCCGGCAGATCCGGAAAAACGCTTTTTGTGTTCAGCGCTTATGATTAATAGAGTTAAACACATAGTCCTGATTTTTTTTCTGGGGGTGAAGAGATAATCAGTAATATTTTTATACGGTTATTGATGGCCAGAAACGTATGACAATACAAGTAACATCATCATCGAAAATCTCCCGACCGGCAAATCCTGACAGGGTGGTTTGAATTTTTTCTATAATGGCCTGGGCCGGCAGCATATGATTTGATTCAATCAGACCGGTAAGCTGCTCATTACCGAACATCTCTTGGTCAGGTGAAAAGCTCTCGGATATGCCGTCGGAATAGAGAACCAGAATGTCGTCGGGCTGAACGGGAAAAGACATGGCATGGTATTCCTGATGTTCAATCAGTCCTAAAGGAAGATTTTCGCCCTTGAGCAATGTACATTTACCGGTCGAAGCATGAAAGTGAATAACAGGAGGATGTCCACAGTCAACCATTGAGAGTTGAGCGGATTGCATGTCGAGGCGCAAAAAGAGCAGTGTTGCAAAAGAACCCAGCTCAATAAGCTCATAGATGCAGAGTTCATGCATGCCGGCAACGATTTCCGGTAGTCCGGGAGGTTTGTTGTCCCGGTTTTTTTTTTGTGCAAGGACTTTCAGAAAAAGCGATTTCAAACCGGCTCCGATCAGGGCGGATTGAATGCCATGTCCCATGACATCGCCGATAAGGATATCTGCGTTATGATCGTCGTAGACAATAAAATCCGTAAAATCACCGTCAAGATGACCGGAAGGAATCATAAGACGGCTTATAGAGGCCCCTTGTAGTGTGCCAGGTGCAGATCCCTGCAGGAGTTTTTTTTCAATTTCAGACTCCAGTTCTTTCTGCATGCTTTCATAATGTAGTCTGCTCTGTTCAGCTTCAACGCGTGAGGTAATATCCCGTGCAATCACTACCGTATGCATAACAGAATCAATCTGAACGCATCCCCTTGAAATCTCAAGCGGTACGTTTGTGCCGTTTTTTCTAAGGCCATTTATTTGACCGACTCGGTCTTCACTGTACCCGGAAAAACTGTCTGAAGAAATGCCGCATACGTCAAGAATGTTGAAGTCTGAAAATTCCGTTGCAATAAGATTCATGAACTTCTGCTCATGGTACTCTTTCCGGTTGAAACCAAAAATGGTTTCTGCTGCATTGTTGCGGTAGATGATTCTGCCATCCTGGTTAATCATGAAAACAGCATCATGAGCGGCGTCGGTCATGGAGCGGAATTTTTCTTCGCTCCGCTTCAGATTTCCTGCCATGATGTGGAGAGCTTCATTTGCGTTGGTCAGGTCACTGTTTTTTAGTGACAGCTCATTGAACAGTTCCTCACGCTCGGTTTTCAGACAATAATAGTCGATAGCGTCATTTAGAATTTTTTTGAATGCCTCAGGATCGACCGGTTTCGGAACAAAGCGGAAGACTTCACCTTTATTGATAGAGTTGATAATCTGATCAAAATCCTGAGAGCCGCTGAGTATGAGACGGAGAGTATCCGGATTTCGCTTTTTTGCTTGACTGATCAATTCCAGACCGTTCATTTCCGGCATGCGAAGGTCGGAGACAATAACGGAAATATCGTTGCTTTCGAGAATCTCAAGTGCCTTCAAGCCGCTTTCGGCAAAGAATTTCCGGTATGGCTCCCTTCGCAGGAAGCGCTTTAATGAATTGAGTATGTCTGATTCGTCATCGACAAACAGTATGGCGAGATCACTGCGGTCTTTCATACTTTATTTTATTTCAGATTTCAGTTTCCGCGGAAGTACAATGGTAAAAATCGTCCCGCCATCGGACGAACATTGCACATCAAGCTTTCCATTGTGTTTATGCACAATAATATCGTAGGATATGCTCAGCCCAAGGCCGGTTCCTTTTCCCGGCTCTTTTGTTGTAAAAAACGGCTCAAAAATCCTTCGCCTTATTTCAACTGGTATACCCGGTCCGTCATCTGCTATGGTGCAATAGACATAATTGTCGTCATACCGTGTTTCAATGCTGATTTTTCCATTGGAAGCTCTCTGCTGTGACGCAATGGCATGCGCCCCGTTAATTATGATGTTGAGAAATACCTGATTGATCTGTTCCGGATTGCAGGGTACCGGCGGCACATCTTCCAGTTTCATTTCAACACTGGCATAGTAGCGGTATTCGTTTCTTGCAATAATGAGCGTATCCCGGATTCCCTTATTGATATCGAAGAGTACCCTTTCCTGGATGGCATGCCTGAACGAGAAATTCCTCATGCTTTCAATAATTGTTGTTACGCGCTCAAAACCTTGCCTTGATTCTTCAAAGATCCCTGGAATTTCATCAAGCAGCGAGTCGACAGCAAGATCGGTTTCTCTCTGGTGAAGTTTTTGAAGCTCTTCATTTGAAACGGTTCCATCTTCAAATCTTTTTGTAATAAGCTGGTATTCATTAAGAATTTCCTGAAGATCACCAATGCTATCCTGCAAGGTTGCAAAATTGATCCTGACAAAATTGATAGGATTGTTCAATTCATGGGCAAGCCCTGCAGCAAGCTGGCCGATCGAAGCCAATTTTTCCTGCAGAATCATCTGCTGATGCGTGACTTCCAGATCCCTGGTGCGTTCCTCCACTCTTTGCTCCAAAGTCTGATTAAGCTGCTGAAGCTTTTCTTCAATTTCTCTTCTTGCGGTAATGTCAAGCACAATACCCCGGATGCCGACAGGTTTGCCGTCACGCATGACCCGTGCAGTGTAGACAAGAATCGGAAAGGATGTCCCGTTTTTTCTGAGGCCGTTATACTCATGACTTTCAAATGGTATGCCTTTCAGGCGGTATTCGATGTTCTGAATGACTTTTTCACGGTCTTCCGGGGCAAAAAGCATCAAGCTTGAAACGCCGCGTTCAAGATCCTCTTGAGTATAACCAAATGTCTCAATGCCAATACGGTTGGTATAGGTGATAATTCCCTGCAGGTCGATTTCAAATATGGGCTGTGGAAGCAGATCGGCAAGTTCCTGAAAGCGTCGCTCACTTTCATAAAGAGCTTCCTGTTCTTTTTTCCTCTGGGTGATATCCTGCTTGATAGCGAGGAAATGAGAAATTTTACAGGTATGGTCAGTAATTGGACTGATTGTGGCGAACTCCCAGAAGAGTTCACCGTTTACGTTCCTGTTTATGAGCTCTCCCTGCCAGATTTTTCCTGAGGAGATGGTTTTCCACAGTCTGCTGTAAAACTTTGCCGGATGCTTTCCTGATTTAAGAATGTTCATGTTCCGGCCTTTTGCTTCATTTTCACTGTAACCGCAAATAGCCGTAAAAGCAGGATTTATATATTCTATGATTCCTTTTTGATCTGTTATGACAACCGATAGAGGGCTTTGGGTTATAGCTGCGGAGAACAGATTGACTTTCTCCCGAAGGTACTGCTCGGAAAGCGCATTTTTTAATGTGACTGCAAGCCTGCTTGGATCGATTGGTTTCAGCAGAAATTCGTAAGCCCCCATTTTAAGGGAGTCGAGAGCCTGTTCAATATCACTTGAACCTGAAATCATGATGATAGGCAGGGTAAAGTGATGATCCCGGATATAAGACAGTACCGCAATGCCGTTTTTTTTCGGCATATGGATATCAAGAAGAAGAAGATCGATCTGGTGAGTATTCAGAAGTTCTATGCAGGCATTACCATCAGCGGCCATGATGGGATTGTAGCCGAGTTTTCTGACGATGTGTGCCGTCGAATTGCGTATGAGCGCACTGTCATCAGCTACAAGTACTGTAATGTTTTTTGGGGGGGGCGACATTGTTCCGCAAACATTAGGGGTTGTCATGACCATATGTTTGTGTAAGTCATGATATTATTTAATATAGCGGATTTTAAAAAAATTATTACTGTAAAATGTTTTAGGCCTTGCATCTTGTCTTATCAAGAGTTTTTAAGGAACTTGATAGCTTCCGAAAACATTTATAGAGGATTGAAGTTTTTTTTACAATCCCTAACCGGTTTGAATCATGGAACTTGAATTCTATGGAGCAACAGAGAGGGTTACCGGTTCCTGCCATATTATCCGGGCAGGGGGGATGACCGTTCTTCTGGATTGCGGTCTCATTCAGGGATCACGGGAGGAGGAAGCGCTGAACCGTGGCCCCTTTCCGTTCGATCCGGCTTCAGTCAATGCCGTAGTTCTGACCCATGGTCATATTGATCATTCGGGACGTCTTCCCCTTCTGGTAAAGCAGGGATTCAGAGGTCCGGTTTATACACAAGAGGCGACGGTTGATCTGTGCAGGGTGCTGCTGCTTGATTCGGCATCTCTTGCCGAACGTGATGCAGAGTATCGAAGAAAGCACGCTGAAACTGCTCGTGACCACCATTCCGAACCGCTTTATACCCGTGATGATGCGTTAAGGGCCCTCAATACCCTGACCGGAATCCCATACCATGAAAAGATCGAGATTCTTCAGGGCATAACCATCCGTTTCAGCGATGCAGGGCATATTCTCGGATCAGCTCTGGTGGAAGTGTGGCTGCAGGAAGGCGGGATTTCAAGAAAACTGGTCTTCAGCGGTGACGTAGGACAGTACGGCAGTCCGATACTGAACGATCCGGAGGCAATCGAGACGGCTGATGCTGTCATCCTTGAGAGTACCTATGGAGACCGCCTGCACCGGGAACTTGATCTCACCCTTGCCGAAATAGGCGGCATTATCCGTTCGGCCGGGACCGGACACGGCAACATTCTTATTCCCGCCTTTTCGATCGGCAGGAGTCAGGAACTTCTCTACCTCTTTGCGAAATATTATGATGCATGGGAACTTGACCGTTGGCAGATTTTTCTTGACAGTCCCATGGCCATAGATGCGAGCAGGATTTACTGGGACTATCCCGAGCTGTATGATGAGGAAGCGGTCGGTTTTCGTCATGATGACAGCATGATCCCTTACCGTAAAAACCTTCATTTCACCGCCAGGGTCGAGCAGTCGCAGGCAATCAACGACATCAGGAGCGGGGCGATCATTATCGCAGGCAGCGGTATGTGCAATGGAGGCAGGATTCTGCACCATCTGAAGCACAATATCGGCAGGCCTGAATGCTCTGTGATCATTACCGGTTATCAGGCGGAAGGAACTCTCGGCAGGGCACTTGTCAGCGGTCTTGCCGATGTGGTAATTCACGGCAGGAATTACCCGGTCAGGGCGGCAGTCCATACTATTGGAGGGTTGTCGGCCCATGGTGATCAGAATGACCTGTTGCGCTGGATGAGCGGGTTTAAAAACAGTCCGGAACTCTTTGTCGTGCATGGCGACCTGCAGGTGAAAAAAGCTTTCAGGGATCTGCTTGAGGAACGGCTGCATCTGAAGGTCACGATCCCTCAACCGGGAGATGTTGTTGCGTTTGGCGGCTGATTTCCCGCTTGCCGCCGCAGGAAAACGCAGGTTTGTCAATTTGCTCTAAAAGCGCAGTCATTGCAGTTGTGCGGTTGGCATTAATTTCTATTTTGACAGTGCTTTACAAAAAATGGTTATCGCCGGTGATCCGGCCGCACACAGTGATGATGACGATCGTTTTTTATGTTATTAACCAGGATACCATGTCAGCTACTTCATTCAGGGAGCTAGTCCCTATTCTTCAAACATCGATCGGGCCGATGATTCTCATTTCCGGCCTTGGTCTGCTTTTTCTTACCATGACCAACAGGCTTGGCCGGGTAATCGACCGTTCACGCTCGCTTCTTGATGATCTCGAATCGTACCCGGAATCCTATATCATCAGGATAAACAAGGAGGTGGCCATTCTGTGGAAACGGGCGCGCTATATCCGTATCTCTATTCTGCTGGCATGCATAACCTGTATTGGTGCGAGCTGGCTTATCATTCTGCTTTTTCTCAGCGCACTTGTCAATCTTGATCTGCCGATGCTGTTGTCGGCGATCTTTATTATCAGTATGCTCTGCCTGAGTTTTTCACTGATCTTTTTCCTTGCCGATGTCAACATGACCCTCTCTGCATTGAAAATAGAGATGGAAAGCCATGACAAGAAACGGGTCATTATCGAGACGAAAGGATACTGAAGAGTGCGGCCGTGAAACGGGATTATCCGTTTTCCGGATCGGGTGAATTTTTCAGTGGAAAAATGGACTGCGGGCGGTTCAGCCCCTGGGGTGAAAGGTTTTGTGTACTTCCTTGACAAAGGAGCGGTCGATATGCGTGTAGATCTGGGTTGTGACAATTGAACTGTGACCGAGCATTTCCTGAACCGCGCGCAGATCGGCTCCGCCTTCGAGAAGATGGGTGGCGAAGGTATGGCGGAAGGTATGCGGGCTGATATTCTTGTCGATCCCTGCCAGAACGGCGAACTGGCGCACCATTGAAAAGAGTGTCATGCGTGAGAGTTTTTTTCCCCGCGCATTGAGGAAGAGACAGTCGTCCGAGTCACGCTTGACAAGTGAAAGACGGAGTTCCGTCTGGTAGCGGTTGATCCATTCAATGGCCGGGCCTCCAACGGGCACAAGCCTCTCTTTTGATCCTTTTCCGTAGATCCTTACAAAACCGGCATCCAGATAGAGATTCTGCTGATGCAGGTTAATGAGTTCACTGACTCTTACGCCGGTGGCATAGAGAAATTCAAGCATCGCCTTGTCCCGCAGATAATATTTGCTTCGGGGGGTCTGATTCAGCGGAGCTTCCAGCACTCGCAGGGTCTCTTCAACGGTCAGGACGTCAGGCAGATACCTTGCCTGTTTTGGTTGATGGAGGTTTTCTGACGGGTTTGTATCGAGCACCCGTTCGGTCACCAGAAATTTGTGGAAGGAACGGATTGCGGAAATGTTTCGTGCCATTGAGCTTGCTTCGAGACCCGTTGCGTAAAGCTCAAGGATGAATTCCTGGATATGGGGGGGGGTTATGGCCTGCACTGGTCTGGAACTGTTCTGCATGAAGAGCAGGTATCGCTCGAGATCATTGCGGTATGACTCTCTGGTGTTTTCCGAGAAGTTGCGCTCAATGAGCATATAGTTCAGGAAACTTTCAAGGAGCCTCCTGTAGTGATCAAGCAGCATGGTTCATCAGGATGAGTGCCCTGTTTTACGCAGACGCTGGCAGAAGCCTCCGTCAAAACCGGGGTATTGGCCCGGCAGGGTAAGAATGGAGCCATCGCGATCACCCTTTGTCCGGAAATGTTCCGGCACTCCGGAAAGATCGGGATCGGCAATAAAATCATGGTGACGTTCAAGAAATGCCTCTATCTGCAGTGCGTTTTCTTCAGGTTCTATTGAACAGGTTGCATAGACCAGAATCCCTTTTTCATTGAGAAGTTCCGCTGCATGATCCAGCAGTTCGGCCTGCAGGATCCGGAGTTCCTGCAGGGTTTCACTGTTGAGTTTCCATCGCAGTTCCGCCCTCCGGCCAAGGACACCCGTGCCCGTGCAGGGGGCATCAAGCAGGATGGCGTCAGGGCGGATATCAGGCTCGTAGCTTCGGGCATCGGCCGTTACGGTTCTGATGATGGTTATACCGAGAGAAGAGGCATGAGCGTCTGTTTTCAGAAGTTTCTGTTCATAGCGGTCAATCGCCGTAATGCTGCCGCTGTTCTGCATAAGCTCGGCGATGAAGGTTGCCTTGCCGCCGGGTGCCGCACACAGGTCAAGCACGGTTGAGCCGGGCGAGGGATTCAGAAGCAGGCAGGCAAGGCCCTGAGTCGGATTCTGAACGGTCAGGCGCCCGTCAGTTACCGCAGGCTCGAAGCTGCTGAAATCCTTTGAAATAAAAAAAGATGCAATACCGCACTCTTCATGGGGCGCATCAGCAAACAACGAATCGGAAAAGAGCCGGGATAAAGAGTTTTTTAACCGGTTGACCCTGAATCCGAAAAGCGGAAACTGGTTGTTATACTGAAGGATAGCTTCGGTTTTCTCTCTTCCGTAGGTGCCGGTCCATCGTTCAATGAGCCACAACGGGTGCGAATATTTAACGGCAAGCTGTTCTTCAGGTTTTTTCTCTTTCAGCCAATCGTCCAGGGTTACGCTTTCCGGAGTGATTTTTCTGAGGACTCCGTTTACCAGTTTCGCCATTCTCTCCCCTTTATATTTTCTGGCAAGCGTAACACATTCATTGACGGCCGCCCAGTCGGGAACCTTGTCGAGAAAAAGAATCTGATAGACACCGAGGCGGAGAATGTTTTTCATGACCGGCGCGGCTTTTTCCAGTTTGTGGTGATAAAAGCGGGCGATAATGAAATCAAGCCGGAGGCGGTAGCGCAGAACTCCATTGACCAGTACCGTAGAGAGTGCCCGGTCAATACGGTTAAGTGCGGTCTGCTGCAGCATTCCGTGCAGGACAAGGTCGGATCGCTGTTTTCCGGTTTCAATTGCCTGCAGGACATTCAGGGCCGTTTCCCGTGCTGTGATCATGGATAACTTGTTTTAGTTGCATTGGCTCCTTCAGGCCGTTTGTAAAATACTATTCCCTGTTGTAGATTAATTCAACTAAATGTTCTTTTCAAGATTTCAAGCTATCATCCAGAAAGGTGGAGGGACTGGCCCTGAGAAGCCTTGGCAACCGTCATTGCCATAATGAGCGGTGCCAATTCCATCCCGGCATAAATGCCGGGAATGATGATGGTATGTATGCCTTTCTGCAGGTTCATACCTCTCTTCAGATATTTTCCACAAACCCGTACAGGGTTATTTCCGCACTCAGGGAGCGATAGCGGCATTTATTTCATTGATAGTTACACTATGAGCGACACAATTCATCCATACAGGTTTGAAACGCTTCAGGTTCATGCCGGCCAGCGGCCGGATCCGGCAACAAAGTCCCGGGCGGTTCCCATTTACCAGACCACATCCTATCTCTTTGACAGCGCCAGGCACGGAGCCGATCTTTTTGCCCTGAAAGAGTTCGGCAATATCTACACGAGGCTCATGAACCCGACAACCGATGTTCTTGAGCAGCGCGTCGCGGCGCTTGAAGGCGGCAGGGCGGCTCTTGCCGTGGCCAGCGGGCATTCGGCGCAGTTCATTGCCATTTCAACGCTATGCGAGGCGGGCGACAATATTGTCTCTTCAAGCTATCTTTACGGTGGAACCTATAATCAGTTCAAGGTAACCTTCCGTCGTCTCGGTATCGGTGTCAAGTTCGTCGAAGGGTTCAATCCCGATGACTTCCGGAGCGCTATCGATGAGAACACCAAAGCACTCTATCTGGAATCAATAGGCAATCCCGCCTTTCATGTTCCGGATTTCGAGGTAATTGCGGCGATTGCGGCTGAAAACGGTATTCCGCTTATCGTCGACAATACTTTCGGCTGCTCAGGCTATCTCTGCAGGCCGCTTGAACATGGCGCCTCGATTGTTGTCGAATCAGCCACCAAATGGATCGGAGGCCACGGTACTTCCATGGGCGGCGTTATTGTCGATGCAGGTGCCTTTGACTGGGGAAACGGCAGGTTTCCGCTGCTCAGTGAGCCTTCGGAAGGCTATCACGGCATGAAATTTCATGAAACTTTCGGTGACCTGGCTTTTATCATCAAGGCAAGGGTTGAAGGATTGCGCGATATCGGGCCGGCAATCAGTCCCTTTAACTCTTTTATGCTGCTGCAGGGGCTTGAAACGCTTTCTCTCAGGGTTCAGCGTCATGCCGACAATACGATGGAGCTTGCCCGATGGCTTGAGGCGCACCCTGCGGTTCAGTGGGTAAACTATCCGGGTCTGGAGAGCCATCCAACCCATGATCTGGCTGAAAAATACCTGACAAACGGCTTTGGCTGCGTTCTGACTTTCGGTATAACCGGAGGGTATGAAAAAGCGGTCAGTTTTATCGACAGCGTTCGGCTTGCCAGTCATCTTGCCAATGTGGGGGATGCAAAAACCCTGGTGATTCATCCTGCCTCCACGACTCACTCGCAGCTTACGGTGACTGAACAGGAGTCTGCCGGAGTAACCGCCGATATGGTACGGGTTTCTACGGGGATAGAACATATCGATGATATCAAGGCCGATTTTGAACAAGCTTTTGCAAAACTGAGATGAAAAGTATGAGAGGATATACGGAAATCATTTCTGAGAAAACGCGCTATTTTGATTCCAGTGAACCCTTTACGACCGAGTTTGGAGGCGAACTCCCTTCGGTGCGGGTGGCCTACAGGACCTGGGGAAAGCTGAACGCCCGCAAGGACAATGTGGTGCTTATCTGTCAGGCTCTCACCGGTTCGGCGGATGCGGATGCCTGGTGGGAGGGAATGTTTTCCCGTGGCGGGGCATTTGATGAATCGACCGATTTTATTGTTTGCAGCAATGTTCTTGGAAGCTGTTACGGTACTACGGGTCCGATCTCTCTCAATCCTGTTACAGGCAGCCATTATGGCCCCGATTTTCCCCTGATCACGATCAGGGATATGGTCGAAGTGCAGCGTCTTCTGCTTGCCGGGCTGGGTATTGATCGCGTCAAGCTGGTAGTCGGTGCCTCTCTGGGCGGCATGCAGGTCCTTGAGTGGGGCGTTCTCTATCCTGACATTGTTCAGGCCCTGATGCCGATGGGCGCTTCCGGTCGTCATTCCGCATGGTGCATAGCTCAGAGTGAAGCTCAACGGCAGGCGATCTATGCAGACCGTGACTGGAACGATGGATGGTACGAGCAGGATCATCCGCCCGCAAGAGGCCTTGCCGCAGCAAGAATGATGGCCATGTGCAGCTACCGGTGTTTTGAAAACTTTCAGCTGCGTTTCGGCCGGGACCTTCAGAACGGCAAGACCTTCAAGGCAGAGAGTTATCTGCGCCATCAGGGCAGAAAGCTTGTTGATCGTTTCGATGCCAATACCTACATCACCCTGACCAGAGCTATGGATATGCACGATCTCGGGCGGGGAAGGGGAGTCTATGAAGAGGTATTGAGCTCCATGCAGCTTCCTGTTGAAATTCTCTCAATCAATTCGGATATTCTCTACCCGAAAGAGGAGCAGGAGGAGCTTGCCCGGTTTATACCGAATTCAAGCATTCTCTATCTTGACGAGCCCTACGGCCATGACGCTTTTCTTATTGATGTCCAACAGGTAAGCCGTATGGTCAGGGAGTTTCTGGACGGCAGGGCATTGCAGACATACTCCGCAGCCTGAGTAACCGGCATCGCAGAATAACTATTCTGCGATGCGCCGGCTTTTCGGGGTTGGTATGCTCTCTAAATGCGTCACTGTGAGTAGCGACTCATGTCAATTTACTGCGGCGTCCTGATCTCATCAAATCCGGTATAGTGCCGCAAAACGTCGGGAACCATGACAGAGCCTTCGGATGTCTGGTAGTGTTCAAGCAGGGAGACCATAAGCCGGGAGGTAGCCAGTCCGGATCCGTTCAGCGTGTGCACGAACTCCGGTTTTGACTTGCTGTCAGGCTTGAAGCGGATATTGGCGCGCCGTGCCTGGTAATCCTCGAAGTTTGAGCAGCTTGAAGCTTCAAGATATTTCTCTTCAGCCGGAGACCAGACCTCAATGTCGTAACACTTCGTTGCGTTGGCACTGATGTCGCCACTGCAGAGCAGGAGAACCCGGTAGGGGATTTTCAGGGCACAGAGGATTGCCTCGGCATGCCCGCGGATCTCTTCAAGTGCACTGTAGGACTCTTCAGGCCTTGTAAACTTTACCATTTCAACCTTGTTGAACTGGTGTACCCTCAGGAAACCCCTGGTATCCTTGCCGTAACTTCCCGCCTCCCTGCGGAAACAGGCGGAATAGGCCGCGTAGGAGATAGGCAGCTCACCCGGGTTGAGCATCTCGCCACGATGGAGGTTTGTAACCGGCACTTCAGCCGTTGGAATGGCATAGAGGTTGTCCTCCGGCATATGGTATACCTGATCGGCAAATTTCGGCCACTGCCCGGTTCCCCTGAGCGACTCCTGATTGACGAAGAAGGGGGGGAATATTTCGGTATAGCCGTGACGCCCGGTATGGAGGTCGAGCATGAAATTGATCAGTGCGCGCTCAAGACGGGCACCTTTACCCGTATAGACGGGAAAGCCGGCTCCGGCAACCTTTGCCCCCCGTTCAAAATCAAGAATGTGCAGCGATCTGCCAAGCTCAAGGTGGTTTTTGACCGGAAAGTCAAGATCGTGCGTGAACGTGACCGGTTCCCCGAAGAGCTGATTGTCAAGGGCGGAACGTCCGGAAGGAACCGATGGATGCAGTTTGTTGGGGAGGGCCAGAAGAATGTTTTCCATATCCTCTTCAATCCGGCCGAGAAGGGTATCCATACCGGCGATTTCCTCTGAAACTGATTTCATCCTGACGATAAGTTCTTCCGGG
>Ga0268284_1001389_pt1 | contig 12633 bp, 9 predicted proteins | sample saktaG_14_FD_190137 | JGI IMG/M metagenome (GOLD analysis project Ga0268284, IMG submission 190137) | Saline water microbial communities from Sakinaw Lake, British Columbia, Canada - sak_2013_06_06_40m | ecosystem: Environmental > Aquatic > Non-marine Saline and Alkaline > Saline ... | reverse complement strand
GCCCCGGCTATGACCAACCCGGCGGCGGCGGCATGGCCTGGTGGAGCGGCGGACGCAACGCAGGAATGGCGGGCATCGTGATCGTGACCTACACGCCCGCCCCGCGGGGTACGCTGATCGTCATCTTCTAATGCGGGCGGAGCCCGCAACCCTCACCCCGTCCCTCTCCCAGAGGGCGAGGGTGAAAAACAACGCATTTTTTGTTTTTCGTTGTTGGGGCGTAAGGCACTACGTGCGGTGATACAGCGACACAAGGGTCCGGGGTCAACGGCATCCCGGGCCCTTATTTTTTAATGAAAGCGGCGATGAATAATAATAAGATTTTTTCACGTGTGGTTCTGTTCCTGACGGTTGTGATGGGAGCGGCTTTAGCCGAGGACCCGAACGGGGTGTTTTTCAAGCCGATCCCGGCTAAGACCGTGGTCCTGACCTTTGACGACTCCTGCCTCAGCCATTACACCAATGTGGCACCCATCCTGAAGGGCTATGGCTTCGGCGGGACCTTCTACATCACGGAATTCGATTCGTTCGCCACCCGCAAAGACTGGTACATGACCTGGGAGCAGATCAAGGCGCTGGACGACATGGGGTTGGAAGTGGGTAATCATACCTACGGCCACGGGAGCCTGATGGCCATGGGTTTGGCGACAGACAGGAACCAGGTCATGAGGCTTGAGAATGATCTGGTCGCGAACGGGAGTCCAAAACCTACCACTCTGGCCTACCCGTTTTTCGATAATTATCCGCCGCTTTACGATTTTCTATACGCGAAAGGCTATCCGTTTGTGCGAGGCGGTGGCAATCGCGCCTACCGACCGACGGTGGATAGTCCCTTCAATGTGCCATCTACCTGGGCTGGCGACACTAACAGCCTGGCTACGGTCCTAACGGACGCCATTGCGGGGCAGGTTGTTGTACTTACGTTTCATGGCGTGCCGGATATGGAACATCCTGGGGTAAGTACCGACCCGGTCGTCTTCGCGCAGATGATGCAGTATTTGAAGGACAATAATTATAATGTCATCGCCATGCGGGATCTTGGGCAGTATGTCGGCCGCATCAATGCGACTTTTTCCAATACGCCGGTGACGGGGTGCACCTCCACCTCGGCGGTGCTGCACACCACGTTCCGCTGCGCTGGGCTGACCAACATGGTCTACGCCCACTGGGGCACGGTCAACGGCGGTACCGACCCCGCGCTCTGGCCCCACTCGGCCCCGGTCGGCGTCTGGACCAATACGGGTCCTCAGGCGTTTGAATATGCGGGCGGAACTAACTCGGTGTACGCCGGTATGTTCACCAACATGGCTCCAACGAACCTCAGTTGTACCGCGACTGGACTGGCCCCGAACACGACCTACTATTACACCTTCTGCGTGTCGAACGATTGGGGCAAGGTGTGGGCGCCCAACGTGCTGAGTTTCAGTCTGGGTTCCCCGACGGTGAACAACAGTGCCGGGGCGACGAACCTGGCCGTGGGTCTGACGCAATTTCAGGGCACGCTCTCCAACGGGGTGGCGGACATCTATTTTTACTGGGGCGTGGCCGACGGCGGTACACGTCCGGCGAACTGGGGCCATACGAACCTGTTGTCGGGCGCAAATCCCGGCGCCTTCGCCACCACGATCAACGTCAGCAACCTGCTTTACGGAGTGACCTACTACTACCGCTGCTGCGCCTCGAACGCCTTCGGCATCGCCTGGGCGCCGTCCACGGCCAGTTTCACCATCATGAAGCCGGCCGCGCCGCCGCCAGTCGTTCCAAATGGCAGTTTTGAAACCCCGGCGCTCCCGCCCGCCTCCACCATGGACCGTCCCTCCGGCGCCATGTGGACGTTTGCCGGCACGATAGTCGGCATCGCCAACCAGAGTACCTGGTGGTATCCGGAATTCGCACCGGACGGAAAACAGGCTGCCTATATGTGGGGGATGAATCAATATGCCAGCATTTCCCAGCCAATCACCTTTGCCTCGCCGGGCAATTACACGGTCAGTTTCAGTGCGAACGCGCGGGACTCCGCCTTAACCAGCGAAGTCGATGTCCAGCTCGACGGAACGACTATTCAGGTGTTTCCGCACGGCTTATTCCCTGTGAACAGTTGGGGCCGTTACACGACAGTGGCCTTTCCAGTCTCTGCTGGTACCCATACGCTCCGCTTCTGCAACACCAACCTGACGGACGGGCTTTCCTCGATTGACGATGTGCAAATCAACGGCTCCGGTGTGCTCATTACGCTCACCAATTCCGCAGCCACCGGCTACTTTGGGCCGGCATCCTCCTCCGCAGTGCTCAACGCCGCCCTGAGCTGTCCAGGGTCCGTCTATCAGGTTTATGCCTATTGGAACACCGTCCATGGCGGTACCAATGCCGACCAGTGGATCAACTCGGCCTATCTGGGGTCCTGGACAAATGCGATGTTGACCAATCTCAGCTATGCTGTTACTGGACTGGCCACCAACACAGGATACTTCTACACGTTTCGAGCCACTAATGCAGCCGACGACCTGTGGGCTACGAACGTCATGTCGTTCGGTCCTGCTCTGGGCAAAGACATTCTGACCTTCGCTTTTTCCGGCTTGCCTGCGACCGTTATTTCCGGGACGAACATCACCCTGACTGTGCCGTTGTTTGTTGACGTCACGGCGCTGGCGCCCACTTACACCGTCTCGCCTAACGCTCTCCCCGACGCCGTGTTTCCGTCCGGAGCGGCACGCGATTTTACCAACCCGAAAACCTACACCATTACCGCTCAGAACGGCGCTACCCAGACCTATCGGGTCACGGTGACTAAGAGCAGCCAGCCCATCGCCTTCAACTGGATCACGTCGTGGACCAATGTTGGTGCCGCCACGTGGGTGGCTCCGGCGGGTGTGACGTCCGTCAGATTGTTGGTCGTCGGCGGCGGCGGGGCGAGCGGAAGGGGCAGTGCCTCCGGTGGCGGCGGTGCGGGCGGGATGCGTTACTACGGGGATGAATCGGGCGCTATCGCTTCGGCTTATCCGGTCACGCCTGGAAACACGTATACCGTAACCGTCGGCAATGGCGGGGCCGCGGGCGGCACGCTGATCGGCGGCACCTGCAACGGTACTGATTCGTCGTTTGGCACCGTGACGGCCGTGGGCGGTGGCGGAGGGGGAAATCACTGGAACTATGGCGCCAAAGACGGGAATGCGGGCGGGTCAGGGGGCGGCGGCGGCGTGGGCGGCTGGTCTGTGGGGGCGGGCGGAGCCGCGACCGCAGGTCAAGGAAACGTGGGTGGATATAGCGATGCCAACGGCCAGGACAACGCCGCTGGCGGTGGCGGGGGCGGAGCTGGCGTTGCGGGCTTCCCTGGTACTGACCAGCATGGCGGAAACGGAGGAGACGGATTGACCTGTTCGATCAGTGGCTCGGCTGTTGCCTACGCCGGCGGGGGTGGCGGCAATTCGTTTAGCTACGCGTACAACAATGGCTCTGGAGGGACTGGGTATCTCAACGCCGGCGGTGGAGGAATGGCCAATGGGTCGGCCGCTGGCAATGCTGGCCGAGACGGCTTGGTGGTGGTGAACTACGGAGGTTCTCCAACAATCGCTTTGAACGGTCCGACTAACAATCAATTCTTTTCGCAGGGTGTTTCCATCTCAGCCACGTCCGCCGTGGCTCTGGGGATGTCGCCCTACCAGGTGTCCTTCTACATGAATGTTTCCGGCGGCACCTACGCCCTCGCAGGCTCGGTTGCCTCGGCGCCTTATACCTTTAGCCTGGGCACACTCGCGGCGGGCACTTACAGAATCTACGCCACGGTCATTGATGGCTACAATAATATCGCCACTTCAATGACCAATACCTTCACGGTTGGAACCCCTTCCTCCCCGGGGGTTACGCCGCCCGGGGTGGACAACGGAGGTGGTGCCACGAATCTGTCTGCGGGCGTGACACAGCTGAGGGGCACGTTGACGAATGGTCCGGCGGACGTGAGTCTTTACTGGGGTGGCAGCGATGGAGGTACGCTTACGGGGAACTGGGCACATGTGATCCTGTTGACCAATACGAGTAACGGGGCCTTCAGTACAAATGTGAGTAATCTGCTCTACGGGATGACTTACTACTATCGCACCTACGCCTCGAACACGAACGGCGCGGCTTGGGCTATGAGCACCAGCAATTTCACAGCCTTGGGCAGCGCGGGTAATGACGCGCCAGTGGCCTTCGCGCAGAGCGTGACGATGGTGCTACACAGGACTAAGACCATCACGCTCGCGGGTAGTGATCCGGACGGCGACTCGCTCACCTACGCCATTGTCATGAGCCCTGCACATGGGATACTTTCTGGCACACCCCCGAGCGTGACCTATACGCCTGCGGCTGGCTATGCCGGTGCCGACGCATTTACCTTCAAAGTCAATGATGGCACAACGAATTCTGCACCTGCAAGAATCACGATTTTGGTCTCGGCCACAGTTCTGGCTGAAGATTTTGAACACGAGTGGGCCGACAATGCGCTTGCCAAAACGACAAATAACTGGACTTCAGGGGTCGGCGATACGTCGAGTATCCTCAACCCAGAAGTCGGATACGACCCGCTGCCCAGCGGCGTGATACATCCGCTTGCGTATGACCACTCCGCCCAGCGGCGACTACTCAAATTGAACACCGGCGGCGACATGCTATTGACCCCGGACACGGATGCGGCCTTTGCTAGCGCCAAGGTCTATGTCGACATGCTCGCGAACTTCGATGTCAGGCTGGACTTCCCCGAGGCGGTCTCAAACAACGCCAACGCGAAGACCGTGGTGTTTCTCAAGACAGATGGTGCATCCACCAATCTGTACGTGCTTCACGGACAGCGGGAGGCGGGCGCCTTCAAGGCACCTGCCTTCACAGCAGTCATCACGGATTGTGTCGAGCCTGGGACGTGGCACCGGCTGACCGTCACGCTCGACTCGACGACCAACGGCACTGGAGCCGAGGCGTTCCGCGTCCTCTTCGACGGCAAGGCGCTGGTTTCAGCCAAGGCCTACAGTGACAACTGGAAGAGCCGCGTGTTTGCAGAGCCGTGCGGGCCGGACGGCGGAACGTGGTTTTTGTCGGCCTCGCGGCGTGCGGGCGCCACGGGCGCGAACGTGACCAGCCTATCTCGTTTGGGATTTGAGGGCGGAGGCTTTATCGACGACTTGGCGGTGACGTATCAACCTCCTATTTTCTCGTATGGCACGATCTTACTTCTGGCACTGACGGATCTAAAGTTCTAAGATTTTTTGGACTGCGGAGGCAAGCGGTATTCCGCGCGACACCGCTTTTCATTGGTTGATGTGTGTCTCACGCGAAGGCGCAAAGACCGCGAGGGGGAGAGTGGGCATCAACGAATGAAACGAATAGAACGAACATGATAGAACATCCACCTTCTCCAAGGCTACGGCGGACAGGTCGAACATCGAACGTCGAATTTTGATTTTTCACGCAAGACGGACCCGCCTGGCCGGGCAAGTGTGCCCAGTAGCTGGAACGTTAAAAACCCGAATCGGGCGCCACATCGCTTTTAAAAAGAGGCAGTTGCGCATGTAGAGCGCTTGAAATGTCGCTGGAACTTCGGACTAGAGAGTCAGGGCAAGGAGTTTCTGAAGAAAGGCGGCTTCACGGAAAACCTCCATGCTGTTCGCGTGAAAGCGAGGAAGTTGGCAAATATGTGTGGTAACCCACAAGCATCCATTGAAGTCTGATTCTCAATATGTTAAATTATTCAGCAATCAAAACGTTCCGAGAAAGTAATGGACGTGCCTTTGCGATGGCAAGGCATTTAGATGCAGGGTCAGTATGAGAAAGTATACAACACAATACCGGCAGATCGGCAATGCCTTTCCACCCCCGGTTGCGTATGCTGTCGGGCATCAAATCATGTTAGCTTTCAGGAGTACAGATAATGACTAATGCAACACCTCCGAAGCCAGACTTTATTCTGCTGAAAGGTCAAGTTCGTCGTGCAACTCAGGATGACCAGTTGAAAATCCTTACCTGGCTTTGCGAAAAATTTAATCTGCAAACGACTCCGAAACAATAAAACATAAAAAATCCTTGGAGGACCCCATAACAGTGTCGGGAGAGAGTGTGGTGGTTTATGAGGTTGAAAGAATGTTTCCGGGAGACAACGATTTTTTGACACACAGAGATGGTTTTCAATGAATTGAGTGAATGGAGACGGGGTATTTTTATATTAAGAGTTAAAAGTTAAACGTTGAGAGTTGAAAGTTTGAACGCTAAACGCTAAACGCTCAACGCCCAACTCTTAACGCTGAAGGAGATCACACATGCATCATCGTTTACAGATTCCGTTAGCCCTGTCCCTGTTCACCATCGTTTCCAGCTCGCTATGGGCGCAGGAGACGCTGGAACAACGCGTTTTAAAATTGGAACAGCGGGTAGAAGCGCTTGAGAAAGCCGCCGGCGCCAATGCCTCTGTCAGTGGCTGGAGATCCAAAGGACAAATCAAGAACACGCACGTCGACCTGGTGATTATGCAAGGAGATTGGAAAGGAGCCACTTGCAACGATATCGGCGTGTTGTTGCAAAACGTGACGCTGAGCTTCGCGGCTAACTTGCCAGATTCCAAACCTTCCGTCATTCAAGTCAAGAACGACCCCCAATATGGCCCCATGACGGTCTTCCAACGGGCGCCTGGAGGAGAACGAATCATCCTGCTGAATACGGGTGGCACGTCGTGGGCGCAATACTCCTATCAGTACGCCCATGAACTGTGCCACGCACTCGTCATGGAGACGGATTCTAAAGGCGAACAGAAGGGATGCTTTTGGTTTGACGAAATGCTGTGCGAGACCGCCTCTTATTACACAATGCGCCGCATGACGGAAACCTGGAAGACCGAGCCTCCCTATCCGAACTGGACAAGCTTCGCCCCCCACCTGAAAGGATATGCCGATGATACCATGGCCCGTTATGAGCGCGAGGAAGCCTTGCCGGCGGATATGACCTTGGCACAATGGTTCCGGAAGAACGAGGCAGCATTAATAGCCAATGCCACCGACCGCAAGAAGAACTCCTTGGTCGGCAAACGAATACTTCCCTTGTTCGAGGCCGATCCCTCGCAGTGGAATTCCATTTTGTATCGGCACGAGAAGCCATGCGCCGACTTTACCGAGTATCTGCAGAATTGGTACGGCGTAGTTCCTGAAAAGCACAAAGCTTTTGTGAAGAAGATCATGGATCTCTTCGAGGTGCAAGCAAAATAGTATCTCGTACTCATGGGGATTCCGAAAACTTCTATAATAGGATGCTGTCCTTGACTTGCTCCTTCGCATCTGGCATATTACCGACTTAACGATACTGACTCTTATGAATGATTCATCACTCGATAAACCGGTGGACATCAAAACCCTTCGAAGGCTTCATCAGGACGGATGTTTAACGGATGAGGCTTTTAATGCAGCGCTCAGGACCTTGCGGCCTGCCGCCATCTGGTTCTCGTGGGCAGAACGGAACCTCCTGTTCTTCGGGAGCGCCCTTGTTCTCTCAGGAATTGTTTTTTTCTTTGCCTATAATTGGTCGGTCATGGGTAAGTTTCTCAAGCTCGGTCTGATCGAGGCAGGAATGGCGGCCTGCGTTGCAGGTTCCTATTGGCTTGGATTGAACAAGCTGACGGGCAAGATGCTTCTCTTGAGTGCCTCGGTGCTTCTGGGGGTACTGATGGCCGTCTATGGACAAACCTACCAGACTGGCGCCGACGCCTTTGAATTGTTTGTCGGCTGGGCCGCACTGATATTCGGCTGGGTCGTGATATCAGAATTCGCCGCGCTCTGGTTTTTCTGGCTCATCCTTGTCAATACGGGCAGCATACTCTACTGGGTCCAGGTTCTGGACCCCACCCATTCTCTAGACGTTGAATATTTCTGCCTGTTTATTGCCGCACTGAACGGAATGGCCCTCGTCTGCCGTGAATTTGCCGTCAAAAAAGGATTCATTTTCCTAGACGGGAAATGGCTGCGAGGGATTCTTGTAGTCGCCCTATTGACTGCTTTGTCCATACCGCCGATGTCCCTCCTTTTAGACATAAACATGAACCACCATCCACACTTCAGCCCCAATACTTATTCGCTGGCATGGCCCGTGGTCGTTGTGGGCGGTTACCTTTGTTACCGCTACCTGCTCCGGGATATGGTTGCGTTGGCGCTCATCTTGATGAACGCATGCCTGATCCTGCTGACGATCATTGGAAGACTTATGTTTGATCGTACGAGTTCCTATGAACATCAATTCATGTTCCTGTTGTTCGCCCTGATCATTATCGGTGTCGTCAGTGTCACAGCCTTCTGGCTGAAGAGAACCGCAGCAAAAATGGCAAAGGAAATCGCACCATGAAAGACACGGCCATTACAGTAGGGGAATTACTGGAGCATTCCGAGGTTAAGCACCTGCTCCGGCCTGGCGATGTCGAGAGCATCACCTTAACTCTGAGCAAGCCGGAACAGACTCGAAAAGATCCGCTCTACATCAGAATCCTTTCAGGAGTCGGTGCCTGGTTTGCGTCCATTTTCATAACTGCCTTCCTTGAAATGTCAGGCATCTTCATCCATGAAACCGGCGCAATCATCTGTGGAGTCGCCTTTATCGCGGTCGCGATGACGCTCGCTAAAACATGCACGTCCACGTTTCCGCGTCAACTGGCGCTCGCCATGGCCTTTGCTGGCAATGCCCTGCTCGTGATCGGAATAACTCGATTATTTGGCCACTCTTCGTCTCATGACACGACTTTATTAGTCCTGCTCTTGAGTCATGGAGTCATCTGTACCACAATCTATCTCCTTTATCCCAGTACGGTTTACCGGTTCTTTGCGCCGCTGGCTATTGCAATCATCGCAACGATATGGATCAGCGTGGAGATCAAAACATTTGAAATGATGCATCTGCTCATTGCCGGAGAAACACTGCTGTTCGGAATATTGTTGTTGCATACCCGGCGGACTGCGTTTGTCCAGCCCCTGATTCATGCGGCGGCAACCATGCTTCCGGCGACCATTCTTTTTATGAATCTGACCCAGGGAGCCCTGCTGGATTGGCATATCTGGCGAGCTGTTCCCGCTAGACCCTTGCTTCCCTCCAGCGCACTGCTTGCTGTTGGAATGATCTACCTCTTGGTCCGTCTCTCGGGTGGCGTGAAGCAATACCGCCAGCCGTGGCTGATCGTTGCCGTGGTCGCCATTCTTCTGCTCGGCATCTTCACAACGCCCGGCATCTTGGTTGCCATCGGCCTCCTGATTGCAGGCTATGCCTTTGGCGACCGCGCCTTGACCGCGCTTGCCTACCTCTTCCTGCCTTGTTTCCTGGTCGTCTTTTACTATGCCATGAATATCAGTTTGGCTCACAAATCATGGATGGTTGCCGGAAGCGGATTGATCTTGCTGGCGGTTCGCTGGCTTCTACAGCAACGCGCATCCCAGGAGGTGGCATCATGAGAAAGATCGTTTTTATCTGCACCACACTACTCGCGCTCGCAGCCGTACCCTTTTTAATCATCAGAAAAGAATCAACGCTTGCTGAAGGGCGTACCATGCTCCTCAGTCTTGCTCCAAGAGACCCGCGTTCACTGATGCAGGGCGATTACATGGTGCTGCGTTACGCCATGGCCAACCAAGTTCCTTCTGCTCAATTGGAGAACAAGGGGTGTCTCGTCGTCACGCTCAATACGAACAATGTCGCGAGCTTCGTGCGGATACATAAAGGCGAAATGCTTCAATCCGGCGAATATCTTCTGTCGTATCGCAAGCGTGGCGACCTCCGTCTTGGCGCGGAATCATTCATGTTCCAGGAAGGAGACGCAGCGATTTATGAGCGCGCACGCTACGGCGAGCTCAAGGTTGACAAGGAAGGCTCCAGTGTTCTCGTTGGTCTTTGCGGAGAAGACTTCCAACTCCTGAAACGGAAATAAATAGTTTGGGCTCGTTATGAATTTTATTTCAGAACTCTTACATGACATAGACGAACTCAAGAGCAACGGGCGCTTTCGGGTATTGCGTGAGATTGTGCCGCTGGGGGAGGGGCGTTGTCGCTGGGAGGGCAAGGAGTATTGGAATCTCTCGAGCAATGATTACCTGGGTATCGCTGCTCATGCGGAGTTGCGCCGCTCATTTTATGCACAATTTGACAATGGTTCGCCTGAGTTGGCCTTGACCAGTGCCTCGAGTCGTTTGCTGACGGGCAATACCTTGGCCTATACGCGGCTAGAGACTAAACTGTCGGACTTGTATGACCATCGCGCGGCATTGGTTTTCAATAGCGGGTATCATGCGAATATCGGTATTCTGCCGGCACTCGCCAGTAGCAAGGATCTGATTCTCTCCGATAAGCTGAACCATGCGAGCATCATTGACGGCATGAAGCTGTGTGAGGCCGAAACGCAACGTTATCGTCACGTGGATTATGAGCATCTGGAAAAAATCTTGTTGGAAAAGCGAGCGCAGTATCGTCATGTATTCCTTGTGACCGAATCTGTTTTCAGCATGGATGGCGATAGCGCGGATATCCTTAAGCTCGTTGAACTGAAAGAAAAATATGATTGCCTCTTGGTCGTTGATGAAGCACATACGGTCGGGGTGCGCGGCCCTTCCGGGGCAGGGATGTGCGCAGGGCTGGGCGTTCAACAGAAGATCGATATCTTGATTGGAACGTTCGGCAAAGCGTTCGCCTCCGCAGGCGCGTATGCCATCATGGCTGATGAAGTAAAGGACTACCTGATCAATCACGCGCGTTCGTTTATCTTCACAACCGGCCTACCGCCGGCTGTCTTGAACTGGAGCGCCTTTGTGTTGAAGCGTTCTGCGCGCATGGATGCTGAACGTGAAAAGCTGAACCGCATGGGGATTCGCTTGCGCACGCTTATTCAGTCGAAGGGGCAGGGGACTACAGTGGCCGGTGATTCGCAAATTGTGCCCTTGATCATTGGTGAGGATTCTGCTGCAATTGACCAGGCTAAGCAGTATCAAGAGAAGGGATTTCTGGTGTTTGCCATTCGTCCGCCCACTGTCCCTCTTGGCACAGCGCGTCTTCGTTTTTCATTGAGCGCAGCATTGGACGAATCCATTTTGGATCACTGGGTATGATAGCCACATTTTTAAACAATAAGCAGCAGGATGATCTGATTCTCTTTTTTAACGGGTGGGGAATGGATCATACCCGTTTTGTCGGATGGACGTGCGGCGCGTATGATGTCCTGACTCTACATGATTTCGCGCAGATGGAACCGTTGCCCGATTTGTCAGGATACAAGCGTATTCATCTGATTGCGTGGAGTCTGGGTGTTTGGGTCGCGGCCAGAATCATGGCAGTTGCAAAGGCGCGTCTGGTGTTCAGCACGAGCCTTGCGATCAATGGCACCTTGAATCCGATTGATGATCTTCATGGAATACCGCCAGATATATTCAAAGGAACCCTTGAAAATTGGGAAGATGTACGTGCCCGTGAAAAGTTCGGACTCCGTGTCAGTGGAACGACAGAAAACCTGACCCTGCGCTCGTCTGAAAATCAACGGGCTGAGCTGGTCGCGATGTATGAACTTATTCGGGCTTCCCCGCAACCCCCCAACATTTTCTCGACCGCTCTGATTGGGACGCGCGACCGGATTTTTCCGCCGGCTGCACAGCGGCATTTTTGGTCGCAGAGTCCAGGGGTGACCACACTCGAAAAGCCCATGCTTCACGATCCTTTTGTTGATCTGCATTCTTGGGAGGAGGTTCTTGCACGTGCAAAAGCCTGACACATTGCGTATTCACCAGCGTTTCAGTCGCAGCCTGACAACCTATCAGGATGCGGCTGTTGTTCAGAAGCGTATGGCAGGGAAACTCTGTGAGCTCCTGAAGCAAGCCACGGCTACACGTGACTTCGGCACGGTCCTTGAACTGGGATGCGGCACTGGTTTTTTGACAGATGCCTTTAAAGGCTGTTTTTCCTGGGAATCGTTACATCTGTATGACCTAATAGCTGAATGCTCGCGGTATCATGCACAGCGCCCCAACACGCGATTCCAAGTTGCTGACATCAACGTGTTTGATGACTATCCGCCAGCGGATCTGATACTTGCAGGCGCGACCTTTCAATGGGTGCATGACATGGATGCGCTGCTCGAACGCCTAGCACGTATACTCAAGCCGGGGGGCCTCCTGGCCTTTACGACCTTTGCGCCCGGGAATGTAAAAGAGGTCTCTACCATCACAGGTGTCGGTCTTTCCTATTTGACTGAAGGGCAGATTAGCAAGAAGCTGACAGAGACAGGGTTTCACCGTATCACCTTAGAGACGCTCACCCTCACTGAGCATTTTTGCTCCCCGCGAGCTGTCCTTGCGCATTTGAAGGCAACGGGGGTAACCGCGAGCTCGGAGAATCGTGTCTGGACCAAGGCATCTTTGAGTGCGTTTGAAAAGCACTATGATGCTTTCAAAACGTCAGACGGATATTATCCGTTGACCTATACCCCGTTATACTGCGTTGCATCCGTTTGAAATCGAGGTGCCGCAGGAAGCTGGATAACAAATCGCAGACACGCTTTTTTTCGGGGTGCGATTTTATTTTGTTGAAGGTTAGGCGGCTTTCTGCTGCGAGCGGTAATGGGCATGTATGGCGGACATGCTGATGGCATTGGTATGCCGCCAG
>Ga0268284_1001388_pt1 | contig 12635 bp, 8 predicted proteins | sample saktaG_14_FD_190137 | JGI IMG/M metagenome (GOLD analysis project Ga0268284, IMG submission 190137) | Saline water microbial communities from Sakinaw Lake, British Columbia, Canada - sak_2013_06_06_40m | ecosystem: Environmental > Aquatic > Non-marine Saline and Alkaline > Saline ... | reverse complement strand
GGTTGGGGGTTCAAGTCCCTCCGAGCGCGCCAAATATAATATTAGCATTTTAATAAAAAATATAGTATTATGTATAAGCATTTAATATTTTAGTTTTGTGGGCCGTTAGCTCAGTTGGTAGAGCACCTGACTTTTAATCCGGGTGTCACAGGTCCGAGTCCTGTACGGCCCACCATAAAATAAAAATGCGAGGGTGGTGAAATTGGCAGACACGCTGGATTTAGGATCCAGTGGGTAATTCCATGCGGGTTCGAGTCCCGCCCTTCGCACCACCAAAATAAGGTTAGGCGATATATATATTTTAATCTATGAAATTTATAAAATTAAATTAAAGTAAGTAAAACGGCCGCAAATAATTTTGCGGCTTTGTTGCAATTATAGAATGAAGCTAGCGGGTAGCGTAGAGCGTATAGTATAATATTATAGTATCGAGTATCCAGTATTGAGTGAAGGAAATAGTTTTCAGTTATTGGTTTACAGTTTTTAGATAAAGAGATAAAAAGAATCGGAATTTGTATTCTGAATTAATCGGTAAATTGGAGAATTGGAGAATTGGCCAATTATTATACAATTGAATTAGTGGAGGTTTTTATATAATGTTAAAAGTAGAAATTGAAAAGCAGAAAGAAAATGAAGTGAAACTTAAGATTGAAATGGATAAGTTAGAAGTAAATAACAATTTAGATAAAGCATACATTGATACTTCTTATCAAATAAAAATACCAGGATTTAGAAAGGGTCGAGTTCCTAAAAATATTTTAAACCTGCATTTGGGTAAGGAATATTTTTATGATAAAGCTGCTGAAAAATTAGTTCCGGATTGTTATCTTGAAGCTGTGAAGAAAATGAATATCCAACCAATAGATCAACCCGAAATTAAGGTAATACAAATAGAAGAAGATAAACCATTCATTTTTGAGGCAACTGTTCAAGTAAGACCAGAAGTAAAACTAGGTTCTTTTGACAAAATTAGCATTCAAAAAGAAGATATAAATGTAACAGATAGCGATGTAAAAAATGAAATAACCAGAATTCGAGAAAATCTAGCTAAATTAAAAATTGTTAAAAATCGTAAAGCAAAAAAAGGTGACATTTTAGTCATTAATTCAGAAGGATATATTGAGGGAAAAGAAATAGAAGGAAGTAAAGTTGAAAAACAAATGATTCAATTAGGTGAAAATATACCACCTGAATTTAATAATAAACTTATAGGCTGCTCTGCAGGAGATGAAAAAGAGATAAATATTTTAATTCCTGAGGATGCCAAGGATAAAAAAATATCCGGTAAAGAAATCAAATATAAAGTTACGATTATTGAAATAAAAGAAAAAGAGTTACCTGAACTAAATGAGAATTTTCTAAAAACAGTAGGTAATTATAAAACGATAGATGAGTTTAATAAAGATATGAAGGATAAATTAGAGAAACAAGTGGAAATGATTAACAAAAATAATTATGAGCATAAATTGTTGGAAAAAGTAACCGAGGTTTGTGAAGTAAAAGTTCCAAAAGTATTAATCGAAAGAGAAGTAGAATATATGATGAAGACTTTGGAAGATGATTTGAAATCTAAAGATTTATCTTTACAGAATTATTATGAGAGTATTAAAACTGACGAAGAAAAAGTCAAAAAAGAATACGAAATTGTCGCTGAAAAAAGAATAAAGCAAGAATTAGTTTTAGATGAGATTAGTCAGGTTGAAAAAATTCAAGTTAGCGATGAGGAAGTTAAAGATAGAATTCAAACCATTGCTAAAGAGATGAAACAGGATCCATTGAAGGTGGAGGCAACTTTGAATAAGAATAATAATTTAGATGGTTTAAAAGAAAGCATAAAAACAGAAAAAATAATCAGTTTTTTAAATAGTAAGATAAAAATAGTAACTTCTAAAAAGGAGGTTCAATCCAAATGACTTTAATACCCATCGTAGTAGAACAAACTCCTCGAGGAGAGAGATCTTATGATATTTATTCTCGCTTATTAAAAGATAGAATAATATTTTTAGGAACAGAAATAGATGATGCAACTGCAAATATTATCATTGCCCAATTATTATTTTTAGAAGCAACTGATCCTGATAAGGATATTTATATTTATATTAATAGTCCTGGTGGCTCTGTAAGTTCTACTATTGCTATATATGATACCATACAATATATAAGATCTGATGTTTCAACTATATGCATAGGTATGGCTGCGAGCGGTGCGGCCTTAATCTTGGCATCGGGCGCAAAAGGAAAAAGATTTGCTTTGCCTAATTCAAGGATTATGGTGCATCAACCCTTGGGGGGAGCGCAAGGTCAGGTTACAGATATTGAGATACAGACTCGAGAGCTGAAAAGAATTAAAGATTCCATAAATAAAATATTAACTTTACATACCGGTCAAAAATTTGAGAAAGTAGAGAAGGATACTGAAAGAGATTTCTATATGACGGCACAAGAATCCAAAGAATATGGATTGGTTGACGAAGTGATTAAAAATAGAGAAGAAGCAATAAAATAGTATCAAGTATCGAGTATATAGTATATAGTGAAGAAAAATAACAGAAGATTTTTTATTGGGATAATTAGTGAGATCGCCCCACTCACTTTGTTCGTTTGCAATTTCAAAAAAACAGAAAACAGTTTTGAGTTTTAAATTTTGATTTTCTTAACACGATACACGATACTGGATACTGAATTACTATACGCTGTACGATACACTGAGAGAGGTGAAAAAAATAATGAAGTGTTCATTTTGTGGTAAAAGTCAAGATGAAGTATATAAAATAGTTGCAGGGCCCGATGTTTGCATATGTGATGAGTGCATTAAAGTATGTAATGATATTATATTAGATAGAAGAAAAAAAGAAGATATGCCATTTCACTTAAAAAATGTTCCTTCTCCCAAAGAGATTAAAGGTTATTTAGATGAATATGTCATAGGACAAGAAAAGGCGAAAAAAATACTTTCAGTTGCTGTATATAATCATTATAAAAGAGTAAAAAGTAATAATAAGGATAGAATAGATGAAAAAAATAAAAAAACAGAAAACGAACAGGAAGAGATAGAATTAGAAAAGAGTAATATTCTATTATTAGGACCTACTGGGTGCGGAAAGACTTTGTTAGCCAGGACTTTAGCCAAAAAACTAAATGTGCCTTTCGTTATTGCCGATGCAACGACTTTAACTGAGGCGGGATATGTTGGTGACGATGTAGAAAATATTCTATTAAATTTACTAAGAGTAACAAATAACGACATAGATTTAGCAGAAAAGGGAATAATATATATAGACGAGATTGACAAAATAGCACGTAAATCAGAAAACCCATCTATCACCAGAGATGTATCAGGCGAAGGAGTACAACAAGCTCTTTTAAAAATTATTGAAGGTACGGTAGCGAGCGTGCCTCCCTATGGAGGAAGAAAACATCCGCAAGAAAAGAATATTCAGATAGATACACGGGAAATATTGTTTATTTGTGGTGGTACCTTTGAAGGATTAGAAAATGTAATAAATTACCGAATAGGTAAAAATAATATCGGATTTAAAGCAGATATAAAAAATAAAGAAAATAAAGAAGATAATTATAACCTAATGGAAAAAGTTTTACCAGAGGACCTGATAAAATATGGCTTAATACCGGAATTAGTAGGGAGATTGCATATCGTTTCTACATTAGAAGCTTTAGACAGAGATGCATTAATAAAAATATTAACCCAACCTAAAAATGCCATAGTAAAGCAATATAAAAAGATATTTGAATTAGAAGGTGTGAAACTTAATCTTACCTCTGGAGCTTTAGAGGCAATTGTAGAAGAGAGTATAAAACGAAAAATAGGGGCAAGAGGCTTACGTTCAATCATGGAAGATTCAATATTAGATATAATGTATCAGATACCTTCGGAGAAAAATATTGAAAAATGTACGATCACCGAAGAAGTTGTGAAAGAGAAAAAGATGCCTGAAATAGTGAGATACGGAGAAAGTTTAAGAAAAGAAACAGCGTAATTAGTATATAGTATATAGTGAAGAAGGAAAGAGATAGAAGTCAGAAGTCTAATTCGTATCTCGTTATACGAAAAAAAGGGAGATTTAATATTCTATATGAATAATAAAAATATAAAAACTTTAGACAAAAACATATTGCCTTTATTGCCGCTCAGGGAATTGGTAATTTTTCCTAATATGGTTATTCCTCTTTTTGTAGGAAGAGAACAATCTATTAATGCTTTAGAAGAGGCAATTAATTTAAAAAGCCTTATATTTATTGCGGCACAGAAAGATCCAGAAATAGAAAAACCAAAATTAGAGGATATGTATTCTATTGGAACAATTGCAAAAATAATACAAATATACAAATTACCCGATGATACTATAAAAATATTAGTGGAAGGACTTGGCAGGGCAAAAATTAAAAATACAGAGGAGTTTAATAATTTTCTCAAAGTAAAAGTAGAAAAAATAAAAGTTAAAAACGGTAAAAATCTAAAAATAGAAGCCTTAATGAGATTAGCAATTGATCGATTCGAACAATATTTAAAGCTAAACAATAAAATAGCTTCTGAAATGATGCTATCTGTAAAAAATATTGAAAAGCCAGATAAATTAGCCGACATAATTGCTTCAAATTTAATTTTAAAGGTAAAAGAAAAACAAAATTTGTTGGAAATAGTTAACCCCCTGGAAAGACTGGAGAAATTGATTGTTATATTAAGGAAGGAAGTAAGTATTTTAGAGTTAGAAAAAAATATACAAGATAGAGTAGAAGTAAATTTAGAAAATTTCCAAAAAGATTATTATCTAAAAGAGCAATTAAAGGAAATACAAAAAGAATTAGGAGATAAGGAAATAAATATTTCAGAAGCCGATGAATTCAAAGAGAAAATATTATCTTTTAAACTTACCAAAGAAGTGGAAAATAAGTGCATTAAAGAAACCGATCGTTTAGAAAAAATGCCCTTTCTATCTGCTGAGAGTGGTGTAATAATAAATTATTTAGAATGGATCATCTCTCTCCCCTGGAATAAAAAAACTAAAGATAAATTAAATATAGAATTAGTAAAAAATGTTTTAGATGAGGATCATTTTGGTTTGCTAGATATTAAAGAAAGAATTTTAGAATATTTAGCAGTGAAAAAAATGAGTAATAAACAAATAGGTACAATTCTGTGTTTAATAGGACCTCCGGGAGTAGGCAAGACGTCATTAGCAAAATCAATTGCCCGGGCAATGGGTAGAAAATTTATAAGAACCTCCCTGGGAGGCGTTCGGGATGAAGCTGAAATACGAGGGCATAGAAAAACGTATATAGGGTCTATGCCGGGAAGAATTATCCAAGGGATGGTAAATGTAAAATCTAGAAATCCTATTTTTTTGTTAGATGAAATTGATAAAATGACTATGGATTTTAGAGGTGATCCCGCTTCTGCTCTATTAGAAGTGTTAGATCCCGAGCAAAATAATGCTTTTAGTGATCATTACTTAGAAGTTCCATTTGATCTTTCGGAGGTAATGTTTATTACTACTGCTAACAACGAAGATGAAATACCTTATTCCCTGAAAGACAGGATGGAGATAATTAATATACCGGGCTATACTGAATATGAAAAATTACAAATTGCAAAGTTATTTTTATTACCTAAACAATTAAATAATCATGGTTTTAAAAAAAATAATATAGAAATATCAGATAAAGCCATGAAAAAAATAATCAAGGAATATACTCACGAAGCAGGAGTAAGGGGCCTGGAAAAAGAAATCGCCTCTATATGTAGAAAGATTGCGTTAAATATAGTATATTCCAAAGAGAGTAAAAAAGTTAGAATTACATTAAAAAATTTAGAAACTTATTTGGGAATACCTAAATATAAAATAGATAAAATTGAGAAAGAAGATGCAGTTGGTGTGGCAACAGGTTTGGCTTGGACTGAAATCGGAGGAGAAGTATTGTCCGTGGAAACGATAATAATGCCCGGAAAAGGCAAATTAACATTTACCGGACAACTGGGAGATGTTATGCAAGAATCAGGAAAAGCAGCCTTAACTTATACTCGTTCTCGAGCAGAAAAATTTAAGATAAATAATAAATTCTACGAAAATTGCGATATTCATATTCATATTCCAGAAGGAGCGATACCAAAAGATGGTCCATCGGCCGGGATAACCATGGCTACTTCTTTGATTTCTTCACTTACCGGTATCCCGATTCGAAAAGATGTAGCTATGACTGGCGAAATTACCTTGAGAGGAAGGGTTTTACCAGTAGGAGGCTTAAAAGAAAAAATACTTGCTGCTTATCAATATGGTATAAAAACCATTATAATTCCTCAAGACAATATTAAGAATTTAGAAGACATACCTAACGATATTAAAAAAAGATTAAAGTTTATTATGGTGAATAATTTAGATGAAGTATTAAAAATTGCCCTTACCAGAGATCCTTTTTAAGATAATAATAGCAGTATTTAGTATTTAGTATATAGTATTTAGTGGAAAGATAAGAATTTGCTGAGAGCTGATACCTGGTTGTCTACCGTAGCAATTTGTATTTATATACTAACGACTATTCACTATTCACTAACGACTAATATAATTGACAGCTAACCTTACTTATAGTAATATATAAAAAATAAAACAATAAAAACTAAGAGGGGAAGAGTAGAATAAGATCATATCTAATTTTATTCGAAAGTCATCCCCGAGCAGTTAATCTGAAAAGTAAGAGTAGGACTAATCGGTAGTTACGTTATAGCTTATATTATGAGAGCCTGTTTAATATGGATATTGTAAAAATATTTTTAAGCAGGAATTAAGGTGGTAACGCGGATAGACTCCTTTCGTCCTTTTAGGCAACGAAAGGAGTCTATTGTTTTTTAACCTAAGGAGGAAAAGATAATGAAAAACATAAATAATGAAACACCATCAGTATATAATCCTAAAAGTGTTGAAGAAAAATGGTATAAATTCTGGTTAGAAAAAGAGTATTTTAAAGCAAAGCATAATCACAATAAAGAAAATAACTTTTCTATCGTCATACCCCCACCTAATGTTACAGGATCATTACATATCGGTCATGCTTTAAATAATACTTTACAAGATATTTTGATTAGATGGAAAAGAATGGAAGGTTACAATACTCTTTGGCTACCAGGGACTGATCATGCCGGAATTGCTACTCAAAATGTAGTGGAAAGAGAAATTTCCAAAGAAGGAAAAAGCAGATACGATTTAGGAAGAGAACAATTTGTAGAAAGAGTATGGAAATGGAAAGAAAAATATGGAAGTAATATAGTAAATCAACTAAAAAAATTAGGATTTTCCTGTGATTGGTCACGATTAAGATTTACCTTAGATGAAGGTCTTTCAAAAGCCGTTAGAAAGGTATTTGTACAATTATACAAAGAGGGCCTGATATACCGAGAGAATTATGTAATAAATTGGTGCCCGAGATGCCAGACTGCTTTAGCTGATATTGAGGTTGAATCAATTGAAGAAGAAGCAAATCTGTATTATATAAATTATCCTATAAAAGATTCTAAAGAAGAAATGATTACCGTTGCAACCACCCGACCCGAAACTATGCTCGGTGATACGGCAATTGCAGTTCATCCCGATGATAAAAGATATCAAAAGTTTGTCGGGAAAACTGCACTATTACCTTTAATGGATAGAGAGATACCGATAGTAGCTGATAGTTATGTCGATCCCGAATTTGGAACTGGCGCAGTAAAGATAACTCCCGCCCATGATTTAAATGATTTTGAATTAGCAAAACGTCAAAAGCTACAAGTAATTAATATATTAAATAATGATGGTACAACGAATGAAAATGCAGGAAGCTTTAAAAATTTACCTGTATTTAAATGTCGAGAAAGAGTCTTGAATGAATTAAGAAAAAAGGGATTCTTAAATAAGATCGAAGAATATAAGCATTCTATCGGGCATTGTTACAGATGTGGGACTATTATTGAACCGTATCTTTCAAAACAATGGTTCGTTAAAATGAAAGAAATCGCAGAACCTGCGATAATTGCTGTGGAAGAAGGTAAAATTGAATTTATACCTTCTCGTTGGGACAAGGTTTATTATGACTGGATGAGAAACATTAAAGATTGGTGCATTTCACGTCAGTTATGGTGGGGACACCGTATCCCGGTCTGGTATTGTCAAGATTGCGGGGAAATAATCGTAGAATTAGAAGATCCTACAACATGTAAAAAATGTGGTAGTCATGATCTATTGCAAGACCCGGACGTTTTAGATACCTGGTTTAGTTCTGCATTATGGCCTTTTTCTACCTTGGGCTGGCCGGAAGAAACAGAAGATTTAAAATATTTCTATCCGACATCGGTATTAGTTACCGGTTTTGATATTATTTTCTTTTGGGTGGCTCGAATGATCATGATGGGATTAAAGTTTCGTGGTGAAGTACCATTCAAGCAAGTTTATATCAATCCCCTCATTAGAGATGCAGAAGGTAAAAAAATGAGTAAATCAAAAGGAAATGTTATCGATCCTTTAACGGTAATTGATAAATATGGAGCTGATACACTACGTGTTACCCTTGCTTCATTAACTATCCAGGGTAATTATATCTGCCTTTCCGAAGAGAGAATTAAAGGATTTAGAAATTTCACTAATAAAATATGGAATGTATCAAGATTTTCCATTATGAATCTCAAAGATTTCGATATTGACAAAATAGAAAAAGAAAAATTAAAAATGACCTTAGTTGATAAGTGGATAATCAGTAAGTTGAATGAGACTATTAAAAAATCAACTGATTATCTTAATGAATACAAATATGGAGAAGCTGCTAAAACTATTTATGAATTTGCCTGGAATGAGTTTTGTGATTGGTATGTAGAATTCATTAAACCAATCTTATATCATGAAGGAGATGTCATTGAAAAAGTAACATCACAATATATTCTGTGGTTTGTATTAGAAAATACCTTAAAGCTTTTACATCCTTTTATGCCTTTTATCACTGAAGAAATATGGCAAAAGCTGCCTCACAAAGGGGAAACTATCATGAACTCACCCTGGCCGGAATACAAAGAAGAATGTGAGAATAAAGAAGCAGAAAATAAGATGGAAAATATAATGAGTATCATTAAAACTATACGAAATATCAAATCAGACATGAATATTCCGTATAGTAAAAAGATTGATTTATATTTAAATATTAATGAAAAAGATAAATTACAGCTAATCAAAGAAAGTACTTATTATATCGAAACCATGATTAAAACAAAATCGTTAGAAATAGGAACAGAGATTAAAAAACCAGAATACTCGGCAACAGGTATTTTAGAAGGGATTGAAATATTTATTCCCTTAAAGGATATAATAAACATTTCAGAGGAAATAACACGTTTAAAGAAAAAATTAGATAAAATAAATAATGAGCTAAATGTGATTTTTAAAAAAATAAATAATAAAGATTTTTTATCCAGAGCCCCGCAAGATATTGTTAATAAAGAAAGAGATAAAGCAGATGATTTAAGAGACATTAAAGAGAGGTTGGAAAATAATCTAAAAAGTTTTAACTAAAATACACTAGCGGATAAAGTATAGCAGTATCGAGTATCGAGTATATAGTATATAGTAAAGAAGATTTGCCAGTTTACCGGATATCCGGTTGAAAAATTAAAATCATATTGGTTAACTGTATCAACTATCTCTCATCTTGCAACTGAAAAATTGCGTCTTGTATTTATACTAACGACTACTCACTATTCACTAACGACTAATTTAAGAGGTTAATGTGACAACTTATACTGAAACATTGGATTATATTTATGATTTAACTAAATATGGTATAAAATTAGGACTTAGAAATATAAAATATCTACTTTTTCTTTTGGGTAACCCCCATGAAAAATTAAAAATAATTCATGTAGCCGGGACAAATGGGAAAGGATCAACAGCTTCTTTAATTAGCTCAATTCTGCAATCTGATGGTTATAAGGCTGGTCTATATACTTCTCCTCATTTAGTTGATTTTACCGAAAGATTTAAAATTAATCAAAAACCGATAAACAGGAAAAAAGTAAGTGAGTTATTAGAAAGAATCAAGCCTTTTGTTGAAAAGGTTGCCCAAACACCTTCCTATGGCCATCCTACCTTCTTTGAAGTCATTACTTCTTTAGCCTTTCTCTATTTTTTTGAAGAACAGGTAGACTTTTTAGTTTTAGAGGTAGGATTAGGCGGGAGATTAGATGCTACAAATGTTGGTGAACCTTTAGTTTCTGTCATTACTCATGTCGATTATGACCACATGGATAAATTAGGGAGTAGTTTAGAAGAAATTGCCAGAGAAAAGGGAGGAATTATCAAATCGGGAGGAATTGTAATATCTTCTAAACAATATGATGAGGTTTATAATGAGATTAAAAAAATAGCTGATGAGAAAAATTCCCTTATTTATAGTACAGGGAAAGAAGTAAATTATGAAATAGTAAAATCTGATGTTAATGGTATAATATTTGATTTAAAGGGAATTTATCATCATTATAAAAATCTTCATACTCCTTTATTAGGTAGACATCAAGCAGACAATGCTACGACCGCCATTACGGCGGTAGAAGCTCTTCAAATAAAGGGAATAGATATTTCCCAAAAGGCCATAAGAGCCGGTTTAGAAAAAGTTAAATGGAGCGGGAGATTAGAAATCATCCGGAATAACCCTACAATAATATTAGATGGTGCGCACAATCCCAATGGAGCAAAGATAATGCGGCAAGCACTGGAAGAAATTTTTTCTTATCGCTATCTTATTTTGGTGTTAGCTATTTTTGCTGATAAAGATTATAAAAAAATGATACAGATATTAGCACCTGGCGCGGATTTAATTATTGCTACTAAGGCAGAAAATCCTCGAGCAGCCTCTCCTCAGACAATTGCCAAAGAAGCAGCGCAATATATAAATCAGAATAAAATAATCGTTATAGAAAATATTTCACAGGCTATAAATTGTGCTTTATCTAACTCCAATAAGGATGATCTAATATGTATAACCGGATCGCTATATACTGTAGGTGAAGCAAAGAAATACTTTGACGTTAATTGACCAATTGAACAACTAATATAGTAAATATTAATTCAATATTAAGAAAAAAAATATCATTGCAGAGTAATTTTCTCTCTGTCATTGCGAGGCGAAGCCGTGGCAATCCCTGTTAATAGGAAGCAATATTATGTTTACATAATGACCAATAAAATAAATACCGTTTTATATACTGGAGTTACCAGCGATTTAAAGAAAAGAATTTGGGAACATAAAGAAAAAGTTATTGATGGATTTACAAAAAACTATAATATCAATAAATTAATATTTTTTGAAATATATGATGACCCGGAAAATGCCATATTAAGAGAAAAACAGATAAAAGCAGGTCCAAGGACTAAGAAAGTTAAATTGATTACAGGAATTAATCCGGAATGGAAAGATTTGTATGATGAATTATAAAACATGTCATTGCAAATAATAGTTATATAACATAATGGGATTGCTTCGGTCTCTTCGTTCCCTCGCAATGACAGATGAAGAATCTCTCCAACTTACAGGGGGAAGGCTAAGCTGGAGATAATCGATTTAGTATTTTTTTGTTTTTCTTGACTGTATACTCGATACTTACTACTATATACTGTTTTTCTGTACGCTCTACGCTAGTAAAAAAGTAAGGAGAAAGCAATTATGTTTAACTTTTCAAATCAAGAGAAAATTAGCATCATTATATTATTAATAGTGATAATCATTGGCGGAGGAATAATTTTATATAAAAACATGAATAGTGAAGCTAATTTCACTATAAATCGTGCTTCGAATATTCCAGAAGATAACCCTGTAATGCAAATAGAAGTTCCTCCGGTTATTGTTCATATCACCGGTGCAGTTAAAAACCCCGGTGTTTATCAATTAAGTTCAACCGATCGAATTGTGGATGCAGTAAAAATCGCTGGAGGTGAAACTGAAGAAGCAAATTTAGATTTAATTAACCTTGCTGCTCTTCTTAAAGATGGACAAAAAATAATTGTTCCTTATAAAATTTACAATGAAACTGGAGAAGAAATCAATAAAAATACTTTTAGCAATATGGAAAATGGGTACTCTTCTTCGGTTTCCAACTCTACGAAAGTTAATATTAATATTGCCGATACGAATATATTAAAGACTCTACCCGGAATTGGACCGGTTCTTTCAGAAAGAATAATGGAATATAGAAATCAAAATGGCTTATTCGGAGTGATTGATGACATAAAGAATGTTTCCGGAATTGCAGAAAAAAAATATGAAGGAATAAAAGATCTAATTTGTGTCCAATAAAAAATATATCTACAGACAATAAATACTATTTTGTTAGGCCTTTGCCAATCATTTTAGCCATCTATATCATTGGAATAATTTATGGCAAATTCATCAGTATTAATCTAATATTTTTGTTTTTTATTTTAATATTTTTATTAATGATTACAATGATAAGTTTTATAAAGCAGTGGAAAATAACCACTGCTTTATTATTTTTAATTACATTTTTAATAGGCATATTCAATTACAATCTCAACTCAAGTCCAATTGGGCCTGGACATATAGCAAATTTTATAGGAGATAAGAAAATAACTATAATCGGTAAGGTGTTA
>Ga0268284_1001384_pt1 | contig 12640 bp, 9 predicted proteins | sample saktaG_14_FD_190137 | JGI IMG/M metagenome (GOLD analysis project Ga0268284, IMG submission 190137) | Saline water microbial communities from Sakinaw Lake, British Columbia, Canada - sak_2013_06_06_40m | ecosystem: Environmental > Aquatic > Non-marine Saline and Alkaline > Saline ... | reverse complement strand
CAGGTCAGGCTCTGCTGCTTGTCGAGGATATGCTGATGCAGGAGAGCGGTTTTCAGACCACCGTGGTGCGTTTCGGGGGCCTCATCGGTTATGACCGCAACCCGGAAAAATATCTTGGCAGCCTGAAGGAGATTACCAATCCCGATCAGCCGATGAACCTGATTCACCGTGACGACTGTGTAAGGATTATTTCGGAAATCATCCGGCTTCGGCAGTGGGGCGAAGTGTTCAACGCCTGCAGTCCTGTTCATTCCCAGAGACGGGAGTACTACGGCAGGGCAGCTGAAGCCGCAGACATTCCGCTGCCTCCACTGGCGGCATCAGCGGAACCCGCTCCGTATAAACTGGTGAACAGCGACAAGCTGACGAAGGCATTGCGCTACAGCTTTCTCCATGCGGATCCGGCGGCACAGTTCGGTTAGGAATTGATTTGAGGCCCTGTCCTCATAAAATAAATTCGAGATCATACCCTTGCGCCGCCGATACCGAGACGAAACGCATGAGTGTGTCAAGAAAGGCAAGGAACCTTGAGGGATCGATGTCTCGGAGGTATGCCACCCCGACCGGCTGGTCCTGCCAGCCGAGCAGGATCATCTCATGCTTTTCCGGATTGACGGATTCAAGGCAATCAGCGATGAAAGCGTTCATTGAAGGCAGCGCACTGTTGTGCAGGAAGGCCTCATCCCAGCTGTCAAGTCCGTTGCCGCTTTCCGAAATGAACGGCAGGCGGTTCAAGGCTTCCGCAATGCCGTAGTGAAAAATCGCGGCATAATCGTGGGCTTCGATCTCAAGAGAGCTGTATATTGTGTAGGCAGTGTCCTGAAGCCTTATGCTGTTTATTCTGCCGGTGCGGTAGATAGACAGCTCACGGTGTTCAGGATTGCCGTCATCGATGAGGATGTGTTGAACCTGCATAACTGAGCCGGTTGAGAGGAGAACCTTTAACCGGAGGATAGAGTTTTCTGTTTTTATGGAATTGGTTATAACATAGCTATCTTTATATGACTATTTCTAACACTCATTTTTACTGTCGCCATATCAGGAGATGATAAAAAGGGTACTCGCAACAATTTTACCGGCGTCAAACATAATGGAAGGAAATTTTTCAAATAGAGTTCAGGATGTTATCCGCCTCAGCCGTGAGGAGGCATTGAGGCTGGGTCATGATTATATCGGTACCGAGCATCTTCTCCTTGGCCTTATCAGGGAAGGGGAGGGTATCGGTGCCAGGATACTGAAGAACCTAAGAATAGATTTGTCAGGTCTCAAGCAGAAAATTGAGGAGAGTACGCACCCGAAGGTTTCTGAAACCCAGATGGGCAATGTTCCCCTGACCAAGCAGGCTGAAAAGGTGCTGAAAATAACCTATCTCGAAGCCAAAATCTGCAAGTCGAATGTTATCGGGACCGAACATCTTCTTCTCTCTATCCTGAAAGGGGATGATAATATCGCCGCACAGATTCTCGAACAGTTCGGCGTTACCTATGATCTCGTCAGGGATGAGCTCATGACCATTTCCAGCAGCAGAAGCGAGTCTGACGAGCCCCCCATGGAGGGAGCCTATTTACCGGGAGGTGCCGAACGGCAGTCCAAAAGGCCGGAACCGAGAAAAGGCGAGAGAACAAAGACTCCCGTGCTCGACAATTTCGGCCGTGATCTTACCCGTCTTGCCCTTGAGGACAAGCTTGATCCCATTATCGGCCGTGAAAAGGAGATAGAGCGTGTGGCCCAGGTTCTGAGCCGCAGGAAGAAGAACAATCCCGTCCTGATCGGTGAGCCCGGCGTAGGCAAGACCGCCATTGCCGAAGGTCTTGCCCTCAAGATTGTCCAGCGCAAGGTATCGAGAGTACTCTATGACAAGAGGGTGGTCGCTCTCGATCTGGCGGCGCTTGTTGCAGGCACCAAGTACAGGGGGCAGTTCGAGGAGCGGATGAAAGCCCTGATGAACGAACTTGAACGGTCGCGTGACGTGATCCTCTTCATCGATGAGCTGCATACCATTGTCGGTGCCGGCGGAGCTTCAGGTTCGCTTGATGCCAGCAATATTTTCAAACCGGCTCTTGCCCGCGGTGAACTGCAGTGTATCGGTGCCACTACTCTTGACGAGTATAGACAGTATATTGAAAAAGACGGGGCACTTGACCGGAGGTTCCAGAAAATCATGGTTGAGCCGACATCGGTTGATGAGACCATTCAGATTCTCAACAACATCAAGTCGAAGTATGAGTCCCATCATCATGTGAACTATTCGGAAGACGCCATCGAGAAGGCCGTCAAGCTTTCCGAGCGCTATATCACCGACCGCTTTCTTCCCGACAAGGCAATTGACGTTATGGATGAGGCCGGTGCAAGGGTACATTTAAGCAACATTCATGTTCCCAATGAGATTCTGGAGCTCGAAAAATCAATTGAAGAGATCAAGACCGAGAAGAATCAGGTCGTGAAGATGCAGAACTTCGAAGAGGCTGCCAAGCTTCGCGATAAGGAGAAAAACCTGCTCGATGCACTTGATCAGGCCAAACAGGATTGGGAGGACAGGGCGTCGGAAAGTGTCTACGACGTAACGGAAGCCGATATCACATCCGTGATCGCCATGATGACCGGTATCCCGGTAATCAGGGTGGCGCAGTCTGAATCAAAGAGGCTGCTCTCCATGGAGGCCGACCTTACCAAGGAGGTGATCGGTCAGGACGAAGCCATAAAAAAGATCACCAAGGCCATACAGCGGACCCGTGCCGGACTGAAAGATCCCGCCCGTCCGATCGGGTCGTTCATTTTTCTCGGACCGACCGGTGTCGGCAAGACCGAACTTGCCAAGGCGCTGACCCGCTATCTTTTCGACACCGAGGATGCGCTGATCAGGGCCGATATGAGCGAATATATGGAGAAGTTCTCGGTCAGTCGCCTTGTCGGTGCGCCTCCGGGATATGTAGGCTATGAAGAGGGAGGCCAGCTGACTGAAAAAGTCCGTCGCAAACCCTATTCAGTTGTGCTGATCGACGAGATAGAAAAAGCTCATCCCGATGTGTTCAACATCCTGCTTCAGGTGCTTGATGAAGGTGTACTGACCGACGGGCTCGGGAGGAAGGTTGATTTCCGCAATACCGTCATTATCATGACCTCGAATATCGGGGCCAAGGATATCAAGAGCTTCGGCGCGGGTTCGGGTATGGGCTTTACAGCTCCCGATGATTCGACAGGAAGTTACAAGGCCATGAAGTCCACTATCGAGGACGCTCTTAAACGGGTTTTCAATCCGGAGTTTCTGAACCGTATTGATGACATTATCGTCTTTCATCCTCTTGAAAAGCAGCATATCTTCAAAATTATCGATATTACTGCCGGCAAGCTGTTCAAGAGGCTTCACGAAATGGGCATCGAAGTTGAGATCGATGAAAAAGCCAAGGAGTTTCTTGTCGATAAAGGATACGACCAGAAATACGGTGCACGTCCACTTAAGAGGGCGCTGCAGAAATATGTTGAAGATCCGCTTGCCGAAGAGATGCTGAAAGGGCGGTTTACGGAGGGCAGCACGATCAGGATTATTTTTGATGAGAAGGAGAATGAACTCCGTTTTCTTGACGGTGCAGGCACCGTTAAAAAAGCAACGCGGGAGGAAAAGCTTGACTGACAGAGAAGCTTCCTGAGTGCTGCCAGTATGGAAAAACCCCCGGAAACCGGGGGTTTTTTCGTTTCTATTGCTGCGGTAGAAGGGGATGGTTCCGGACGGCTGCGAGCGACTGCTGCAGGAGCTCCTCGGGCAGCGGATAATCGCTGAGCTTTCCGGACAGGAAGGCATCATAGCCCTGAAGGTCCATCAGGCCGTGGCCGGACCAGTTCATAAGAATCACCTTTTCCTTTCCTTCCTCTTTTGCCTGTTTTGCTTCACGGATGGTCTGGGCGATGGCATGCGATGTTTCCGGCGCAGGAATGAACCCTTCGGTATGGGCGAAGAGAAGGGCCGCCTCGTAACACTCCGTCTGGCCGATGGCGGTTGCATCAATCAGCCCGAGCTGTTTGACATGGCTGACCAGCGGGGCCATACCGTGATAGCGCAAGCCGCCGGCATGAATGGCGGGAGGAATAAAGCCGTGGCCAAGGCTGTGCATAGGCAGCAGCGGGGTCATTTTTGCGACATCACCTGAATCATAGATATAGGGACCTCTGGTAAGAGTCGGACAGGCCTCGGGTTCTGTTGCAATGATCTGAACCTCACGGCCGTGTATTTTGTCGCAGATAAAGGGAAAACTGATTCCGGCAAAGTTTGAGCCTCCGCCAGCACAGCCGATGACGATATCAGGATAGAGATTGACTTTTTCAAGCTGTTTGCGGGCTTCAAGGCCGATAATGGTCTGATGAAGCATCACATGATTCAGAACGCTCCCGAGGGCGTAGCGCGTGTCGTCACGCTCGACAGCCTGCTCGATCGCCTCGCTGATAGCGATGGCAAGGCTTCCGGGGGTATCGGGCATTTCACTGAGAATCCTGCGTCCAACAGCGGTTTGATCGCTCGGGCTTGCAATGCAGTCGGCTCCCCAGGTTTTCATCATGATTTTGCGGAAAGGCTTCTGGTCGAAGCTGATACGCACCATAAAGACCTTGCAGTCGATGCCGATAAGCTTGCAGCTCATGGCAAGAGCGCTTCCCCACTGGCCGGCGCCGGTTTCAGTAATGAGGTGCTTGATGCCGAACTGCTTGTTGTACCATGCCTGGGCAACTGCGGTATTTGGTTTGTGGCTTCCTGCCGGTGACACCCCTTCATTTTTGTAGAAGATCTTTGCCGGAGTCTGCAGGGCGGCTTCAAGCCGTCTGGCGCGGTAGAGGGGGGATGGCCGCCAGAGTTTCAGGATTGCCTGCACCTCCTGTGGGATGTCGATCCAGCGCTCCGTGCTCATCTCCTGTTCGATAAGGTTCATCGGAAAAACCTTTGCCAGGGCATCCGGTCCGATAGGGTTACCGTCAGAGCCGACAGGCGGAGGAAGCGGCGAGGGCAGATCGGCCTGGATGTTATACCACTGGCGGGGCATTTCATCTTCGTTCAGCAGGATCTTCGTGAATTCCGAACTCATGATTACCGTGAATTTATGGTGAAAGAGTCGTGTGAGAGTGATTTCGGTATGAAAGAGATTCTCATAAAGCAAAACCGCGAAACGGTTTTCCGGAAATGAATTATGCAACGGCCGCCTGGCCCGGGATGGTGCCGAAGACGGGAATCGAACCCGTACGTCCATTGCTGAACACGGGATTTTAAGTCCCGGGCGTCTACCAGTTCCGCCACTTCGGCATTCTATGCACTTTGCAGGACGAGCAATTTACAATCTTCATAGTGTTTCCCAAAAAAATAAATGGCCGCTGCATTACCCCCTTTTTCTTCACACAGAAGCGTTTACGGGCGGAAATGATCGAATCCCCTGACTGACGCCAGATCAATCTTCATCCCGTAAATATCGCTGAGGTGAACGCCTTCCTCAACGCCTGCGGTTTCGCCGATGATCGATATCTCCCTGTTTTCGGCTACTTCCGTGTAGTACTCTTTCGGGATCGTAAAGAGCAGCTGGTACTCTTCGCCTCCGGTCAGTGCCCAGGTCAGGGCGTCATCCTGCAGTTCATCGGCAATCCGGCGTGCGCCGGGATGGATCGGAATACGGCTTTCATGAATAAGCGCGCCGGTGTTTGAGCACCGGCAGAGATGCTGCAGGTCCGGACTGAGACCGTCTGAAATGTCGATCATCGAAGTCGGACGGATATTCATTGCATGGAAGAACCTTATGATATCAGTACGGGCGAAGGGCAGCAACTGCTTCTGAATGGCATCGCGGTACTCCTGCAGGTCGGTCATCACCTGTTTGTTATATGGTTCGTTGTTTTCAAGATGCTCCAGCATGATCTCTTTTTCACGCATGAGAAGTTTGAGGCCGGCAGCGGGACCCCCCAGCGAACCGGTAACACAGATAAGCTCTCCGGGTTTGGCGCCGCTTCTGAGCGCAAGCAGATCGGCGGAGACCTCTCCGGTCATGGAAACTGAAATGACGAGACCCGAACGCGAAGATGAGGTGTCGCCGCCGGCAATGGCAATTCCGTATTCCTTTGCGGTATGGCACATGCCCAGGTAGAGCTCTTCGATCATTTCAACGGAAAATGAGGCGGGGATGGCTATTGAAATCAGTGCGTATCGCGCAATGGCATTCATGGCGCAGATATCGGACACATTGACACTGATGGCTTTACTTCCAAGATGCCGGAGGGGGGTCGTCAGAAGGTCGAAGTGCACCCGGTCTGCAAGAATATCAGTTGTTGCGACCTGCAGAAGCGTTCCGGAAGGTTTATAGACAGCGCAGTCATCTCCTATTCCCTTCAGCATTTCCGGTACGGTTTCCAGAGTAGGTTCCGCGAGTGCTGCGATCCGCTCGATAAGTCCGAATTCGCCGATTTCAGGGATAGCTTTATATGGCATATTTTTACGTAAATTGAATTTCAGTGTGAACCATTCCATAATGCGGCTCCGTTTCAGGCGGTCCGCAGGGTTTCATATTTTCAATAATAGAGACAATATCTCTTTTTTATGGGTTTTTTTGACAAGTTCAAAATATCAAGACTTAAGGAAGGGCTCGAAAAAACCCGTGATACCCTTCGCGAAAAGCTTTCCGTTATTACACAGGGGAAAACAGAGATTGACGAGGATTTTCTTGAACAGCTTGAAACAGTTCTTGTGGCCGCCGATGTAGGTGTGGAAACCACATTGGGCATTGTTGACGCGATTACGGAGCGGGCAAAAAAAGAAACCTACCGCTCGGAAGAGGAGCTCAACAGGATGCTGATGGAGGAAATTCAGCATATGCTTCAGGAAACCGGCATCGAACATCCGCTTGATTTCGATGCTCCTCTTCCGGCAAAACCTTATGTGATCCTGATAGTCGGGGTGAACGGTGCAGGCAAGACGACCAGTGTCGCCAAACTGGCCCATAACTATGAAAAAGCCGGCAAAAAAGTCATTATAGCAGCGGCGGATACCTTCCGGGCTGCGGCTTATGAACAGCTAAAGATATGGGCTGAAAGAGCAGGGGTTCCGCTCATAGGTCAGGGGCAGGGAGCCGATCCGGCCTCAGTGGTCTATGATGCCGTCAGCGCCGCCGTAGCAAGAAATTCCGATGTCGTGCTGGTTGATACAGCCGGTCGTCTGCATAATAAAAGCCACTTGATGGAAGAGCTTGCAAAGATCATGCGGGTGGCAAAAAAGAAGATTCCCGAAGCTCCCCATGAAGTGCTGCTGGTGCTTGACGGTACTACCGGGCAGAATGCCGTGCAGCAGGCAAGGGAGTTTACACGCTTTGTCCATGTTACAGGCCTTGTTGTGACCAAACTTGACGGAACCGCCAAAGGAGGGATTGTGCTCTCTATTTCACGGGAACTGAATCTTCCGGTAAAGTATATAGGAGTCGGAGAGAAAATCGATGATCTTCAGCTGTTCGACCGGGCGGAATTTGTCGAAGCGCTGCTTGGGCGAACGCTGAACTGAGTGTTACTCTGTTATTATAGCGGGGAGGTGCTGCACGAGCAGATCCAGAATCCTGTTCCGGTCGGTGAGCCTGAGGATGTGTGTGCCGTGCTGCATGTCCCCTGCGCCGAGGCGCGGGGCGAGCGGAGAAGTTTCATCGAGTGGTTCAAGAAGCTCCGAAAGCTTTTTCTCCAGTCTCAGGCCGCTCCTAATGACAACGACATGGGTGATTTCTGCTTCGGGGCGGTCAAGAAGATAATCGATATGCCAGCGGAGAGCTTTTATTGAGGGTTCAATGAGATCGCTTCCGCTCAAGCCGTATTCCGGGAAGAGGTTTATCATGTCAGACCGGATTTCATGGGGGATTTTTTCTCCCGACCTTGATGCATGGCGGATAAGACGGCGGGCAAGCGGAGAACCTGATCGGCCCAGTGCCGAGCCGATATAGAGATAGTCACCCTCGGTTATTGTGAACAGTTTTCCCTGCTGAAACCTTCCGAATGCAAGCTGAAAAGGGCTTGAAATCCTGAACATGAGGAGATAGGAGCCCATTCGGTATTTATTGCCAAAAATGGTAAACTTCAGTACGGACATTGTTTTTTTGTTCTTTTTGATGCAATATTAGCTCGTCAAGGCGGGGGAAAAGAATGCCCGTGCTTGTTGTATGGAAGATAAGGCTTTCGGGAGGTATCAAGGGAGAACTGCTCAAAAAGTTTTTTTTCGATGAAAGAGTCGGAAAAACTTCTGGAGCTCAGGCGCCGGGAGATGGTTGAAACGCTAAAAGAATACGGTATCGAGAACCGCAGGGTGCTTGATGCTTTTCTTGAAGTTAAACGACACCTTTTTTTTGACGTTGATGACGAAGATTCCGCCTACAATGACGGAGCTTACCCGATAGGGTTCGGCCAGACCATTTCCCAGCCTTATACGGTTGCTTATATGACGACTCTGCTGGTTGAACGCTGTTCTTCGGGGAAGGTGCTTGAAGTGGGAACCGGATCGGGCTATCAGGCGGCGATTCTTGATGCGTTCGGGTATTCTGTTTATACCGTTGAGCGGATAGAGGCTTTGTATGAAAGGGCTGAGAAGCTCTTTTTCAGGCTTGGTCTGAACATAGCATGCCGCTTTGGGGATGGAACTCTCGGGTGGGTGGATGAAGCGCCTTTTGACGCGATTCTGGTAACTGCAGGGGCTCCGAAGGAACCGGTGCAGCTTATGCATCAGCTGGGGGAAAACGGTTGTATGGTTATACCCCTGGGAGGTTATGATTCCCAGAAGATGACGGTTATCCAAAGAGATGGTGACGATTTCAGCAGAGAGGTTTTTCAGCAGTTTTCATTTGTGCCGCTGGTCGGCAGGGAAGGTTGGGATGACAATGTTTTTTAATAACATCTTAATAAGAAGGGATGATCTATGGCTGTAATGTCCAGCTTGCGGGATAAGACCCATGTTATAATGTACGTTCTTATGGCAGCGTTTCTTGCGCTGATTGTCTTTGAATGGGGCATGAATTTTTCGGGATTTACCGGCAAGAGTAATGAGGCGGGGAAAATCAATGGAAAGAGTATTCCCTATACCCAGTATGAGGAGGTATACAAGGAATTTTCGGATAATTACCGGAGAAGCAATCCCTTAGCCGAAATGACGCCGGAAACCGAATTCGGCCTTCAGCAGCAGGCATGGAATACTGTGGTTGATCAGACACTGCTTGATCAGCAGTTTGAGAAATTCGGCATCACTCTTCAGGACCCGGAGGTGATTGAGGCTCTGGATGGTCAGAACCCCCCCATGGTGATCCGCCAGAATTTCACTGATCCGGCTACAGGTGCTCTTGATCGCAAGAAGCTTGACAGTGCGCGACGTGATCCGGCAAACAAGGATCTGTGGCTGCAGCTTGAAAAGGTTGTACGCCGTGAACTCAAGATCAACAAGCTGATAAGGGCTCTTCAGACACTCGACCATGTTACCGTTACTGAGCTTGATGATATTGTCAGCAGGCAGTTCTACAGGTTTTCGGCCTCATTTATTCCGGTTCCTTTAAGTTTTGCAGGAGCTGACAGTAACTTTCCTGTCAAGGAAGAGGATGTTAAAAAGTATTTCGATGAGCATAAGGAGCTTTTTAAACAGCTTCCTTCAAGAAAAGCGGACTTTGTCTTTTTTCCTCTGAAACCTTCATCAAAAGACAGTCTTGCTGTCCGCACCGAACTTGAAACGATTCGCGCTGAATTTTCCGGACCGGTCAATGACAGTGACTATGTCAAAGTGCAGAGTGATCGTCCGACAGGAATCAATGTGGTCTATACCCGTTCGGATTTTTCTCCTGCGGCCGGGGCTGCGGTTTTCAGTCCGTTGAATCTCAAGCCGGGCACCATTTTCGGCCCTGTAGCCGATCGGGGTGAGTACCGCCTGATCAAAATCAAACAGGTTAATACTTCCGCCCAGCCTGTCGCCAGGGCATCGCATATTCTTCTGCGCTTCAATCCTGCAAGTCGCGATGATGTTCAGAAAGTTCGAGAGCTTTCTATGTTTATTTTCAAGCAGCTTCAGGCAGGGGTACCTTTTGAGGCGCTTGCAAAAAAATACTCAGCCGATCCGGGAAGCGCTTCCAACGGCGGTGATATCGGATGGTTCAGTAGTCAGCGTATGGTTCCGGAATTTGCCGCTGCCGTTTTCAAGGCCAGTCCGGGTGCTGTAGTCGGACCGGTTCAGACCCAGTTTGGTCTGCATATTATCAAGGTTACCGGTTTTGACCGGACAGCGGTTGTCTGCTCTGAGATCGTCAGGAGCATCAGGCCGTCAACGGAAACGGTTGACAGTGAACGTCGCCTGGCTATGGCATTTCAGATGAGCGCCAAAGATAAAGGCTTTGAAAAGACAGCCGCCTCACAAAAGATGCGTATCGATAAGACCGGAGAGTTCGGCAGGCATACACCGGTTGCGTTGCCGGGTTACAGTGATAAAGTTGCCGCATTTGCATTCAAAGCGGGAGAAGGTGACCTTTCGGATGTTATTGAAACGGATAAAGGGTTTTATGTCATGCGTCTGACAGGCAAAAATGATACAGGATACCGCCTGCTTGATCAGGAGCTGAAAGCGAAGATTACTGCAGTGCTTGTTCAGGAAAAGAAAGGCGCGGCTCTGGAGAAAAAACTTGCTGCGATGGCAAAGGGTACGGGATTGACGCTTGAAAAAATAGCTGCCGCACATGCCGGCCTTAAGGTTTTTACAGCCGACAGCATCCGGTGGAGTGACGGCTATATTCCCGGATACGGCGTTGACAGGCCTCTTGTTGAAGCGATATCGGGGCTTGCAGCAGGGAAACTGTCCGCTCCGGTTCAGACTAATGACGGCTATGCCCTTGTGAATGTTATCAGCAAAACCCTGCCTGCAGGGCTTGATCTCAAGGCGGCAAAAGCAGGAGTTGCTCCGCAACTTCTCAGGGCAAAACAGGAACAGCTTTTCGGGGAATATTTTGCCGCATTGCGCAGGAACTCGAAAATAGAGGACCTGCGTCCCTGAACACGGGTTCTTTCAGATCAATGATCTGCCTGGAAGCCTTCCAGGCAGGCTTTGATCCCTGCTGAACTGTCGAGCTTGAGGCACTTGCGGGCGAGTTCTTCGGTTTCAGCGATCGAGTATCGCGATACCAGTGATTTGAGTTTCGGTATATCTGAAATGACAACGCTGAATTTTCTGAGCCCGCATCCTAAAAGGAAGGGGAGAGCAAGGGGATCAGAACCCATATCGCCGCAAATCATAGCCCTGCAGCGGTTTTTCTGGGCGGTTGTAATAACCCTGTGCAGTTGCCGGACAATTCCGGGATGGAATTTTTCAAAGAGATTCTGTACAATAACGTTGTTCCTGTCAACGGCAAGGGTATACTGTGTAAGATCATTTGTTCCGATACTTATGAAATCAACACACTTCGTAATTTCGTCAATGAGTTCCACCGCTGCCGGGACCTCTATCATGGCACCGATTCCCGGTTTTTCAACCTGCGCTCCCTCTTCCCTTGACAGTTCCGTATAAAGTTTGTCGATAACCGTCCGGACATGCCGGATCTCATCGAGCGATATGATCATGGGAAGCAGAATATCAATATTGCCATGGATATTTGCCCTGATTATGGCTCTGAGCTGGGCATCAAGTATATCAGGCAGATCAATAAGAATCCTGATACCACGCCAACCGAGGTTGGGATTCGGTTCTTTGACCGGCGAGTAGATAAGCTTGTCTCCGCCGATATCAAACAGACGGATATCCAGAGGCATAGGGACAATTGCTTCAGCCATTTCCCGGTAATAGGAGTACTGTTCCGACTCCCTTGGTACTTTTGTTCCGTCGGTAAAGAGGTTTTCACTTCTGAACAGGCCGACACCCTCCCCGCCGGCAGTTATTATGGCGTAGAGCTCCTCCTTGAAATCAACATTGGCATAAAAAGTGATTCTGACTCCGCATTTTGTCGCAGCCGGAAGTACCGCAGTCAGGGACTCATCGGCATCACTTTTTTGTGCATCCTCTTTTTTCCTAACGTATCGGGCGATGGTTTTTTCTTCAGGGTTTGTAATAACGGTTCCTGTTCCTCCGTCTATGATAATTTGCATACCGGATGATACCTTCTGGGAGAGATTGCCCAGCCCGACTACAATCGGAATTTTGAGTGACTTGCATATCAGGGAGATATGAGAGGTTTTCCCGCCTGAATCGGTTAAAAATCCCTTGACATTGCTGCGACTCAAAAGAATGATATCGGCGGGAGAGAGGCTGGAGGAGGAAACAATCACTCCCTCAGGTATCCATGAGTGAAGTTTTTTGATATTAAGGTTTCTGATAATCCGATCCTTGATATCGCGCAGGTCATCGGCACGGTCCTGGAAAATGAGGTCATCGGAATTTATGAATCTCTCCAGATAGTGGTCGAACTCCTCCTCAATAACTATATTGGCCGTTTTGCGCTCCGAACGGATACGGGAGGAAATGGCATCGATCAATACCGGATCCTGAAGGATCATGATCTGCGCCTGAAACAGATTCGAGTATCCCTTTCCAAGTTTTTTTATTGTGACCCGCTCTATTTTTTTCAGTTCCTTTTCCGAACGGTGCAGGGCATCGATAAACCGCCCGATCTCTTCGTTGATGTTTTTC
>Ga0268284_1001383_pt1 | contig 12645 bp, 8 predicted proteins | sample saktaG_14_FD_190137 | JGI IMG/M metagenome (GOLD analysis project Ga0268284, IMG submission 190137) | Saline water microbial communities from Sakinaw Lake, British Columbia, Canada - sak_2013_06_06_40m | ecosystem: Environmental > Aquatic > Non-marine Saline and Alkaline > Saline ... | reverse complement strand
AATACGTGGTCATGCCATGATTCAATTTTTGTTTGACACGCATCAGCGACACATGAGCCGCATTGATATAGGGGTCCAGCAACACTTGCGCAATACCGAAGTGACGTTGAAGCCATTCAGGCGGAGGAAGCTCGCTCCGAATCGCCTCAAGCCGCTTCTCCATCTGGGCGACCAAGACGGGCTTATGAGTCTCGGGGGGTGTGCGAAAGAGTCCGATATGCATGAACAGACGTCCGAAGCCATCGTGTGCGAGGAGGGCTGAGATCGGAATCGAGAGCACAAGGCCCAAGGTCACGGGCAACATCCAGAAGAAGAAGACGGGCTTGATCTCGTAGGCGATCATCGCCATGGCCATGCCCATCAACGTGTGCCATGTGTGTGCACGCAAGATAGCGGGCCAGTCAATGCCGCCGACGTCGCGGCATTGCGTCCCCCAGGAGATCTCTCGCCCGATCAGGACGAAGAAGACCGAGAGCGAGGTGAAGAGCATCAGGATCGGCGCCAAGAGCGCGGAAAAGAGGTGTTCGATGCACAGGCTCAGCGTGACACGGATCATCCCGCCGAAGGCCACGCGCTTTGCGCGGTTGCAGACAATCAAGACCCAGGCTAGCACCTTGGGGAGGCTGAGGAGCGCCAACGTCACAAAGAAAAGCATGAGGGAGAGCTTGCCGCCCCCGATGTCCAGATAAGCCGAGATGCCGATATCCGCGTCAAAGGGCTGGATCGTGCGTGCCATGTCGCGATGGTATTGCAGAATGCCGAGGCCGAGGAAGATCAGCCAGAGCGGCGAGCAGAGATAGGAGAGGATGCCGAGGGTCAGGTGCATGCGGTTGATCGGTTTGAATCCGCGTGCGAACAGGAGCCAGCTATGCTGGAAGTTGCCACGGCACCACCGGCGGTCCCGCTTGGCACAGTCGATCATCGTCGGCGGCAAGTTCTCATAAGAACCCTCGAGATTGTAGGCGAGCCAGACTTGATAATTCGCGCGGCGCATCAAGGCCGCCTCGACATAGTCATGGCTCATGAAGCGCGCACGACCCGATCCCGGAAGGGCGGGCAGGGAGCAATGCTCGATGAAGGGGGCGGTTCGGATGATGGCGTTGTGGCCCCAGAAGTTTCCGTTGTAGGACTGCCAGAAGTTGAGGCCCGCCTGAAAGATGGGGCCATAGCAGTGACCGGCAAACTGGAGCATCCGGGCGAAGATCGTCTCCGACTGGATGGGCTGTGGCGCGGTCTGGAGGATGCCGGTCTGCGGATTGGCCTCCATCAATTGAACCATCTTGATCAGGGTCTTTGCCTCCATCAGGCTGTCCGCGTCAAGTACGACCATGTAGCGATAGCACTTGCCCCAACGTCTGCAAAAATCGCTGACATTCCCGCTCTTGCGGTTGATCGGGATGTGCCGCTTACGATAGAAGATATGGCCGAAGGCATTGAGCTGCTTGCAGAGGTCGATCCATTCAACCTCCTCTTCGATCCACTTGTTGGGGTCGGTGGAGTCACTAAGGATGAAAAAGTCAAAGCGGCGGTAGACCCCGGCTTCCTTCAACGCCAAGAACATGGCGCGCACGCCTTCGTAAACGCGCGGAACATCCTCGTTGTAGATCGGAATCAGCAGGGCGGTTGCCGGGAGCTGGCTGAGATCCTGTTCGCCAGCGGGCAGAGTCGCGGTGATCTCGTCGTTATCTTTTCTGCGCAGGAGCACAAAAAACCCAATACAGGCTTGGACAAATCCGAACACCACCATGCCGAAGAGGGGGACGAAGAGCCCAAGCATCGCGCCTTCAACACCCGTGAGCCCGCCGCGCCAGAGGATGTCCGCCATGAGCCAGATCGCGACAGAGGTCATGCCCAGTACGCAGGAGAAGAAAAAGAAGCGACGTTGCGCGGAATTGTGGGCGGGGTTGATGACCTGTATGGATAATCGGGTGTCGGGTGATTCGCTCATAGTTGCCAAGGTATCCTGTCGCGGTTAATGCGTGTACCAGAAGAGAAATCCAAGAAGCCACCAGAAGAGCCCCCAGACCAGCAGGGTTTTCAAGAGCGAAAACGTTTCGAAACTTTCCATCGCACTACCCATGAGTTCCGGCATGAGCCCGAGATCGATCTCACGCGGAACCATGCTCGTAAAGGCGAAGTCCGGCCCCGTCCGCACGATGCGGGAACGGATGATGTTGGCGAGTTCATCGGGCCGATTGACGGAGTCGAGGAAGGCATAAGGCCAGCGCATCGGGCCATCGCCGAGATAGAGCGCGAGCATACTGTTTCCCAGCGAGATGCTCTTTCCCTGCATCATCTGCTGAGGCAGGTAATGGCCAATCCATTCCTCGATGCGGTTACGCACCTCGTCGATCGCCAGTCCGGGAATGTTCAGCTCCCCTTCGACAGGGTCTGTCAGAATACGGTCATGGACGCGCTGCAAGACCAGCGCCGTCAGACGCGCGCGCTGCAAATGGCTCCCCACGCGACAGGCCCGGAGGTAGTTCTCGACCTTTTCGTAAGCCTCGTTCCATTCTTCTGCGCGCGCAGGATCCCACGGCGGGAGACTTATGGATTCCAGAGATAAATCCATGTTTCAGTCACCGGCTTTGCGTTTCTGCTGACAAAGGCCCTGCATTCCACAGGGGCTCCATCCTTAGGTGCCGCGGCTTTGAAGAAGACGCGCCATGTACGTTCGTAGGCATTATACTGCTGCACGGGCTTTCCAAGCAGGGTTGCGTTCTGGACGCTGACGCTTGCGGTCAGCACATTGGTCGAAGCGAAATCTTCCGAGACTTCCGGCCAGCGGAGATCCAGGACGAATTTGCGGATGACCGTCTTGCCGTCCTGGACACGGGCCAGATCCTCTGGGTCGGGAATGTCCGCGATACGCGTGGAGACCACGCGCCCAACGTCGGGCAACTTTGCGTTATCGCTGAACCACTGAATCTCGTAGGCATACTCCGCTTTCTGCCCTGGAGCAAGCGATTTCTTAGGCTCCCAGAAGGCGACAATATTATCATTGAACTCATCCACTGTCGGAAGTTCGAGCAGGCGTATGTTTCCCTCTCCCCAGTCACCAATCGGTGTGACCCAGGCAGAGGGCCGGTCTTGGTAATGAGCCTCAAGATCGGTATACGACGAGAACGAGCGATCACGCTGGAAGAGTCCAAAGCCCTTCGGGTTATTGTCAACAAAGGAACAGAAACGGAACTTGCCTTCATGGGCGAGCGGACGCCAGAGCCACTCCCCAGCGCCATTATTCATGAGCAATCCGTCCGAGTCATGCACCTCCGGACGGAAGTCCGAAAAACGTAGTCCCGACTGGCGTCCGTACCAGTACATGCTGGTGAGTGGAGCAATGCCGAGGTGCGCGATCTTCTTACGGGCATAGATCGCGATCCGGGTCCGTATCGATGTCGTGATCGGTCCAGGCGTGATGATGAACTCAGCCGCGCCAGCGAGGCTTGGGCTGTCGATCAGCCCGAAGACGCGGATGCACTGCTCCTTGTCCTCAGGACGGCAAAGCCAGAAGTCCCGGAAACGCGGAAACTCTTCCGCCCCGGGTCCGCCGCAGTTGAGCGCGATTGCCCGGGCGGAGAGACCGTAGCGCAGATCCTTGGCCAGCGCGCGAAAATAGGTGGCACCTTGAAAGACGACGAGCTCATCCAAATAATCCGGCCGGTTCAAGGGATAGTGTATCCGGAGGCCCGAAAATTTCATCTTCCCCTCGGGAATAGCCACGGTACAGTTCGTCCCGAAATCAAAAAGATCTTGATTGTAATGCACGTTCTCCACGCGGCCGCCTTGGATCAGGTGGACATCGACCTGATCACTCTGAATCCATCCGGGATGAAAGAGGTGGACTTGAAAAGGAATATGGTCATATCGCCAGATCGCTTTTTTCGGATTAAACCGGATGTCACGATACTGGTCGTAGGTGAGTTTTCGAACCTCCTTCGGTGGCTCCTGACGCCAGTCCACAAACGGGGCGTTAGCCAGTTGCGCTGCGCGCTCCTTGACCTGATCGTAGGTGTAGATATCGTCTTCGCGTGCAAAAGCGGTGGAGATCCCCACCATGAGAGGTAACAGAAAAAGAGGAAGAAACGTTCGTAGCTTAATCATGGCACACACTCACTTAACCACTGTTTTGACACAACGCTTTTAATTTCAGCTTAAAACCCACGGTGAAAAATTTATGTTTATCATTATGCACGGTTGGCGTTTGGAAATCAAGAACTCTGTAAAACGGAGGATATTCCAAAATCAGACTTCCCTCCGGAGCTCAAACCACATATAGTAAGAGCCTCTTCTGGCTATGAAAGGCGTTCAGGATGAAAACAAGAGTGACAAGATGCTGCTTAATCACCGCCGTCGTTTTCACGACCCTATCCGGTTTTGCCCAGTCCAAGTGGAAATATCCCGAGATGCATATGGGTGATTCGCTCGCCCACCATCAGGCCGTACTCAATTACTTTGAAGAGCAGCCCGCTGAAACAAAGCAGGCGGATGAGCTGATTTTTAAAGTCTTGGAAGCTAAAAAAAACGCATCCTATGCCGATATTGCGGCATCGACGGACATCCAGAGCTATTGTACCCGTTCAGGCCGTCTGCTCCTGGGCGGTCCCATGCTCGGCAACCTCTCACCCACTGGAGCAACCGTCTGGGTGCGGACTGTCAGGCCAGCAACGGTCCACGTGACGATCACGGTTGAGGGGAAAGAGGTGACGTACGGCCCCGTCCACAGCACAGCGGCATCCGACTTGACCGCACGGGTTCCCGTGACGCCCCTGCCCGCCAATAGAGCTTTCCCCTATCGTGTATGGGTTGATGGCTGCGTCGTCCCGCAATCCCAAGCAACCAACTGCGTGCTTCGCACCTATAGCGATGATGCCCTGCAAACGCGCATTGTCTTCGGGAGTTGCTTCCACAGTCGGATCGGCACACGCGAACTCATGGGCTCGATCCTCCAGCGCAAGCCTCTGGCCTGCCTCTTCATCGGCGATATTGCCGCGGATGACAAGCGTAACCATTTTGGATTGCTCCGGCTAGACTATCAGTTAAGGGATTTCCATTCCGCTTGGCGGAATCTTGTGGCAGAGATCCCTGTTTATGCGGCCTGGGATGACCATGACTACTATGATAACGATGTCTCAGGTCTACCAGCCGGGGCCTCTCAAGAGGACATGCAGAAGCTGCGAACCGTCTTCATGACCTCGTGGAACAATCCCTCTTACGGACTTCCAGATCAACAAAAAGGTATTTTCTTCCATACGCGCCTTGGCGCATTCGATGTCATCCTTCTGGACACGCGCTCGCTCAGAGGCACGAAGAAAGGCGAACCCAATGCCTATCTGGGCCCAGAACAAATGGCCTGGCTGAAGAAAACCTTGCTGGCGTGCAAAGGCCGCTTCATCATCCTCTCCTCCGGGACCATGTGGAGCGACTATGTCAGTAACGGCAAGGATTCCTGGGGCGTCTGGGATCCTCAAGGACGTGAAGAGGTCTTCCGCTTTATTGAAGAGAACAAAATCCCGGGTGTACTCCTCATCTCCGGCGACCGCCACGGTGCCCGCGGCTTCAAGATCCAGCGGCCGTCCGGCTATACCTTTTACGAATTTGAAGCCGCAAGCCTCGGCGGCTGGACAGGCCCCGGAGCGGGTCCGGGCGGCGCTGTTCAACTCTACGGCATACTCGGCACCATGGCCTTTGGCGAGTTTACCTGTGACACCACACCCCCCGATCCGACTGTCACCTTCAATCTGCGGGGCCAGCAAAACACGTTGCTTTACGAGATCACGCTCACTCGCTCCCAACTCACGCCCAAGAAATGAGAGCTTCTAACCTGTCCCTTTGTGGAAAGCGTGTAACAATGCGGCTGGAGATCCTCTGAAGGCTAGTAGAGGAGTATTATGAATAATCTGACAAGCTGTTCACGTTGTGGTAAGCCGGCGCCCCGCCGGGATTTTATGGGGCTTTGCCCGGACTGTCTGTTGGCGGCTGGACTCGGGAGCGTGGCGGATGCCACGGCGGCCGGGGCCGCAAAACATTTCACCCCGCCTGAGATTGAGGACCTGGCGCCGCTGTTTCCGCAACTGGAGATCGATGGGCTGCTGGGATGCGGTGGCATGGGCGCGGTCTATAAGGCCCGCCAAAAGAACCTGGACCGATCGGTCGCGCTCAAGATCCTGCCGCCGGATATCGGCCGCGATCCGGCTTTCGCGCAACGCTTCATACGGGAGGCCAAAGCGTTGGCGAAACTTAACCATCCGAACATCGTCACCCTCTACGAGTTCGGCCAAGCCGGCGAACTCTTTTATTTCCTGATGGAGTATGTGGATGGCGTCAATCTTCGGCAACTGATTCATGAAGGCCGTTTAGCAGCGCGAGAGGCGCTGGCCATCGTGCCGCAGATTTGTGATGCGCTCCAGTTTGCGCACGACCAAGGTATTGTCCATCGCGATATTAAGCCCGAGAACATTCTGCTCGACCGTCGCGGACGTGTGAAGGTCGCTGACTTCGGATTGGCAAAGCTGGTCTGCGCGGTTGATCCGTCGGATCGGGCAGAGCAGTCCGATCCGTCTGATCTTCGAGCGGAGGTGGCGCAACCCAGCCTGCTCATGGGCACTCCGGCCTACATGGCGCCGGAACAACGCGAGCGTCCGGCGGAAGTGGACCACCGCGCTGATATCTATTCGTTGGGCGTTGTCTTCTATCAGATGCTGACAGGCGAACTGCCCGGGAAGTCTCTGGAGGCTCCGTCCAAGAAGGTGACGATCGATGTGCGCCTGGATGAGGTTGTCTTGCGCGCCTTGGAACAGAAGCCCGAACGCCGCTACCAGCAGGTCAGCGAGGTCCGGACTATTGTGGAGACCATCGTTGCTGCGCCGTCAAACAAAGTTTCCGCTGGCATGGAGCAGGGGGGCAAGCCAGGCTATGCGTCAACCCTTGCGTTCATCATCCTCTATGTTGCGTACGTGGCGATGGTCTTCGTGACGGCATCGGAGTTGCCGGAACGTGTCGCGACGCATTTCGGCTTTGAAGGACGCGCCGACGGCTGGATGCGCCGGGGAGCATATCAGGTATTCGCGATTGCGTTCCCTCTCGTGCTCGGATTGTTTTTAACAGGCGTGTCAGCGCTAATTCGATTTTCCCCCGCCAAATACGTCAACCTTCCTCGGAAAGATTTCTGGCTGGTTCCGGAACGTCGGGCGCTGACGACAGCCATCATTCGCAGTCGCATGGCGTGGCTGGCGTGCCTGATGACGCTCTTCTTCGGTGGACTGCATGTGCTGACCCTTGAGGCGAACCGCGTCCAGCCGCCGCAACTGCCGATGGGTGGTCTCTTGATGGTCATGATCGCCTTCCTGATCTCGCTCATGATCTGGGTGATCCTGCTGCTGATGCGCTTCGCCGAAACAGGCGAAGGCATTAAGCACGTGCCGCAACAAAGCCACTTTGTTGAAAAAAACGACAACACGCCTCGCCATGTCAACCGTGTGTGGGTGGTTGTCGGCCTCTCAGTCCTTCTGCTCGGTCTTTTCAACGCGAAAAATCTGGCCGACCTACCCCATGCCCGCACCAACCCCGCCCGTCTGGCAGACTCGCCTCAGCAATTGCGAAAGCTTCCGACTGAGCAACTGATTGAAGTCAGTCTTACCAAGCCGCTCTCGCCCTGGGGCTGGCAAGTGCTGGAGAATCGTCGGTTGACCCAGGCCGATGCCGGGCAAATCATGGAGGGTATGGCCAAGTGGGTGCAGCGAGAAGAAGCAGACGGCCGTTCACAGCCGTTGAGTTGGGCAGATAGCTTTCTCATTCACTTGAACGAGCGCAACCTGCTGACCGACGAGCAGAAAATCCGCTTCCTCGTGGCCTTGCATGGCAACCTGCGTCCAGATGAGCCGTTGGCGCGTTTGCGTGAAGGCTCTGACCATCTTGGACTCACGACGGAATGGAGATATGTCTGGCGGCAAGATTTTTTGGGTCTTCAAATAATGAATGCGTTACAATCCGTGACACTGGACGGTCAGCAAGTCAAGGCAGAGAACCATTCTAACTATTGGAACGTTCAAAGCCTGAGCGTCACCGTGCCGTTGTCTGCGCTCGCGCCGGGTAAACACACGGTGAAGCTGGAGGTCCTGAGCGCGCTGGTGGCAAAGGACGATCTGGCCGGCTTGGTGCAGAGTGCGCCGCCCGTTGAGTGGCCGCCCGCGAAAAAACGCTGGACGCGCAGTGTCGAAACGGAGCTGGTCATCTATCCGCGCGATGCCGTGATCGTCAGCCAGACTGAAGACCCCGCACTGGATCCAGTGCGCAATGGCAACCTGACAGCCAAATCAATCATCATCCGGCCAAAAGGCAACAAGACGCAGGCTGTGTTGAACTTCCTCACGACTGACAAGTTACCGTTGCCGATCAGTTTCGATGTCGCCTTGCGCATTGGCGGACAGACTGTCCCGTGCGGGCAATTGTGGACAGTCAAGAAGGCCAATCGCAGCGGGGCCAGCGGTCAGGAATTGACGGCAGAACTTGACCGGGTCGCTCCTGAAATCAAGGAGGCGGACATCATCTTGACGCCCAATCCGACACCTGTTGAGCAGATCGCTTCAGTGGAGCGTATCTGGGGATGCGAAGTTGTGTTTAGCCATGTGCCATTGATTCGGCAGGACGTGCCGGGTGCTATGTCTGTACAAACGAAATCGCCTGCTGGCGTGTACGGAGAAGAAACAATGTCATCTTCCGACAACCCGCGAAATGTGAGCGTTCCAATGCGAAGAGTCATGTGGGGCATAGGAAATTTGTTGATCATTGGCGCCTTGTTCTTGCTCGTCATCGTGGCACCCATCGTGGGGATAGTGATCTGGATACGGAAAGCCAAACCCGGGCCGGGCAAGTCTGTTGCCATCGGCTGCGGGGTTGTCTTCCTGATCGGCCTATTGTTCGTGTTGCTGATGGTGGTTTTATTCTTCTCTCTACGCATTAATGCGCTGCACAATGCAGAAGCCAGGCAGAAAGAGGCGATAGACCGGCGCCACCAGCAACAGCAGATCGAGAGAAAAGAGGAAACAAATTTTAGGAGCATGCGTCGATGAGGATTGAAGACAAGCATGCGGCAGCGCATGAGGTCTTTGCGACGACGCGCTGGACCGTCGTGCTGGCTGCGGGCCGTAAGAACGATACGACCGCTGCGCGCGCGGCCCTGGGAGAGTTATGCCAGACCTATTGGTATCCGCTCTATGCCTACGTCCGTCGGCGCGGCTATTCGTCGCATGATGCAGAGGATCGGGTCCAGGGATTTTTCGCACGCCTGATCCGATTGAACTCATTGGCGGATCTGAGTCGCGAAAAGGGGCGCTTTCGGGCCTTCCTGCTGGCCAGCTTGAAACATTATCTGGCAGACGAGTGGGACAAGTCATCCGCGGCCAAGCGCGACAGTCGACGGACAATCTCATGGGATGCGCTCGAAGCGGAAGAGCGTTATGCGGCCGAGCCCTCGGATCGTCTCACGCCGGAGCGACTCTATGAACGCCAATGGGCGTTGACCCTGCTGGAACGCGTAGTCTGCCGTTTGCGTGGCGAGTACGAGTCGTCAGGCAAAGGCGAACTCTTCCAGGCGTTGCAGATCGCCGTGACCAGTGGTGCGGGAGCCATTCCGTATCCTGAACTTGCAACGCGACTCAATCAGTCGGAAGGGGCGTTGCGCGTGACAGTCCATCGCTTACGGCAACGTTACCGTCAGCTCTTGCGCGAGGAGATATCACACACGGTCGAGCGTCCTGATGAGGTAGAATCTGAACTCGCCGACCTGCGCCGGGTGCTGGCAGAGCCATAAGAATTACCTTATTGCGTGATTAGCGGTACATGCTGATGATGCGGGGGGTGATGTCGGTCAGGCTTCGCGCATTGGCGAGGAAGGCCGAGGCTTCAGACCCCACAGCGATCATCGGGACCGGATTGCGCGTGTGACCGCGAACACCCATGTCTTCGATGTTGCCATGGTCGCTGGTAATGACCAGCAAAATGCCTGCCGACACACAGAGCTTTTCAACCGCATCTAGAAATTGATCCAGCGTCTTCAAGGTCTCGCGCGCTTCCTCAAAATTGCTGGAATGCCCTGCGAAGTCGGTCTGAAAAATTTCAAAAAGCGTAAAGTCATACGCACGGGTCACCTGCAGCAAATGCTCCGCAGCCTGCAAGGGTGTGATCGGCTGAACCGCATGGCCCTTTTTAAGAAGGATTTCGCCCGTAATGTCATGCGTGAGCGCAAGCTTATCCCGCAGATCGTCCTGGGTGGAGATGGTCTCAGGCTGTGTCAGCGCCATGACCGTGGTGACGGACTTGAACCGGCGCGTCGCCAGTTCATCCACGCTGTCAATCATATAGGCGTCAGCAAAACGGCAACGCACCCCTTTGCGCTTGAGCGCCATGAAGAGATTGTCCTCGCCTATCAGTTTGCGCAGACTCGGCCCTGGGAAACCTTCGCAGTGTCGTCCCATGTACTGGGCGGCGTTCACGCCTGTAAACATAGAGGCCTGACCTGTCGCGCTCTGCGGGAGACCCTCCATATCCAGACACGCATCAATCGCGACCGAATGGCCTTTGATGAGACGGCACAGCGTCGGGCAAATATCCGGATTAATCGGATTGTCCTCGGCTACTGGACGCAGTCCAATACCGTCCACAAAGATGAAAACCATTTTCATTGTCTATTTAACCACGCTGGGCAACCAGGTTGCCAGCGAAGGAAAGAACATGAGTATGACGCACGTCGCAATAATAGCCCCCAAAAAGGGGAGGGCGCCTCGGAATATAGTGTGCAAGGAGAGGCTACGATCAATGCCGCTGACGACGTACACATTCATCCCCACAGGAGGTGTGATCACCCCCATCTGCGTCACAATAACAATAATCACGCCAAACCAAATCGAGTCAAACCCCAGCTTCATGACCACGGGATAAAAGATGGGGATCGTCAACAGAATCAAAGCCAGCCCATCCACGAAACATCCGGCGATTAAAAAGAATAAAATAATCAACGCCATAATCGCCATGGGCGGCAACGGCAACCCTGCGAGCCATCCCGCGAGCGCCATGGGAACTCCCGTCACAGCAAGAAAGTGACCAAAGACGGTTGCGCCGGCTACAATCACCAGCACCATGCACGAAGTACGAATCGTCTCCTGAGCTGCCGTCCACAACATCTTCAGTGAACAATTGCCCCCGAAAATGGCAATGAGGATGCTCCCGACCGCGCCCATGGCCGCGCCTTCGGTCGGCGTAAACCAGCCGACAAAAATGCCGCCCATGACAAACACAAACAGGACCACCGTTTCAATCACGCCAAACAATGATTTGAAACGCTCGCGCCACGGGACACGCGCCGTCGCAGGAGCCAGCGCGGGGTTCAGCAAACATTGAATATAAATCACCCCGCAAAAAAGAACGGACATGAGAATCCCGGGCAAAATTCCTGAAATAAAAAGTTTTCCAATGGATTGCTCGGTCAAAATACCATAGACAATAAAGACCACGCTCGGCGGAATCAACATGCCAAGCGTGCCGCCAGCCGCAACCGTTCCGCTGGCGAGCGCGTCATCATACTTGTGTTTCTTCATTTCCGGCAAGGCCACCGCAGCCATGGTCGCTGCCGTTGCGGGCCCTGATCCGCAAATAGCCCCGAACGCCGCGCAGGCGCCGACCGTCGCCATGGCCAGCCCCCCGCGCAACCCGCTCATCCAGCGGTTCGCAGTATCAAAAAGCCGGCCGCTAATGCCCGCATGAAACGCGACTTGCCCCATAAGAATAAAGAGGGGGATCACCGTCAGATTGTAATTCGCAAACGTATCATACAAATCCGAAGAGAGCACGGCCATGGCCGCGCGGTTGGTCGTCAACAATGCAAAGCCTACTGAGCCGACAATACCCATGGAAATAGCCACCGGCATGCTGCAAAACAGCAAGAGCGTCATCACCACACACCCAACGATTCCAATTTCAATCGGGGTCATGGGGCAACTCCTATCTTCATCATCTCCCGGCCTGGATAGACGAGATGAAACACAACCACAATCGCTGTCAACGCAAAGGCAGCCGCCATCACCCACGGCACCCAAAAAACAGGGATCTCGATCGTCGCGGTCACCTCGCCACTGCTCAACAGACGTTGCCCGCAGGAGATGCTTGCACATGTCGCAAACGAGAAGGCAGCTATCGTAACAATGCGCATCACGGCATCCACGACCAAACGCCCCAGTCGATTCAGCTTCTGGAAGAAATATTCAATGGCGATATGACCCTTCATGGCGGTTGTCAAGGGCAAGGCGCAGGCCATGGTGATCACGCCGCAAATGCGTACCACGTCATACGCACCTTTGACTGGGAAGCCCGTCGCCCGCAACGCCACATCACAGCAGGTGACCGCCATCATTAAAAAAAGAGCTGCCCCGGAAAGAATCGTCATCCCGTAAATCAGGTAGACCACGCCCTTCCAAAACAGACCCAACTGTTTTTTAGCACCATTCATCCGCTTTTATTTCTTTCCGACTTTCTCTTGCAACTCAGCCAAAAACGCAGACCCTTTAAGCCCCTTCTTGTCAGCCTTATCTGCGTTTTCTTTCAACAACGGCTCCACCTGCTTCTTCCAGACTGCTTGCTCATCCGCAGAAA
>Ga0268284_1001382_pt1 | contig 12650 bp, 9 predicted proteins | sample saktaG_14_FD_190137 | JGI IMG/M metagenome (GOLD analysis project Ga0268284, IMG submission 190137) | Saline water microbial communities from Sakinaw Lake, British Columbia, Canada - sak_2013_06_06_40m | ecosystem: Environmental > Aquatic > Non-marine Saline and Alkaline > Saline ... | reverse complement strand
GAAACTCCTCAGATACTATAGATTTTCCGGGAAAAGCTACCGAATTATTGAGTTGGTATACCTTCCCTATTTATTTTAGATTATTTCTTAGAGAAACTAATGATTAAATATTGTCAAAAGAACCGTCAGACTGTGTGAAAAGTATAACATTTAGCTTAATATAAATCCACAAAAATGGTATAATATAACCATATAAATATAAAAAAGAAGGTGGATTTATGGGGTACATAACAGGTGAAGATAGAAATCAGATCATACTCTTTCCTGAGAGTATAGATGAATATGTAAGTGACAACAATTCCATTCGGATAATCGATGAATATATTAAGCAGCTTGACCTGGAAATATTGGGCTTCAATAGGGCGGTTAACCCCTCACTGGGGAGACCACCCTATCACCCCAAAGATATGCTTAAACTCTACCTCTACGGCTATCTTAACCGTATCCGTTCTTCCCGAAGATTAGAACAGGAAGCCATCAGAAATTTAGAGATCATCTGGTTAATCCGGAAATTAAAACCTGACTTTAAGACCATCGCCGATTTTAGGAAAGATAACAAAAAAGCATTGAAGAAGGTCTTCCGGGATTTCACCAAATTATGCGATGAATGGGAGTTATTTGGCAAGGAACTGGTGGCTATAGATGGCTCCAAGTTCCGAGCCTGTAATTCTAAAAAAAATAACTATAACAGCAAAAAATTAGAAAGGCATCTTAAATACCTTGATGAGAGGATCGAAAGCTATATGCAGGAACTAGACCATCATGATATAACCGAAGCCTCTTTAGAAAAACCCGATGTTAATACCATAACAGAAAGGATACAGCAGTTGAAAGACCGCAAAGAAAAGTATGAATCATACCAGAGGAAACTAAAACAAAGCGGAGAAAATGAGATCTCCACCACTGATCCCGACTCCCGGCTGATGGCTAACCACAATAATGTTGAGGTAAGTTACAATGTTCAAACCACAGTAGATGCCAAACACAAATTAATTGCCGACTTCAAGGTTATTCAAAAACCAAATGACTTAGGTGAACTTGACAATATGGCCCTAAGGGCAAAAAAGCTCTTTGGGAACAAGACCTTTGAAGTGTTGGCTGACAAGGGTTACTACCAAGCTAAAGACTTAAAAAAATGTACAGAGAATGGGATCACCGTTTACATCACCAAACAAACCTATGCCAATGGTACCAAAGACCCAGCCTTCTATTCTGATCAGTTTAAGTATGATCCAACCAAAAATGTCTATCTCTGTCCAGCTGGAAAGGAACTCCATTATTATCGGGACAGGAAGAAAGACGGGAAGATAATCGGCTATGAATACCGCAATGATGCTGCCTGCAAAAAATGTGAATTTAAAGAAAGATGCACTAAAGCTAAAAAAGGCAGAACCATCTGCCGGCATGCTGATCAGGACTTCCTTGATCGGATTGATTCACAAACCAAAAGGAACATAAAAAAGTATAAGCTTAGACAAATGATTGTAGAGCACCCCTTTGGCACCATAAAACGAGGCTGGGGTGCCTATTTCTTTCTAACCAAAAGAAAGGTTTCGGTTAGTGCTGAGATCTCCCTATCATTCCTGGCCTATAACCTCAAAAGGGCCATCAACATCCTGGGAACAGAAGAGATATTAAGAAGATTAAGACAAAGAAGGAAAGTAGTACTGGCATAAGTATTACTTTTGCCTTTAATTCTATTTTATCATACAATAAGCATTATTTTTGGGTAAATGTGTCCAGTGATAGGGGTTACTCTAATAAAGGTTAGGTAGTTTGAGTTTTTATGAAAAATGTTATAATTAATTTTCACACGGTCTGACGTCCCCTTGTCTTTCCTTATATGAAGAATTTATTATTCTTTCTAACGTTTCAGATAAATAAATAGGGAATATCCTATTTATTCTATTCTATGAAAGTTTCAATCATCCAGCTAAGAATTACTCAAACTCCATAGGCTGTCACGGTAGGACAGCCAGTTACCTGACTGCCCCCGCACAGAGCCCAGCGAGCGGAATTACCGCACTGGGCTCTTTAGAGATACTCGCTTCCGTAAAAGACACATTAGTATTGCCTTCTTTGCTATTCCTTGCAGAGAGGTTTGCATTTGTTCCTCCAGTCCAACAGTCTGGCAAATGTTTCCTTTGCAGGCTAGGTATTTTGTCAGCCCCTTCCTCTATTTGTTATGGTTACCCATTTCAATGCAACGGTATGGGTGGTTGGCTAGACCTTACCCAACAAGGACTTTCGCCCTGCAAGAAATATAAAACTTCTTGGCGCTCGTCCGCTAAAAGTTACCGAATTATTAAACTATACAGCTGCCCATTGTCACACAATCTAGACTTTGTTATATTTCAAGACCCTATAAACTCATATGATTTTTTACACTATTAATAGTTTCACATGTCTTAAGAAATTCTTCAGCTTTTTTTGATAAAGTGATAATGTTTGGCCAGTCAGCGGTAATTATATCTTGCGCATGTGCCAAATCATCTCTTAAATTATTAAGCTCTTTTAATAATGCACAAAAATCATTTTTATCACATTGTAGCTTTTCTAAAAGATCCTGAGTTTTTGAAATAATTGTATACTTATCACAAAATTGCAAACAATCTACTAAATCAATTTCTTCATTTTTACTTTCATTGTCCACGAAAAACTTTTTTGCTTTTTCATTTCTTCCAGGAGAAATCAATTTATCCCAGGAGTTTTCAGGAAATCGCTTACGGATAATGCGAAGCATTTGCATTTCTATAAGAGAAATAAGAGAAAAAAGCCACATTCGTATGGGTACCTTTTGTAAGTCTCCTCGAGTGATAATGCCTGCTACCCTACCAAATGATAAAATAAAAACGCGATTGAATTTAATAATAACTTCCAATACTTCGGGGATAGATGTGTTATCAGATAAAAGTTCACACTGATTGAATTCCTTAGAATATTTACCAAGCTTCCCCTCAGCCAAATCCCTCCTATAAGCATAGCCATTAATTGTACCGTTCGTTCTAACTCCTACGACATCAAAAGCATTTTCATCCAATATTACTTTTACATCTTGAGCGATTGCTGATTCATCAAATGAGCAGAATGATACTGTAATATGGCGAGCTTTAACACTTTTATCAAAAATTTCTCTCAAATCCTCTATAGATGATTTCAATTGTTTCATTATTATACCCTTTCTTTTTTATAAAACATTTACTATTGCCAAGATACCCTACTCGAAAGATTTTCTTAAAAAAGAAGATCTGTAGCGGGGTCTCAACATTTGACATAACTATCCCGGATGTCAAATGTTGAGACCCCTTATATATTTCAAAATTGATCTCTTTTTTTAATAAGGTTCATATTGTACCGATACTTATAAACAGCTGATTTTGCCTGACCATAACTAAAGCCCATTTTCTCTAAATGCTTTATACATTCTTTTGGTTTAATATTGCAAGCGTTAAAATTGTCTAAAATTTTATCGTATTTTTCTTGCGTCATCCTAGGCCCAGCTTTTTGATGATTTTTGTGGTGAAGATAAACATACACTCCATTTTTAGCTTGTTCGTGAGATGCGCCGGCATTAATAAGGATCCTTTCGCATTTAGAGTACGATAACCCCTTTTCACGAGCATTATACTTATCAAGAATTCGAGTATATTCCCCTTTTTTAAAATGTTGAATACGTTCATTCATTTTTTTACTCCTTTAATCTAAAAAAATGGATCCCATTTATTCAAGACATTTAGTTCAAATAAAAATAATCAATTTTCTTCCTGGTAAGGCGAAAGAATCTTATTATTTGTAAAAATTATCAACCTTTTACAAGCCCTAGTTATAGCAACATAAAAATTTTTAGGACATTTAAATTTGTGCGCATCCAAAACAGCCACCGTATCAAACTCCAAACCTTTTGTGAGCAAAGTGGTCCCGATACATTTTCCTTCAATTTTTCGCCCTATTCTTCTTTTAATATTTCTAATTTCTTTCATTGCTTCATAAACTGATATATTTTTACACTCTGCTTTTTCAAGTGCCCTGCATAAACAATTAAAAAGTTCCACCCTGTAACACTTTATATCAGGCAATTTATTTGTTTCTTTTAATATTTCTAGAATTAATGTTAATGAAAATTTTTGTTTTATCTTTTTAATATCTTTATCAATTGAACAAACAAGTTTTTTATCACTTTCAGATCTTTTTTGCATGACACCACTTTCATTAAACCATATTTTTATCGATGTTTTTCCATTAAATAGTTTAATAAATAATTTATACAAAATATTGTAAAAATTACTCGAATTCATCTTGTCAAATTCTTTTGAAAATTTATAAAAATCTTTATTGTCCAAAGCTTCGACTAAAACAAATGAATTATTAAAACTTCTTGTAAAATTTATCCTTACATTTATATTTGCACTATCAGGATGTATAACTAAAAGATTCTTATCTTCCATTAAACTCCAAATATTTCTATTATAATCCGTTCTAGGATCATATTTATCATTTTCGTTTATTACCAAAGTTTCTATATAAGTATTAAACAAATCTAAATCTATTTCTCTTTTTTCTTCTAATAAAGTTCTTATTTTCTTTAAGCATTCCCCTAAACCAGGATTATTTGTTTTCCATCGCCACGGTTCAGTTAAATTAGGAAACTTTTCAAAATCATTAAGATCTTCATCGAAATCGACCAAAGTATCTCCATTAAAGTCAAATATTCCCTGAAGATAATCGCCTAAAATATGAATCGGCAAAATTTCTCCTAAAGTTTTAATAAAATTATGCTGGCCAATGATACAATCTTGATACTCATCAACAAATAATCCTGAATACGTTGATCTAACTACATCTCTAATTGGATTTAATTTAAATAAATTTTTTGCTTTATCGATTAAGAAAGGATAATAAGCTTTGCTATCCTCTTGTTCTGGAACATCATCACCACAATAAAAAGCATTGACATATTTTTGTGCAAAACCTGTAATTGTTTCAACCCGATAATGTTTATAATCAATGCCCTGTTGTATTATTTTTTCTTTTAATGATGCAACCCCTGCATGTGTATGGGTTAAAATGAGTTGTCTTCCTTTAGTATGTTTTAAGCATATGGCGATAGCGTGTGTTTTTCCGTTCCCTGCCGGGGCAACTACCATACTTTTTGATTCAGAGACAAATTTTTCAAAATTCATTACTCATCAATCCATTTTGAAAGTTTTTCTAATTGCAACTTTATTTTTTTACTATTTAATTCTTCGAAACATTCAAAGATAGTTACACCTAAAAATTCGCCATGATCAATCCGTTTAAACCATTTGTTATTTTTAGCGACTTTCCCCATAGCTTGTCTTATTTCAGGGGTATCTGAATATTCAAAATTATCAGAAAAAATATTTTTGTATGTTGACTCAATTGATTGCATTACTTGTTTTACATCCTTGCACTTGTCATTTGCCACATAATCAATTAATTTTTCTATTCCATTCCAAGGTAAATCTTGAAATACTTGTTGCTCAATAGCCCTGCCTTCGTCACAGTCAAATATTTTTATACCTAATTCTTTTAATTCAGATTTTGATGGTTTTAATTCGTTATCATTATCTGAATCACAAAAAACAGATACAGATTTATCTAAATCTTTTAATTTTATTGCTCGTTCTATAAAATTATTGCCCTCACCAAGAACATAAACGCATTTGCAAAACGACATACATTTCTCACCTTTCTTTTTGCGATAAGCATCCAAAGCTCTGCAAATGCCTATTTCAGTTTTACCTTCACAGACAATTACTTTTTTAGCATATCCCGCTTCGGGGCAAGCCCTGATAATATTTTGAAAATTTTGATTAAGATTTAAAGTTTTGACATTCCCTTCATCATTACTTATCATCACTAAATCATCTGCTTCTAATTCAGCTATTACTTCGCATGAATGAGTCGTTATGAATATTTGTCCTAAATTGTTCTTTTTTAATGATCTGATTAAATTTCTAACTCGATCAGGCTCTAAACCCTGCTCAACTTCATCTATTAATATAATACCTCCATACTGGACAAGTATAGTTTGTATAGCCATTGAGATTAACCTTTTGGTTCCTTTACCTTTTAATCGTAATGGCACATTTTCATCATGGAGGCAAGTTCTTCCCCCTTTAATGTATAAGTCTCTAAAATCAATCGTTGTTTTTGCATTTGATAAATCAATCCCAAAATCTGCCGAAGTAACTATAATATTATCAGTAACATTTTTAAATTGGCTAAAACTATCTTGTCCAATTTTAGTTATTGCTTCACGGATAGCATCAATAATAACACTATTTTTTTCGTCTTCGGAAGATTGACTTTCTCTGAGAATAGAATATAGCGGATTACCTTTATTCCAAGAAAAATGCCGGTCAATATAATCTGATACCATAAATACATTGAATTTTGCACGGTCGTTAACAGACATCCGTATAGGTTCTTGTCTGTTATTTACAACAAACCATTGAGGTTCTAAATCTTTTTTAACCTCCAATTTTATGGTTAAAACTTTCTTATAATCATTATGCAATTCATCTTGAATGACACCTCTATTATCAAGTCCCCTTATATAGAGACCATATCTATCCTCTCTGATTAACTTTTCAGGAAGATCAAGCAATGAAACTTCTATTTCTATAGAATTATTTACATTTCCTTCAAAAAAATCACTGTCGTAAAAAGAGAGGTTCCAATTTGGAGATAAAACATAGGAAATTGCATCTAATATGGTTGTCTTGCCAAAATCACCACGACCTAATAAACAAATAAAATTCTTGCTGAATTTTTCCGAAAAAGTTTTTATCCCTCGAAAATTACTAATTTTTAACTCATGTATTCTCGCCATACACTATCTCCTTTCATCCGAAATACCTCTGCATTAGCGCGTTGAAATGGTTGTTCATTTCGCTTAGGGACGCACGCATTTTTTATTTAATAGAGACACATAATATTTATTCTATGGTTTAATTTTCCCTTTTACAAAGTCTCCTTTTAGGATATCTATCTACAGCAATACCTAAAGCCCCAGCCATCTGGTTAAGAAACTTCTCAGATCCTATAGGTTTTCGCTAAAAAGTTACCGAATTATTGAGCTAGTACAACTGTCCCTTTGACATTTACGAAGTTGGTATAAGCCGATTTGGGCGAACAAAGCGAGTTATATAGCACGTTTTATATGAAGTATCGGTAATTTTAATCATTAGTTATTTTTTCAAACTCATTTTCAAATTCTATTTTACGCATTTGCTCGTTATAAAAAGGCATGCCCCATATAATAAATTTCTTTGTTTTCCATAGGACGTTAATTTCTGCTTTTTCTTTTAAGGATTTAAAAAATTCTTCTTTCCATGCATCCTCTTTTAATAAATGGGCACCCTTTGGCTCTATGATTATCTGATAATATAATGATTGTCCGGTTTCCTTCTTCTCTAAAAACAAAACAAAATCTGGTTCCATTGCACGTCCGTCATCAAAATTATATAATTGGAAATATCTCTCATTACGAATGAGGTATATTTTACTATACTTTATTTTTAATTTATCATACGTTTTATTTATAAATTTTATTAAATGTTTTTCTTCTGACGTTCCATAGTTATCATTAAAGACGTACCACTCTTTATTACTTAAATCCAGTTTCAAATCTGGATTTTGAGTTTCATTTTGCCCAACACCATGTTCCTGGTCTTTATCTTCCCGGACATAGATATTTAAGGTTTTATCTTTAAATGTCTTATTTACTTCATAAGGTTTAAATTCTTTTGTTCCTTTAAATTCTACATCTTCTGATATAATTATTTGGCTAATTTTTTCTAATATATTTATTGTTATTTCTAGTTTTAGTTTTGGGGTCAAATTATTAATTTGATTCGATAGACCTTTAATATCAACCTTCACTTTTCCCAAATAATTTATAGAAGTTATAAATTCAGAAACCGATTTTATGTTTGGTAAAAATGATTTTAAATTATTAAACTTATAAAATTCTAACCTATTCAATGCTTTTCTGATAATATTAATACCAAAATCTGTCAGACTATACTCTTTTTCCTTCAGCCCTATATTAGCAACATTTTGGTTATCAAAAATTGTAGTTACTGAGCTAATTCCGGTTTCTAACTTAACTTCAAATGATTGTGCAATTATTGAAGTCGGAAGTTTTAATATCTCGCTTCGGACATTTTTTAATTTTTCGTTCAGGAAAATGATACCATTTTTATAAATATCAGATTCTTTAAAATCTGGTTTTAAGGTAAGTTGTATCTCCCTTGATTCTTTAGCTTTAATACCAATTTCTCGTAAAGCAGTATTTAATTCCTGTATATATCTTGGATTATAGGCACTATGGTAATATAACTCTTCACAAATACGAAGTTCGTTTTCGATATCTTTGTCATATTTACGCTGGTATAGTGGTTGTGTTTCTTCTATTCGAAAGGGACAATACCTTGCGCCTCTTCCAATAAGTTGTGCTTCTGACATTGTAGTTCTGCCTGGTATACCATCTTTTGCATCTCTTGTATCATATAATCGAACAATATCAAAAAGATTTAAAACATCCCATCCTTCATTGAGCATATTTACAGCAAAAATAGCTCTATATTCATTATTTTCATCTTCAAGTGTATTGATATAAATCTGCTTTTCTTCACTTTCTGACTTGCTATTTACAATGATACATTTACCTTCTGAGAAATCCTCTTCTATTTCGGTAACAATATTCTCAATAGAAATGTTATTCTTTTCAAAATATTCAAATATCCTATTAATTGCTTTATCGTTGTCAGGACGATTAAACTTTTGAATATCTTGTTCTTTTAGGTTCCTTACCCTACCTTTAAACTCTTCATATAAATTTTCACTTTCTGCTATCGTCCTTGATTTAAATAAAATAACCGGTTTAATCCTCTTTTTATATTTTTCAAATATCTTTCTTCGGTATTGGCTTAACAATAAACCCTGCAATGCACGGTCTATCGGTGGTAAATCCGCCTCTAAAACCTTCACTTCTTTGGAATATCCATCTAAACGGAATTGTTTTAACGGGTAATCGAAAAGGTGTTTATCAAAATATTTATTAGCGATATCTTGGTTAGTAAAGTCTGTGGTTGCAGTAAATTCAAGTAAAATATTATCAGGATTTGACCTAAAGATGCGATTTACCGTACCTTCCCAACTTATCATTTCTTCCTTTTCTTCCTTTGTTAACTCTTTCCCTCTCTTTGTCTCTACATTGATATGGTGAGCTTCATCTGAAAGAAGAACAATTTTTTTATCGGTAAAATCATCATAGGTAATAGAATTTTCACGAGGAGTATTTAAGAGAGAGTGTAACCCTTGAATAGTTGAAAAAACAATATTTATATCCTCCTGATTAGCAATTTGAAAGTTATCTACTTCTTTAATACGAACCTGTTTATCTCCAAAAGTAACATTTTCAGAAAAAAGGTATTTTATAGATAAAGGATTTAAGAAATTGTCTCTGGTTTTATTATTATGTTGGTGCTATTTACAAAAAAGATAAAATTACGATATCCCTGTTCATAAAGATAAAGGATTGTTCCTGACATAATCAATGTCTTACCGCTACCCGTTGCCATATGAAAAAGCAATTGTGTAGGTTTTTGTTTCATCTGTGGGTTGTTCATATAATATATGAAACGAGAGAATGCCTCTATTTGATATGGTCTTAATTGAAATAAAGGATTTAGATTGCTTTTTATAATAGCTGGGACTTCAGGAAAAGAATCATATTTATATAGAATAGATATTTCTTGCTCTAATGTTTGTTCTGGCATATTTATTTTACCTCATAAAACTGTTTATTTAATTCTTTATCTTCTTTACTAATTTCATATTCGGTGTCATCTATTTCTGATAGGTTAACATATAATTGATTTTTATCTAAGCATTCAATTAAAAATTTCTTTTGATTTTCTAAACCTAATTCTTCAAATTCGTTGACATTTTCATCAAATTGTTTGACATCAACCTTATAACTCAAAAACGCTTTTTCTTTCATTATTTTCCAAATGTCAAGAAGTTGGTTAGTAGTGGTTGCTTTATCAATTTCATCAATATATTTTTCATTAAATTTCATTAATTCACAGTAAGAAAAATCTCCACCACCCATCCAATTAACTGATTTTGAAATACCTCCTTGCTCACCATTAATAACTTTTTTCATTCTTTCAACAATTACATTTTCTATGTAGTCCATTTGGTCAATGCCGATATATCTTCTTTTTATTTTGTGGGCAACTGCTGTGGTTGTTCCGCTTCCTAAAAAGAAATCTAAAACAATGTCATCCTCTTTTGTAGAAAGCTCTATGATTCTTTTTATTAGTTTCTCCGGCTTTGGAGTTGCAAAAACATATTCACCAAATAATTTGATAATTTCTGACCGTGAAATTTGATTATGACCAACTTCATCATAAAGCCAAATACTTTTTGCAACCACGCCTTGTTGAACTTCAGAAAGAAATTGCTTTATCTGAGGTTTTGCCTCACCATTTGCACCAAACCAAATTTTATTATTAGCAAGCATTTTTTTGTAATTATTTTCTGATGTTTGCCAACAACTACCTTTAGGAGGATTAACAATTTTGCCTGATGGTATTTTGATAGGGTAATCATAATCTTTTGTGTATGTCTTAACAGAAAACCCACCTGGCTTCCAATCGCCTCTTTTGTCATTGTCTGGGTTACTGTATCTATTATTCATTTCATCAGTTCGTGGAAGTAGATTGGGTTTGAATAATTCTTTGTTCTTTGCAAATACAAGTATATGGTCGTGATTATCACTAAACCATTTGGCATCATTAGAAGGAGAATATTTTTTCTGCCAAATGAAATTAATTATAAAATTTTCCCTGCCAAATATTTCATCACAAAGGATTTTTAAGTAGTGTGATTCATTATCATCAATGTTTATCCAAAGGCTTCCATCTTTACTCAATAATTCTTTTGCAATTCTCAATCTACTTTTCATAAAAGTCAGCCAAGAAGAATGATTGAAATTATCATTGTATTTAAAACTATCATTCCCGGTATTATACGGTGGGTCAATATATATTAGTTTTACTTTTCCAGCAAAGCGTTTTTGAAGTGAATGTAACGCAAGTAAGTTATTCCCTCGTATAATTAGATTATCATTTCCTTTTATTTCTTGGACTTTATGTTCACCATCTTTGTCTATTCTTTTGAATTTAGTTAAAACCTTAGGTTCAGTAAGTCGGTCAATTTCATCCGGTGCAAGTATTTCATTGTAAAATATTTCATCTCGTTTCTCATCTTCTTTTTCTTGTCCTCCTTCTAAGAGGCAATCTTTGTAAGGCCAAGCTAAAACAACCTCTTTACTTTCAGAAAGATATTCTTCATTTTCAGTTACAAGCCCTATTTGGTTTTTAAATGAAGTATAACTATCAGGTAAGAATGCTTTATTACTGACAAATTTTTGGAATTTTATCTTATCAAAAACAAGCACTCCATCAACCTCTTGGAAAAAATGTATTTTAATGGGTTCACTTTTTAATAAAAGTCTAATCAAATCAACATCAAGTTTAAGAGCCGATTCAATTATTTTGTTCTTTAAAAGGTTACCTTCAACAACTAACCGTTCATCCTGCTCTAAAAGTTTTTTAAGTTCTTCTAATAGATTTTGCATTTTTCGTCCCCCTAAAAAATTGACGACGTTTCTTATAACGTTTCAAGCACAAAAGAAGTTTTTGCGAAGCAAAAATTTGGGTGAAGCCCATAGGCGCGAGCCTTTTATGCTGCATTATACACTGTGCCTTGTAAGAAAAATCTCTAATTAAACACCCAAAAACCCCTTTGAGGCTCCTTTTTTATATGCCATGATTTATCTTTTAAAGTATCTAGCGCTCCTCGTACAATATGTTTCCATTCTGGTTGATTAGCACCTGATTTGCAATTTTCACTGCATAAGTAGTTATCGTCGCATAGACTTGGATATTTAGATCGTACACAATCGTATATGTAAGTTATATACTGTCTTCCCCGGGGTACAAAACTGAGTTCTATCCTTATCAAATTTTGATAAAGTTCCTGAGTGTCAGCTCTCGCCATACTTTTCCACCCTTTCAGATTTTCTAAGATGTAAACGGGCATTACACATAACGTTTGCGTGTATAAGATGTCCGCCCGTAGGCAGATATGGGCGAAGATTCACCGTTATAGAAACCTTCGCCGAATACAGCACGCCCTGCTATTGTGATATGCTTTTCTTTTTATTTTTTATCGAGAAATTACTGATCAAGGCTCCTATTTTTTTCTAAATTCCATTTACTAATTCTCTTAAACTCGTAAATATTTATTTCTTCATTATCATCAGGTGTTCGACCTAGTTGTAACTCAACATTTCTTTTTGTTTCATAAGGTGACAGGGATTGTTCTATATGAATTTTAGCATTTGCTTTAAATTTGTGAGTAATTTGAATAAATTCCTCTTCCGTTTCGGTTCCTTGATTTTCTATTTGGATCACATCTCTTGAATTTAAAAAATCATATTTTCCGTCAATTTCATAAATCGTATCTAATCGATCATCTTGAAACTTCTTTTGACTTTCAGTATCCAAAGGAATCTTTTTATCCTTATAGATTTTTCCAAATTTTTCTTC
>Ga0268284_1001380_pt1 | contig 12655 bp, 17 predicted proteins | sample saktaG_14_FD_190137 | JGI IMG/M metagenome (GOLD analysis project Ga0268284, IMG submission 190137) | Saline water microbial communities from Sakinaw Lake, British Columbia, Canada - sak_2013_06_06_40m | ecosystem: Environmental > Aquatic > Non-marine Saline and Alkaline > Saline ... | reverse complement strand
CTTTCAAAAAATATTCCCGAGAGGGAAAGGGCAATAGTTTTACGATTTAATCCGTGGAATTTCTCTGACCAAAACCAACTAATCAATCAGTTTTTTAGACAGCTTTCTGGGGTATTGAAGCGTCCGGAGTTAGGAGAAGAAGCTAAAAAGGCAGGACAGCAATTAGAGAGCTACGGCGCACTATTTGAGCCATTGGCCTCCGTTCCAATTTTTGGGTTGAAAGCAGCCGTCGTTGGTAAGTGTGTAGGTTGGGCAGGTTCTGCGTTTAAAAGATGGGGTATGCATCGGTCTGAGGATTTAAGTGTAATTAAGGAAAGTTTGAACACAAGTATAAGTAAGCTTAAAAGAAAAATCATTGTTGTCATTGATGATATTGATAGGTTGAATAATGTAGAGATAAGGCAAATATTTCAGTTGGTTAAGTCGTTATGTGATTTTAAGAATACTATTTATTTTCTTGTATTTGATAAGCATGTTGTTGTAAAAGCACTTTCGGAGGTTCAGTCTGGAGAAGGAAATGATTATTTGGAAAAGGTTGTCCAGGTTCCATTTGAAATACCCACTATAAGTAAGGATGATTTATACAGGTTTTTATTTAGTCAGCTTGATGCGCTTGGTGTTTCTGAGGATAAATGGGGTCAGACCTATTGGGGTAATATATTCCATAGTGGTCTTAAGTATTTTTTTGAAACACTTAGAGATGTAAACCGTTATGTCAATGCTTTGCGTTTTAGTTTTGAGATAGTGAAAGATTTGGTTAATCCTATGGATTTTCTTGCGATAGTTGGTATTCAGGTCTTCCTCCCGGATGTTTATTACGGAATACGAGATAATAAAGATTTATTTGCCGGTATATCTAATAGGGGAAGTCAGGCCGTAACAGACCAAGAAAAGAAACGCTGTAGTGAAATTTTAGCGAGAAACCAAAGCATTCCCCAGGATGTATTATTAGATTTACTAAAGCGTTTATTTCCAAGGTTGGAATCTGTATACGGTAATAATAATTATGGAGCTGATTGGCTTGATAATTGGAGGAAAGAAGGAAAAGTTTGTAGTCCAGATGTTTTTGATGTTTATTTTCAATTAGCATTACCGGCAAGTGAAGTTAGTCAGAAAGAAATGGAAGCGATACTTTCGTTATCTGGCGAATCGGAGGCATTCAAGAATGCAATATTAGGTTTGAAAAGTGACGGTAGGATATTAAGATTTCTGGAAAGGATGGAAGATTATACAAAGGATTTTATTCCAAAAGAGAATATTGAGAAGGTAATTTCAGTCTTTATGGATATTGGCGATTTATTTCCTGAAGGAGAAACAAGTTTCTTTGCTACTGATACTCCAATGAGACTCTTACGGATATTTTATCAGTTAAGTAATCGGTTTGAGATTAAGCAGGAGCGATTTCATATCTTTAAGAAGAGCATAGAGGGTGCCACGCAAAGCTTGTATACTATAGTTCATGAGGTAAGTGTTCAGGATCAACAACACGGTAAATATGGGCTTAGTGATAAGCCGAAGCCAGAAGAAAATTGGACATTAGATGAAAATCAGCTATTGGAGTTAGAAAAGTTAGCCAGGATTAAGATTGAAGAATGGGCTAATGATGGTCGCTTAAAGAGTCATAATAATTTGTCATCCATTCTTTTTCGTTGGGTAAACTGGGGGAATAAAGAGGATGTTATAGCCTTTGTAGATGGTATGATTAAGGATGATAGTGGCCTGATAGATTTTGTAACAGCTTTTACAGGGAGAAGCTTTAGTTATGGAATGTCTGATCATGTAGGTAGGATGCAATGGCGGATTGACCTGAAGTTAGTTGATAGATTTGTTGATTCTAAGATATTAGAGCCAAGACTTAGAAAGATATTATCTTCCGCATCATTTAGCCAGTTGAAAGATAAGCAGAAGTCGGCGGTGAAAACTTTTCTTGATACTTTTGATGGCAAGTTGAAGGACTACTAAAAATAGAAAATAAGTAGAGAAACAAATATACAATTAGTTATAAGTAGTTTTTCTGAAGCCTTAAAGCAGATATAATATACTTGATATTTTGACTATTTGAGGTAGTTTGTAGTTAGACAATCTGGTTTATAGCTATACCTTAAAGAGGACATAAGGCCTCTAACTGTGAAGTAGGGTAAGCTGCATCTCTCCCCGAAAGGGGGGCGGGAAATGCAGTCTTATCGGATTTACTTCACAGTTGCCGGTGGGAATATGCGCCCGCTTTTTATTGTGGTAGGTTGGGGCAATAAGGGATTGAGGGAGGGAAAATAGGCTATGATTAAATTAAATAAAGCACAATTAGTAGTATGTTGGATGATAGTGTTGTTGGTTTCTTTTTTAATATTAGCTCCGGCAATAGAGGTAGAAAAACTTTATCAATATAAATCTAAAGATGGTTGGGAGTGGAAAGGTCATTATGATAGGAAAGGGGAGTATTTAGATGAATTGGGTAACCCTTATAAAGTAGAAAATTCAAAGGCTCCCAAACTTGTATTAGATGAAGAGTCTGCTAAGTCTAAAATTACTACGAATGGCACAAAGACTAATAATATCTTTGATGATATCTTACCTGATAAGCCTATTAGAAAATATTATTATGCCGGAAGTTATAATAAATATTCATTAAATAATGGGGATCGGCGAAATCCAATACACCCATATGAGCGTCTTGCTATTGTTGTTGTGCTAAACGGTCTCTTGTTGATTTATAGTTTAGGAATGATAAAGTTACCCAAGTCTAATGAATAAAAAACAGGAAGAGTTAGCAAAGAGGAATGCGGCTTTAGATTCTGTGAGCGTAAAGCTAAAGTTTCAAAGAGAAGGCATAGAGATTGATTTTACAGAAGAAGAACGAGATGCTCTATTAGATGTTTTTAATTGGTTTAAAAAATCAAATTTTGATTGCCCTAAATGTGGTCAGTTGCTTAATAAAGAACAAGAAATTGATAAGAATACAGATAAGCAAAAGAAAACTTTTGTATGCCCTTGGTGTTCCAAAGAAAGCAATATCGCCGAGTTAAAATAATTAGAACTAAGGAGGAACAGATAAAGAAACTGTTCTGTCTATTTCTTATAGTAATATCAATGATTGGATGTGCAAGTTTTAAAGAAGGGTATCTTAAATCTTGGCGGGCTGGTGCAGAAGAACGCGCCAAGATCCCCTCTTTTAAAGAAGCATATCTTAACGCTTATAGGGATGGTATGAATGAAAGTGAAAAACAAAGTATTAAAGGCATTCCCTGGGAGAGTGCCAAGACATCTTCCGTGGGAAACGAGGGAGATTTCTGGAAGGGGCTTATGGGATTAGGATGGAACTCTCTTATATTTACTGGTAATGTTATCTCTTCTGCAATCCCTGAAGAACAACCTGTTAGTAATGTGGTTATAGGTGGTCGGGGGCCAGGTTATTCATGTCCAGCTGGCTATTATTCATCTCCAGATGGATGCCATCTATGCCAAGGGAGTAGCTGGCCTTCTATTAATACCAATAATCATCCGGTCCAACGGTAATGTTGCGATAAGAAATTACCTATCTGTTTATAAATAAGAAACCTATTGTTTCTGTCCTGCTATTGTGTTGCTATTTAGTTTATAAAAATATTATTTATTTTCCTTGACAATTGAAATGTTATGTTGTAAACTTTATTATCAAGCGAAAGGATTAAGTTAATGGAAAAAGAAATAACATTACAAAAAGCTGCTAAATTGGCGAAGAGAAGCGCTTCAACAATTTATTATTATATAAAAAAAGGATTGTTACCAAAGCCAAAGCATATCCCGAATATTGAACAGGGGAGAGGTTCTTTGGCAGTTTATCCCGAAAGCATTGTTGATCGGATAAACTATATAAAAAGTAACTTAGAAAACACCCATTCAATAGTGCAGTTGAAGAAAAAAATGGCACAATCTCCGGAGGACCTTCAGAAGGTATATGTTAAAATAACAGGGCGACTTTTAGATTTAGCAAAAGAGGGCAAATATGATGATCAGGAATTTAAGGATGGTATCTTGTTGTTAGCAAGTGGAACCGGACCAGCTTCAATGATGGAATTTCCATCGCATGAAAAGAAGAGTAAGAAATAGAAGGCCAGTTTTTTTTGGATAATCAGTTGTAAAGTTTACGACTTATGATTTTAATAGAAAATGATGAAAGGGATGAAGAAAGGGAATTTTTTTAACGCGTTTAATTAGTTAATATTATTGAAGGGTGGTGATTACATGAATAATTTAGTTCTTTATCGTAAGCGCGCCCGGATGCGCCAGTTTGATATAGCAAGGCAGCTTGGTGTAACAGAGCAGCTGATTTCTAAGTGGGAATGCGGTAGATCTGAACCCCATATTGAGCAGGCTGTTGATATAGCTCGGATCTTGGGAGTAAATCCAGAAAAGATATTCCCAGAGATGTTTGGATCTGGATCTGGCGTTGATGAAGGCGAGCGTCCGGTTACGGATAAAAATGAGAAAAGTATTAGTTATGATTAGATGAGGATAACTATGCCTTTTAACGGAGTTAATGCGAAATGTCAGAAATGCGTTAGAGATTGCCGTCAATGGGAACAGGTCAAAGTCATTAATTGCCCTAAATTCGTTGATAAAAGAAGGCAAACTGAAAAGTAGTGTTGATCTCAAGCACGGGAAGCAATGGAAATAGCTCTAAAACAAGGGGTGATTTGAGAAAATGAAGGGCAACCCCTTAAAATGGGAAAATTGATTGTAGGACCTGTAGGACTAAAAAAAGGAAGAAATGCCAATTTGCTTAAGTGATATTCAAGATCAGGGTAGCGATTATATTGGGGGCGGCTACATTGTTTTAGCGCGGAAAATAGAAAATGAAAATAGCACTTTTCGTTGTTGTCGGAACAATACTGAACGCTGGATGTTTATAAAATCTCTTTTACGAGCTAACTTCCAGGATGTAGTTGTTAATGGGATTGAGCTTAAACGGGGCCAATTTCTAACAAGTATAGAGCATTTTGCAAAAGAAACGAACACGACTTCCTGGAAAGTAAGAGCTTTTTGGCACTTTTTAGGAAAAAAGGGATTTTTGACATGCAAAGCCACAAACAAATACACTATTATAACTATATTAAATTACGACAGATACCAGAAAGCCGAGAATTATTTTAATGAAAAACCGCACGCAAAACCACAAACAAACCAAAAACAAACCACAACAGATAATAAATATAATAAAGGAGAAGTAAATATAAGTAGGGAAGTTAACGAGTTTTTTAATTATTTTCTCTTAAAAACAAAAAAAGCCTTTAAGTTTACCCAAGAAAAGGGGGAGCTTATTGAGAAAAGGTTTGGTGAAGGGTTTACGCTTGAACAGCTTAAGCAAGCGGTAGATAACTTTGTCCAAGATCCCTGGAGGGGCCGAGCTGAACATCTTGACCTTATTTACTGTATAGGCAAGCAGCGTGGGAAACCGGATAACCTTGAGAAATGGCTTAATACTAAAGAGTTGGCCCCCGTGCGGAGGATACTATGAACTATACTACTAAAGAAGAATACCAAGAAGAACTAAAAACCTTCAAAGAAGTTTATTTTACTCATTTAAACAATCAAGAACTTAAGAACAAATGTGCTGATATTATAGCTTGGTATGAAGAACAAATTGCTTTAATAGAAAGGATTGCTCAATATGCAAAACGACATCTTGCAGACAATACAGCCGATAAAAGGCGTATTATCTGTTATCCATAACGAATTAAAGACCAGAGGCGGTGCGCCAAAGTTGTCTATTACTTCCTTGCCCCGGCTTAACAGTAAAATTTGGGGTTTGAAAGAAGGGGCAATAACTATAATAGGCGCTCGGACTTCGCAGGGTAAGTCAAGCTTAGCTTTGCAAATGGCCTATGATTTAGCTAATCAAATGATTCCGGTATTATTTTTATCGCTTGAGATGACAGTTGAGGATTTAGTTGAGCGTCTTTTTTGCCAAGTTGAGCAGGTTGATAATTTTGATTTACTTTGTGGTCGGATAAATACAGATCTTGAAATACAATCTAAATGGCAAGCTTTCAAGGGCATAGTTGAAAAGATACCTTTACTTATTACTTGTGGTATAGGGAGAAATTTCGCCGAAATAAACGACTTAATAGAGATAGCCAATCCTAAGCCGCGCGCCGTCTTCATTGATTATGTTCAGAATATCTCTATGAAGCCGAAGGAAACCCGAGAAACTATAAATGAGTATATTCGTCAATTCGGTAAATATGCTATGCAGCTTAAGTTTGCCGGAGTTTTATGTTCGCAGATAAACAGAGGAGCTGAGCAGAATAAAAATAACGAACCTTCTTTGGCTCAACTAAAGGAAAGTGGGTTTCTTGAGGAAAGTGCGCATTGCTGCATATTGCTACATTGGGAAAACTTCTATAATCACTCTAAGCCGGAAAACCAATATAAGATAATAGTGGCCAAGAACCGGAATGGAAGGACTGGCGACCATCTTGTTGAATATATACCGAAGCATTATTTATTCCGGGAGATTCAAAAATGATTATTAAGCTATGCGCGCAGCTTTGGAAGATGAGCAGGGATTATGAAGATGAGGTTACTTTAGTTTTTAAGATTCCTTCAAAACAAAGGGAAGATGCAGATAAGATTCCGGCTATGAAAGAGCTGCAAATGATTATAGAAACGGGCGAGAATGAATAAGTTTAGTTTAAAAAACTGCGGAATTGTTAAGGTTAAAAAAGAAGGGCAAGGGTTAATAGTGAGTTGGGGCAGGTGTAAGCGGCTTAGTATCAGGGGATAATTAAAATTGTATATTGCATTCTCAAGCAACAGAAAGGAGATGGCGAATGAAAGCTTTAATCTATGCGCGGTGCAGCACAGACGAATCAAAGCAGGATGTTCAGAATCAAGTTGATATTTGCAAACGCTATTGTGAAGGGCAAGGCTGGAATTACGAGATCATGCAGGAATACGAAAGCGCCTATAACGGCAACGAAAGAAAAGTTTACAATGAGGCATTAGAAAAAATAAGGCTCAAGGGGTTTAATATTCTCATGGTTTATATGCTGGATAGGTTTTCCCGGGAAGTGCCTACCAAGACAGTCAGCGATTTACATAAGATCGTTGAAGTGTATGGTTGTAGGTTTATCAGCGTGAAAGAGGGCATAGACTCCAAGAATGATATGTGGCAAATAATCATGATGATATTTGCTTACATGGCTAATAATTACAGCAAGATGTTAGGTATCCGGGTTAAGGAAGGTATCAGTCGCAAAAAGAAGACTGGCGAATACGAAGGTGGTCGGCCCAAGAAAGCAATCAACATGGAGAAGTTAAAAACTATTCTTGATCAGAATAATCTCAGCTTAAGGAAGGTTGCGCAAGAATACAATAAAGATTTGCCTAAGAAAGAGAGGATCAGCCATGTTCAGGTTAAAAGGTTGTTACAAAAACCCTCTAAGGATTCTACCCTTGGAAAGTGTTAAGAATTAACTGTTATTTAAAGACCTATTATTGTAACAAAGGGAGACCATGAAAAAAGTTAAGCTGAATAAAAATCTAAAGAGTTTAGTTAAGATTTCGCATGGGGGTTGGAGTTATCTGAGAACGGCTATAGTTCCCCCTTGTAAAGTATGCTTATTTGGAAAAGAGGGCCAATGCCCGCGCTATGATCCCAATGCTAATGATTGTGAAGTAGTCTTACGAATGCAGGATAAGAGGGTTAAGAAGATTATGAGCTTACCTCACATTCAGCCGGAAGATATATTTTGCGTTGAAGAGATGATCAAAGATTGGGGATTCTTGCTTATTATTGACAAGTGGCTTTCAGTGAAGAGTCCTTTTAAAGAAAAGTTTGAGGGTTTTGAACCTCAGGAGATTCTTAAGATTCGTTGGACAATAGCGAACGCTATGCACAGGTTGGCAGATTCTTTAGGTTTAACCCCGGCCAGTAGAGCTAAGTTAAAGTTGGCTGGGGAATCAGGTGGGGATTTTGGAAAAGGTATTATTGATATAGGCAAAGAGGAAAACCCAAATGGATAAAGAGTCCTTAAGGAAAATCAGGAACGATCCCCAATTTTACATTGAGAAATACCTTTTGATTAAGACTAAGGATCAAAGGCTTATAAACCTTAAGTTTAATAATCCACAGAAAAAGATTTATGAAATAGCTATGAAACAGAAAGAGCAGGGGAAGGCGATTAGGTTGATTATACTGAAAGCACGCCAGGAAGGCGTATCCACGCTCGCGGAAGCTTTAATCTTTCACTCCACTAATACCCGGCCCAATGTAAATAGTTTTATTCTGGCTCATGACGCAGATAGCTCTGAAAATGTTTTCAATATGACTAAGCTGTTCCATGATCAGCTACCTAATGAGGTAAAACAACCTACCAAAAATAGCAGCCGGAAAGAGTTGCACTTAAAGGCGCCGCTTAGATCTAAGATTAGTGTAGATACCGCTGGCAATATAGACGCCGGGCGTTCGTTTACAATTCATAACTTACATTGCAGCGAAGTAGCCTTCTGGGCTAATGCAAAAGAAGTTATGCTCTCTTTAATGCAGTCTGTTCCGGATCTCCCTAATACAATGATAATTCTTGAGTCAACCGCTAATGGCATTGGTGGTTATTTTCATGATGAATGGGTAAGAGCCATAGACAGTAAGAGTGATTTTTTACCAGTCTTTATTCCCTGGTTTGAATTACCTGAATATTCAATGCCTCTTAAGCTCGGTGTTCTCTATCCTATTGATATGATAATGTTCGGTAGTCAGAAAGCCATAGAAGAATTTGAAGCAGAAGAAGATAGCCTAAGGGCTAACTTTAACTTAACAGACGAACAGCTAAACTGGCGTAGGTGGTGCATAGCCAATAAATGCGGCGGAGATATATTAAATTTCAGACAGGAATATCCTATCACCTGGAGAGAGGCTTTCATTACTTCCGGGGATCTTTATTTTGATAGGGAAGCTATGCTTCGTCAAGAAACTTACAAACCTATTCTTGTGGGTAACTTAGTTAAGAAGCAAGACAATGTAACCTTTGAAGAAGAGCAGTCGGGCAAGCTTAAAATATACAGTCTGCCTACTCCAAATGGTGAGTATATTTTAGGGGCGGACGCAGCTGAGGGTCTTCCTGGTGGAGATAGGAGCGCCGCTGTTGTGATTGATAAAGAAACCAATAGCACAGTAGCAGTTTACAATCAGAATATTGATACTGATGAGTTCGCCTATGATATAAGCATGATTTGTAAGTTTTATAATGAGGCTTTAGCAGTAGTAGAAAACAAAGGGTATGGCCATGCGGTTAATCAGGCTTTAGTGAAGGAATGCGTAAGAGTTTATAGAAGGAATAAAACCAGAAAAGGCTATCCTGAACAAACCGAAGAGATCGGCTTCAATACTAATGCTGTAACAAGGCCGGAGATATTGGCTTTACTTAGAGCAGAAATAAGGGAAAGTCTTACAGCATTGGCAGATGATGAGCTTATCAAACAGTGCTGGAGTTTTATGAAGAATCCCAATAGGGGCGGCAAGCCAGAAGCACAACAAGGTTGCCATGATGATTTGGTTATGGCCCGGGCTATTGCAGGAAAGATTAGGGAATACTACCCTTATCATCCGCCTATAGATAATAGTCCAAAGAATAGCGCAGAAGAGTTTTGGCAACGGGTTGAGAGAGACAGAATAAACTTTTATAATAATAATTCTGGTGAATACGGCAGTAAAATAATAACTTCCGAAGGTGCAAAAGCAGTGTGGAGACCAACGCGGAAATGAAACTCAAGGTAAGAATAATAACAGCGCAGCATTCAGCCGAAGATACCCAAAGAAGATTGGGTAGGCTTGCTTTGTTATTATTAAAGAAGCATAATGAGAGAATATCTGCTCAACCAAAAAAAGAGTTTGCGGATGTGGTAAGCTATGGTAATATGCCTTCATGATAAAGCGTTATTATATTTCAGATGTAATCCGGGTGTTAGGTATTTGTAAGAAGACTTATTATCTTTGGGAAGGCGCAGGTAAAATTCCGAAAGCTAAGAGAGATTCTATGTCCGGTTTTAGGTATTGGACAGAGCAGGATATAAAAAAGCTAAAGAAGATAACGGGGAGATGAGATATGAATAGAATACAAAGGACTATAGCAATTATCTTCGCAATTACGATTCTTTGGGTAGGTTTTGGTGTTGTGTCGGAATCGCCTTTTGCTGGCATAATTGGTATTGTTATTTCTGCAGTTTTATTTATTGCTTCATTTTCTGGTATACAAAACATAAAGAATGAAAAGCTAAAGTTTAAACTAATAGTTTTTAAAAAACAACTTAAAAAAATTATTTTGTTTGCAATTTCAATTTTACTTCTAATTGGTATTGTTATTGGCATAATAAATTCTATCCGATTTATAAAAGAACAGATTCATAAGCCAAAGATATTCACTCAAGCCAGAAATTTTAAATCACCGCTTTTGGAAAGATTGAGTGTTTTTTCAGATGAATTATTAAGTAAAATTAAAATTGTGGATGATAAAGATCATTTGCTATATGCAGTAGTTTCTAAAAATCCTGTAAGTAGGAATGGTGTTTTGTTGACAGTTTTAAAGATAAGCCAAACCTATACAATGGGAAGGGGGGATATGACTCCTACAGATGTTGGGCATATTGAAGAGTTTACATATATTTATGACGAGTTAGTTGGTTCTATTTTATCTGTTAAACTAAAAGTGGAAGAAACGGAGGAGAAAGACGAAAATGGTTTGGCTAATGTGAAAGAAGTAATAAATACAACCTTGCAAGTTTCTTTGAACAAAGAAGGCACTTTAGCTTTATCGTATGTAGACCAATATGGTAATCATATTGACTTAAGTAGGGATTATTATATTTCATTTTCTTTGATAGCGCCAGATAGAATATTGGTTCAAGTAAAGAATAAATAAAAATAAATGAACTGCGCAATCTACATAAGAGTATCTACCGAAAAACAAAGAGAGAAGTTTAGTCTTCCATCTCAAGAGAAAATCCTTATTGAATATGCTAAATCAAGAGGCTGGGAATATATTCTCTACAATGAAGGCGTTGGCTCTGGGGAAACATTAGTGGACAGGCCCCAGATGATGAAGCTCTTAGGGGACGCAACCGCAAAGAAGTTTGATGTTTGCCTTGTTATTGAATTAGAGCGCCTTTCAAGAGATGTGGATTTATTTGATTGGCTTACCATAAAAAAGACTTTTAGAGATAGCAAGATTAAGATAGCTACCCCGAATCAGACTTATGATCTAAGTGATGATGAGGATGATTTTCTTTCTGATTTATTCGGCGCTTTGTCTAAGAGAGAAAAGAAAAAACTCCTTAAGCGTATGAAACGGGGTTCTCTTGAGGCTGTAAGTAAAGGGGTTTATATCGGCAGTCAATTTAGGCTCGGTTATAAATACGATAAGCTAACTAAAAAGCTTGCGGTGGTACCGGAAGAGGCTGAGATTATAAAACTAATTTATAGATTGTGCAATGAAAATAACATGGGAACAGTAGCAATAGCTGAATATTTAAACTCCAAGGGAATACTTACTGTTCTTGAGTTTGCTCAGAAGAAGGGCATATTAAAGAATGATTCTAAACTAAAGATAGGTAAATGGACAGGCGGGACTGTTTGGAGAATATTAACTAATTCAATTTATTACGGAGTTTATAATTACAATAAGGTAGAGCATAAAAATACTAAAGCAGTAGGCAGAAGGCCGGAAAGCGAATGGGTTAAGCAAGCAGTAGATCCGATTATTACCTATGAAGAGTTTCAGATAGCTCAGGTGAATATAAAGAATCGGGCCAAATGGTCTGATAGGAATACCAAGAACGAATATCTTTTATCCGGACTATTGTATTGCGCGGAGTGTGAAAGTAAACTGCAAGGCGCTACCTTTAAGGCTTATGAGAAGAAAGACGCTAACGGTAATCCAGTAAGGAATAAGCGAGGCTATTTGATTAAGCGGTGGAACACAACCAGTTATTATAAATGTTATGGCCGGGTTAAGAAAGATTGCACTATGCCTTATGCAAAGACGCAAGAAATAGATGATAAGGTTTGGCAAGCTATAGATCACCTTATTAAGCAGCCCCAGAAAACCTTTGATGAGACTATTAACATTAGGCAGAAAGAATTAAAGACGAATAATGAAACTATACCTACGAAGCTAAAGGAATTAGGAAAAGAGCTTGAAAGATTAAATAAGGCAGAGGATAGGCTTCTGGACGCCTTCTCTATGGGGGATTTAATCCAGGAAGATCTCCAAAAGCAAATGCCTAAGATAAAGCTTAGGAAATCTCGTATTCAAGGGGAGATAGATACTTTAAGCCTACAGATAGCGGGTAGCAACATAAGGCAAGAAAGACTGGCTAATCTTTCAGCCATTAAGGGCGAAATAGATGATATGAGCGCTAAGGAGAGAAAAGAATTTCTTAGAGACGCTTTAGATAAGGTAATTATTTACAAGAATGGCGATATTGATATAATAACCATTCTTGATTCACCGATAGGGGAAGAGGGTAAACCGTATGAGTTGGTTTGCAGTGAGTCAAGGCCGAGAGGTTTTTGCTTTACCGGGTAGGATAGATGCGATTGGCTCGATGGGAACGAACGCTTTGTTGAAACAGGGAGCAAAGATAGTTACCGGTTGCGAGGATATTTTTGAGGAGTTAAATT
>Ga0268284_1001379_pt1 | contig 12660 bp, 11 predicted proteins | sample saktaG_14_FD_190137 | JGI IMG/M metagenome (GOLD analysis project Ga0268284, IMG submission 190137) | Saline water microbial communities from Sakinaw Lake, British Columbia, Canada - sak_2013_06_06_40m | ecosystem: Environmental > Aquatic > Non-marine Saline and Alkaline > Saline ... | reverse complement strand
ACCCAATGGCGGTTCTTAGACATCTTGCGCGTCACATTGATGTTCGCATGACGGAAGCGGTGCCCCATGATAAAAACCGCATCCTGGATAGGGTCGAAGATGTCAACGGGCTGATGCTGTTCCTTGACACCCCGGGCGAAATCACGCAAACGCGTGGTGATTGCCCCCATTGAACCAGCCGAATCCGTGATAATATCGGAATACTGGTTCGTCTGATCACGAAACTCCTGCAAGGTGGTCGCCGGATTTTCCGCATTCTTCTTCATAATCTCCGCCACCATGACAATTGCGGTCAATGGGTTATTCAGATCATGCACGACCCCTGCCGCAAGTTCTCCAATCGCCGCCAGGCGACCTGCATGGATCAAATGGTCCTGCATCTCTTTAAATTTTCGCAAATCGCGCGAAACGGTAAAGGTGCGAACGAAAATCTTTTGTTCATCACGGATCGCCAGCGTACGCAGTTCAACAGGGATGCGCGTACCGTCCTTGGAGAGGAACTGACTCTCAATGCGCTTCTCGCCAGCGTAAAGTTTCACCTCCTTAAAGCCTTCCTCGACGGCCTCAAGAATTTCTTGAGGATAAAGCTGGCGAATGTTCATGGCCATCAACTCATCATGCGTATACCCCAGCAAGAGAGAAGCCATTCTATTGACATAAACAATCTGACCATCCTGATTAACGGAATGGATCATGTCTGGAAAATCCTCAACCAGAATTTTGAATGCCTCCACAGAACCTAGGTCTACAGTACTCATAAGAATCCTCACGTTCCTGTTTTCTACCATCCGCTGCCCAAAACGTTATCCTCGAATAACATACACGATATTCACATATTGTAGGTGCAAGGATAGCACGTTCCTCTGGCTTTGTCACGCCTCAGTTTTTCATATCTCCTGCGACAAAAACTCAGTAAGCGCATCCTTCCAATGAGGCATGGAAGGAAGTCCGGCAAGCCGCAATGCCTGTTTTTCCAGACGTGAATTGCTTGGCCGCGGCGCGGGGCGTGGAAACTCGGCGGTCGTACAGGGAACTACCTTCTGAGCGATGCCGCGCAGCCGAAAGATTTCGCAGGCAAACTCATACCATGTCGCCTCACCCTCGCACGTCAGATGGAACGTGCCCTTCAGATCCGGAAGTCCCAGCAACACCTGGAGATGACGTGCCACGGCAAGCGCGCTGGTGGGATTTCCATGCTGGTCATTGACGACCTTCAATTCAGGTTGACCGCGTTGCGCAAGCGCGAGCATCGCATGGACAAAGCTCGGCCCGCCCTTGCCATAGAGCCACGCCACACGTGCCACAATATGATTCCGGGCATATTTTCGGACCGCCTCTTCCCCTGCAAACTTACTTTGCCCATAGACTGTCTTTCCGCCATTGGCAAAATCCGTCTCCGAATAGGGCTTATCCGAATCACCGGGAAAGGCATAATCCGTTGAAATCGCGATGAGACGCGCATGGTGCGTTGCACACGCATGCGCAACATTTTCAGAGCCCAGGGCATTGATACGGAAGGCGAGTTCCTTTTCCGTCTCGCATCTGTCCACCGCTGTCATGGCGGCGCAATGGATGACGCAATCCGGACGATGGAACGCCATGGCCGCATCAAACTGCCGGGCCTCCGTGATATCCACCTCCAGGTCTGTCGGGATCAGCTCAAAACCCTTCAGCTCCTCCACAAGCGTCCGTCCCAACATTCCCTTCGCACCTGTAATCAACACCTTCATGTCATTCATCTCCATTAACGAATGGGGCGATCTCTACGAGGAACGGTTGCTTCTTGTCCTTATCAGAGAGGTTATACGGCACATCGAGTTTGGGCCACGGGATGGCGATCTGGGGGTCATCCCAGCGGATACCTCGTTCGCATTGGGGATTATAAAACGCATCACACTTATAGCTGAAGATGGTATTGTCTTCCAATACGAGGAATCCATGTGCAAAGCCGTGCGGAATATAGATCTGCTGCTTATTGTACTCCGACAGCTCCACCACCACAACCTTGCCAAAAGTCGGCGAACCCTTGCGAATATCTACGGCGGCATCCAATACCGCGCCGCGCACCACCCGGATCAGCTTCGCCTGTGCCTGCGGGGCAATCTGATAATGCAACCCGCGCAACACCCCGCGCATGGACATCGATTCATTGTCCTGGACAAAGTGACAGTCCATGCCACACTCCCGATAACTCTGCTCCGAATAGGTCTCGATAAAATAACCTCGCGCATCCTGAAAGACCTTCGGCTTCAGCACCTTCACATCCGCAATATCTGTGTTTAGTATTTCCATAATTAACCTTTTTTGCAAAAAACCGCCATCTGTCCGTGGGGCATCAGACCGAAATAACTATGATTCCACTTGTAGGCCACCTGATATAAGCCATGCTGCTGTGCAATATCCGCTAAGGTCTTTTTGGTGAAGAAGCGAATGTGCGGATTATTGGGATAGAAGAACTTATTCCAGAAGAAGGTGGCGATAATCCACTTTTTTAAAAGATTGAAATCTGTTGTCGTCACGCCAAAATAACCACCGGGTTTCAAGATGCGATTCACTTCAGCCAAACAACGATCCACATCTAACAAATGTTCAACCACTTCAATGGCGAAGACCGTGTCAAACGATGCGTCTGCATACGGGAGGGCATCACAAGAACCCTGCTTAAACTGGACAGAGGGAAACTTTTCTTTGCCTTTTTGAATAGCGACGGAGGAGAGTTCCAGCGCCTCTGCCTTTTCAATCTTTGGCACACCTCGTTGCATCAGATCGATGAAGGTTCCATCCCCTGCGCCCATATCCAACGCGCATGGTCCGCAATAGGGCTGAAAGAAATCCAAATGCCATTTCATGTTCTCCGGCGACCAGGTCGGCGGCACGTTCTGTGATCCGCCTTGTATGTTCCCATCCCAATACTCATCATAATACGCTTTCTCAGCCATATTCATCTCCTGTAATACACCTTCTTCAACGCATTGCTTAACGCAACATTGCCTTCCAGACATTCTCAGCGCGTTTCTTCCAATCCCATACATTCAAAATCAATTCATGCGCCAATTGCGCCTGTTCGTCATAATAGGATGGGTCATTGAGCAGGCGCAGAATAGCATCGGCAAATTGTTGCTCTTCGAAACAGGGGATTTTGACCATACCCTGAGGATAATAAGTCTTGAGAGCCTCAAGATCGAAGGAGACGCCAGGCAGCCTCCAGGCCATGCCTTCCGCTGCCGCCATGCCTCCGCTATCATACGTGGCGGGATGAACCATGACTTTGGACTGCTTGAAGACTTCAAACTTCTTTTCGCCATCCATGAATCCCAGCAGCTCGATGTTCTGCTCCAAGCCCAACGCTTTGATTTTTGTGCGCGCCTCTTCTTCCAGAGGACCGTCACCGATCATGGCCAACTTAGCATCCGATTTTTCCTCACACACTTTTTTCCAAATATCGATGAGGATCAAGACACCCTTCTGATAGTGAAGACGTCCAATAAAACACGCATCATATTGCTTCGCGCCCCCTGCCCCCTGTCGGTGGTATTCCTCAGATGCCGTCACATCCACTCCACCCTGAACCACGATGATCTGCTCCCGAGATCTCTTCGAAGTGATAAAATGCTTCACATCCGGCTCGCTGGTGACAAACACCTTGTCTGCATATTTTTTAACCAGATAGTAGGAGGGTCGCTGCATGAGCCAATAGACGAGGCCACGCAGACGCTGCAGGCCCTTGTAAGGTGTGTCCTTGGCCCAGGGAGCCGGGGCAAAAAGATAATACCCTGCAATCCAGGTGATCTTCGGATTGCGGCGCTTCAACAGATAAGCAGGATAAAAATCAGGATAGAAGTCCGACACGGAATAGACCACATCCACATCCTTCAACTCCCACTCAAATGTTTTAAGCGCCTGGATGCCCGCCTTGAACCGCTGATACGTGTGCCTGAACAAACCCATGATGCCACAGCGTACATGGGCATTCATCTCTGAAACCTGAAGAAACTCTACATCAACACCATTGCGTTTGGAGATAAGGATCGCCTCTTCTGCCCCCATCAACTGGATCGTCGCATGGTTCTTCCAGCCCTTGATCAGTTCGGTGAAGATGCGATCTCCACCGCTGAAACCAAGTCCGATAGTGTTGTTAGAAATAAAACAGATCTTCATTCTGTGCACCGATACTTACTAAAGATCATCTCCGCATTCGCAAGGCTAAAGCGCTTCTCCGCATAAGGGCGCGTATTATTCTTAAGTATATGATACCCATTCTTATCCGTGATCATCCACTGCAACGCGGATGCAAAACTGTCAACGGACAAATCGCATAACACGCCGACCGTGTTATCCATGGCATCCGGGATACCGCCGATGTTGGACGCTAAAACAGGCGTACCGCAAGCAAGGGCTTCACAGATGACGCGGCCGAATCCTTCAGGATATTGCGATGGCACCAAAACAACATCGGCCGCCTTATAGTATACATGGAGATGATTGTTTTGAATAAGTCCCACATACTCTAGATTGCCCAAGCGCTGTGCGGCATCGACAACCATTTGCTGGTTGGGGCCACCACCGGCGATCTTGAAACTGATTTGCGGAAAACGTTTAGCAAGTTCGATGACCACATCTTCACCCTTGATACCCATCAAGCGTCCAACGAAAAAAGCGGTAAAGGGCGTGGCACTAACTTCATTGGGATGCTGGCTAGCACGATCAACCGTATTAAAGCGATTCAAGTCGATCCAATAGCGATAGACACTTATCTTCTCCTCCGGGACACCCAGTTTCACGAATTCATCCTTGGAAGCGTGGCAGAGGGTCAAGACCGCATCCATGCGCTTCAGCAAAAATGCTGTCACCCTTGCAAATGCGCTTCCGGGGGCAAACGAATAGAGCGCATGAGACTGGAAGACGACACGTTTATGAAAGAGCTTCCCGAAGATCAACCCCACCATGGCCATGTTAATGCCGTGGACATGGATGACATCCACCTTGCGGTTATGCGGCACCATATAAAAAAAGAGGCGGAAGATGAAATAGGGCACAATGTAGAGCACCATCAAGGCAGGCGCCTTTTCAAGCTTGCGGAAGAGGTTGCCCCCTATCCACCAAAAGCGACGGATGGTGAGATTTCCCTGTTGTTCCCTCGGCAGGTAGCTTCTGACATCCGTCACAATGGGCTTGTACGTCGCAATCCAAACACGCCAGTCCGGGTGCTGAATCTTGAAAGCCTCGGTTAAATCAGCCAAATGCGTCTCTACACCGCCCACGTCAGGCGGGTAGGTTTGGGAGAGGACCAGGACACCCAAGGGGTTATTGGAATTGCGTCTCATTTGTTCGGAGTTTTATTTGGAGAATAGAAATAAAAGTTAGACTGAGCAAAGTGGTCGATCATCGCCTTGTATTCAAGAAAAGCTTGCTTCTGTTCCGGGCGAATATGGGGACGCAAGGCTTCAAGCGGATAGTATTTATCCCATCCCATGCCATACCGAAACAGGTCCCGGCAAAAAGAAACACGAGTAGACTCCTTGCGATAGCGTTCAATCCCTGGATGCTTGGTCGATGTCAAGACCCCTCCCATCTGGTAGGTCACAAAATAGTGTACGCTATTCACGTAGAACTGCCCGGTTGCCCAGTAGAGAACAGGAATCAGGCAACCCATCAGCAGAACAGGTTTAAGCATCTTATGCGTCTTTGTCAGTAACCAATCAAAAGTCCATAGGAAGGGAAACGCGAGTAGCATGGCATAAAATATAAAATAACGCGGGCCATAACACCATTGCCCGTCCGCCATATTATACACAAGCAACAGATAAATGCCCGGGAGGGTTGCGGCAAGGATCATGATGGCATCAAGGCGTCGATATCTGAAGAATGGGATCAGGCTAAAGACACCCACCAGGGCATACGGGTAGGCATGGAACATATTAAATTCATTATTCTTGATGTTTAACAGAAAACCTTTGGTATGGCCCCAAAAAAAGGTCAGCCCAAACTTCGTCTGCGGTGTCCCGTCCCCAGCTAGCCATTGCATATAGCCACTGTCCAAGGCGGATTCAAAACGAACCGCATTCGAAACGAGGAGCACTGCAAAAACGATGGCCCAGGGGATGACGAGCATCAAGAGATAATACTTCCAGTGATGGAGAAAACTCATAACAGGACGCAACAAGATAGTGTGTTTCGAAGAATCAATAAAGAAGGGCAATACGGAGAAGGCAAAGCCCAGAACAACAAAACTACTCTTCATCAACACCAGCGATCCGCTCCAAGCTGTCGAGGCCAGCAAATGCATCCAGCACTGGATGGTATTGTCCCCTTCTGATCGTCTGCGCATAAATACAAACGCATGGAAACAGGCACCCGAAAAAGCGAGAAGCTGGTAGATTTCAAGAGCGGGTATGCGCATATAATGCCAGAGGAATGTCGAGTAGATGGTTGCCACCGTAAAGCCTGCGCACAACCACTGTGAGGAGGAGAAATAACAAGCCAGCCTAAACAGGTAGAAGACCGTAAAGACTCCCAGGAGAATCTGATATAACCCCAGCTTGAAATAGAAGGATTCCGGCTGGTTGTTAATATCAAAGGCTGGATTTACTCTCATCTCAGCCAGGACTGGAGGAAGAAATGCGATTGTATAAAAGATCCCATATTTCGAATAAAACTTTTGTTTTTTATCATTAGAAAAGAAGTACTGCCCTTTAGGTGCATCTAATCCCGTGATCCGTGCACGGTCCTTATACGGAATTCCGAGCTCCCCGTGTTTTGCCAGGTAGATGGACTCGAGACGCGGCACGAAATTGTCGCCAGGATAGGGGAAACGTGGCAAGGTAGCCACGGCGACCACTACAAAAAACAGGCATGTCGCCACGAGACCTTTCCAGCACGCTCTCAGGGCGAGCATGCCGTGGGGAGGAAGTGGAGAAGAGACCGGCTCGCTGTTCCTTACGGCGACAGGCTTGTCAGATGATGTTAACGGCTGTTTCTGTTTTTTCGGCTTCATGAATTCACCTTCAAACCTGCTTTTGTAATTGTTGAGGATTCCTGATAGTCATCATCGGTGTTGACAGACCAGAGATCATGCGAGGCGCCCTTAATAATATTTTCTGCTGCTAAAGCGCCCATCAAGATGCTGTGATCTTGATTATTGTACTTGAAAGCCCCATACCGGCCAATCGCTGAAAGATGCTGTATGGGCTTCAAATAATCGACGACGACAGAGAGTGGCTCCTTGTAGCCACGCGCATAGACCGGATAGGAATATTCAAGCCGGACCACATGGCCATCCAGAATTCTATAGTTTCCCAGGAGCCTGGAAGTCTCAAATTCCTTGCTTGCTTTTCTAATTAAAGGGTCATCTTCTTGTTTCCAAATATCATCTCCGCTATAACACCAATATTCAAGAACCACGATCGTGTCTTGGCTAGTACCATAGAGACTCTGAACCCAATTTCGAAAGTTCGTGATTCGCCCCGTATCCAGTTCAGCAGAGTGGACATATAGCCAGTTGTCCTTAAAGAGGGATGTCCCATTGATTCTCAAAAAAACGAGAATCGTATTCCGATAACGGAGCTGCTCCAGCGCATCGCTAACCTTTATTGGGAGTGCTGTCATACGTCCAACCAGATGCGTGATGGGCATTGTCGAGATGATCGTGTCATAAGTCTTGACTGTCCCGTCTTCGAGCTCTAGGCCATACGCGCGCCCGTCCTTGACCAGAACACGCTGAACCCGAGTATTCAGCACGATTGAGGCTCCCTGTGTTTTACAAAAGTCTGACATGCGTTCATAAATGGATCCTGTCCCCTTGTGAGGGTAGGCAAACTGGTCGACGAGTGTCTTATGCTTCCCGCCGCCCAGTCCAAACGCACTCTTGATTGCTTCCAGCAACGAGAACTTCTTGATGCGTTGCGCTGCAAAATCCGCATCCAACTGCGAACACGGAATCCCCCACAACTTCTCACTGTACGTTTTAAAAAAGATCGCAAACAAGCGCTTGCCAAATCGGCTGACCACCCATTCTTCGAACGTCGGGACTGCACTCACGTGCTTCGTCCTTATCAACTCTCGACCATAGCTCAACAGACAACGTATCGCCTCAATGATGCCCAGATTAAACAATGCATTAAAGGGCCTTAACGGATAATAGAAGAACTTCCCTTTATAAAAGATGCGCGTGAGCCGATCCACCATATCATAATCACGCCCGGCCACCTCCAGCCAAACACGGTTGATACGAGGATCGCTGCTAAAGAAGCGATGGGGCCCCAAGTCAACCCGTTGCCCCCAGAGTTCGATCGTCTTGGACATACCACCGACCTGGCCTGACTGTTCCAAGACCTCGACCTCTAAACCAGCCTTTGCCAATTCATAAGCCGCTGTCATGCCCGCAGGGCCCGCTCCTATGATGCCTACTTTCATAATTTGTCGCAATGGTCCATTTGTTCGTGATACAAAGCAAAAAAGATTTTTCCGCAAAAACCGCTATAAGAGCGCAAATGGTCAGCCTGCCTCACGCATGGATACATGCACGGCAGAGCGACCATTTGCGCGAAATTAATCGGTATCAGCACCTTAACTCCAGTTCACGAGCTAAACAACGTGTATAAATAGATTCGAGAAGTCCAGGGCCAAAATGCTTATACACTTCTATCGCACACCGAATGACGATGGGCGAAAGATCATTTGCTTTTGTGTATAAGGGATGCATAATGTTTCTTGATTCAGTTCTGCGCGGCTATCCATTCCGCCGTCCGTGTATCCACGGGTGAGGCGGATGAGATAGCCGCGCAATCTTCTTGCGGCTTTTGCGGTGAACGTTAAACAATCTCATATTCCCTTCGTGAGGTCAAGATGGTCGTTCGAGGTGTCATCCGCAGGACGGACCGCATTCCCCTGACTCCAATATACCCTCGGAGGCTTGGGAGGACGGTCAGCCATCAAGATCTCAGGGACAATGACCTTCCTGCGGATACGGACGGCACGTCCAAGGTTTTCCTTATCTGTCCATTTGGGGATCGTGGGCCCATACTGATACCCGCTTTGGACACAAGGGAAGGCATTCGGCGCAAATTGCCAAAAAGCCATGCCGGGGAAAAACCCTGGGGCCGACGCATAAGGCCTCCATTTTGCATCGGGGTCACCCTCTTTTGCCTGAGGAACACGATAGTCCCATGACACATCGCTGACAATATTAGTAAAAAACGCGCTGAACCCGCACGAGAGAAACGAATAGGCATGGTTGGGGATGACCTCAGCCTCCAAGACATGTTCCCCGGGCGTGAGTTCGACCGGGAAGGCGGTCCACACTTGCGGATGATTCCCTGAACCTATTTGTTTCCCATCAACAAACAGCTTATATTCTCCCAGTCCGTGCGCACCATAAATTCCACGTCCAGGCTTCTCGCCGCGCCAGAGCAAAAGCTTGGCCTGCTCGGCGATCTCCTTCGGCATCTGGGGATCATTGGCTAGGGTGGTATAGGCATTGCGAACTGCGGCATAGCCCTTTAACATTTCGGCATACGCAGCCGCCCGCAAGCTGAACACAAAGCGGCCGGGATCATTTCCAAAGGCTGCACCATAGAATTCACAGCGTTCTTGCGCATCACGGATAAGGCCAGCCCGTTCAAGCTCAAACAGTTCAGCCATAATTGCGGCGACCCCCACTTTATCGATGGAGACAAAACGCTTTTCAACCGGCGGTATGTCACTTTTGACGCCTGTCGGCTGATCCTGATACCAATAAGCCGCCGCAGAAAGGTACCCCCCCGCGACATTGGCATCTCCGAATTCGATCTCCATGCGCAGATCCCGCTTGAAGGTCACAGGATCATTCAGATGAAAACGGTATTGGGCCGTCCGCATCGCCGCCTTCTCCAGCAATCCATGCAGCGGCAACTCGAACAGACCATAATAATACCAGCCTCCATTAAAATAGTCCTCCAGGCCAGTCCCATGATGGCTGAAGGCCGTGCTTCCATCCCTGAAGAATCGTTCATCCCCTTCCAGAATATTCCATCCGCCATCCATACCCAAGGCCATCAGGTAACAACCGACATACTTGCCGTTCCCAGTCGTCCGCATAATCCGGAAGGGCTTTCCCGAAGACACTTCGGCATTGAAGGAGGCATGAAGATAGAGACCGTCTCCGATCGCCTCCGGTGTCCACTCCACAGATGTTTCGCCCTCCACCTGAAACGGCCCATCGTTGCTGAGCACCACACGTGCACCTTTCCGAAACGGCATGGGTAAACGACAGATATAGGTTCCGTCACGATAAGCAAAAGCGATATTCGCAAATTCACGCGGATGGAGGCCGTTACAGAAAAAATCGCCCAGCGGGACACGCACGCTAGGTTCTTTCATGCCGTTCCAGTACATCTCCAGGGTCAGATTGCGGAGCATCAGGGACCGCGTGACGGCATTTAAACTTGAAGCGTTGGGCCTCAAACGAAACACCGTAATAGTCCCCTGCTCGGTTGTTGAAAAAACCGTTGCCGCTTGCTTAGGCGGCAACACGTGTTTTTGCCACATCGCTTTGGAAGAGGTGACAAGGGAGGTTAGAGTGCCCTGTGTTAAACGCAAATTGGAATTGCAAGCAATCACTTTGTTGCTTGTCACCGAGTCATAGACCTTTGGCCACGACGTGACTTTTGTCCCGACAGGATAGTGTTCCGAGTTAACATGAAAATAGGGCCGTCCATTTGACGTATAGCCCGGCATCCGAAGCACGATCTTCAATGATTTCTCATACGGCAACGGGAGATAGGAATAGGCACCGCCACTCACACCTCCTTGCAACGGATTAAAAAGCACACTTTGTGAAAACAGATTGCTGCTGGCGAACGTGAGCCGGGCATCTGGTTCTCCGTCGAAATAAAAGAGCCACTCTGTGGCAGGAACATTCGTATTCCAGATACGGGTCAGACAGCCAGGCCCCTTAAGCGTTGTGACCTCATAAAGCTCCTTCCCATCCATGGGCGGACCAAAAAAATACCAATCCACATTGCCCCCCTTCCGGTCATAACTTGAAAACATATCGCTTTCGCTGTCCGCCGGCGCGCAGAAGGTCCTCACATCCGAAAGTCGCGACAACTGAGAATCGATTGAGACCGGATGCTGTTTCCATCCACACCCGCTTAAAAGGCTCAGCACAAGGCCTACAGATAACCCAGCAAACAAGCGCATTTTCATATTAACAAAGTCCTTTGTTCTGTCTTCACGTGAGACCGCGTTTACCTGTTAATTGCTTTCTCATCAGGACGATCAAGAGACGCTCCGTCATGCAGGCATCAAAATCAACCCGTGTTTTACAAAAGCACAAAAATCATCTTTATTATCGGTCGCCAGAGGGATATTGGCAGTGACCGCACAGGCCGCAATCATTGCATCAACTCTCAAGCGTCGTGCTCGTCCTGTCGCATTAAAGAGTCGCGCGGCCTCATTGATCTGGGCTTCTTCAAAGGCGATGATGCCTCCTTGCAGGCAGGCGCGAACAGTCTGGATCTCTGCTTCGCCTACAGGACCGCACAGAAATTCATACCAGGCGATGGACGAGGTCGTCAACTGTTCGCCTTGCTTCAGCCATTTCTTGACACGCTTGGACTCCACCGTTTCGGAAATGAGCATGCGAATCAGATAGTTTGTGTCGAGGCAAATCATGTTTTACGCCAGCTTTTACGATCATCCCGGGTTGTCAGTAAATAGAGCTCTGCCTCCTCGCGAACCAGAGAGCCTGTTTTGTGATAGTGCTCAAGGTGTGACAGCGGAGATAATGCTGTCCCAAGACTCTCGTTCTGATCTACGAATACGAGCGCGCGCCTGACGACCTCCGCCTGAGAGACACGCCATCGCGCCGCGAGATTTTTCAGCGTGAACATGGTCGTCCGATCAAACGAGAATGTCGTCCGATATTGAGTCATTTGCATAACATCACTATATACCATCACTTTTCATTAATCAAGTCCTCTTTGGGGAAAAATATCGGTTCTTCACGGTTTGTCGAAAAATCTTACCGCAAAAGCCTACCGTTTATAAAGACGTGAAATAAGTAAATGCTTTTCGCTAAGATCGCTATGAGGTGCTTGCACGGAAAGCCCCCGCAAGTGGCGGAATACCGCCGGGGCTTATCTCGTGCAAGCACCTGGGCTTTCTCAAAAGATGCTGGGTGAAGGACGAAAATATCACTTTACCGATTGACATCGGGCGCATTTCCGATTCATTGACTTGGGTTCCGTCCCACAGATAAGAGCAAGACATCCTGTAGTCTGGTTAGCAGGCTTCAACGTTGCTTGAAATGTTGTTGCGGGCGTTTACGGGGAGTCCGGAACAGGAGGCCGGTACCGCGCCCTGACTGTGTCCGTGGCGAGGAGAGGCAGATGCCTATCTGGCCTCCCTCGCCCGGCCTTCGTCATGACACGATCCCGCCCTCCCACCGGACTCGATTCCCCGTAAACGCCCGCGGAGACATGGCGTCGGCGCCTGCGAGAGCGTCCGTTCCTCCGCTACCGTCCGTCCCGCTTGCCGTAGCGCGCCGGAGGAGTCGGATGCGCGCCCCTGGTGCGGTCGCCGGCTATCCGCCGCTGACGCTTTGGCATTCACTGTGAAGGAGCGGATAAGAAGCCGGCGGCGGACAGGCGGCTTTCCTGCCAGTGGCACGCCTGCGCCTCC
>Ga0268284_1001378_pt1 | contig 12661 bp, 11 predicted proteins | sample saktaG_14_FD_190137 | JGI IMG/M metagenome (GOLD analysis project Ga0268284, IMG submission 190137) | Saline water microbial communities from Sakinaw Lake, British Columbia, Canada - sak_2013_06_06_40m | ecosystem: Environmental > Aquatic > Non-marine Saline and Alkaline > Saline ... | reverse complement strand
GTCTGTGTTAATGTTCACAGGGTGGCTCCTTCTTAATAGATTTGTACTTGTCCGTACCAAACTATTATAGACAGGAGTCATCAACTCTTATACTAATGACGAGGGTTAAAAGGGGGCCTTCCCCAAAAACGTCATTGCGAGCGAAGCGAAGCAATCCTGAGGCCGCAAGGCCTCACGCAGGAGGGATGGATTGCCACGGCCTTCGGCCTCGCAACATACTATATAAGTTGAGTCAATGGCTCCATTATTAATCAATATTTTTCCGTTCGTACACCAGGGGGCGGATTCCCGACAGCTTATTCGCTGGCTTCCAAATTAGCGTCTAAATACGAGGTCGCCTCATTAAGAGAACGCCTCATCATACCTCATGCGGATTTGGCCAGGAGGGCGGGAGCACCATGTTGCGAGACGGGATACTTCAAGAGTTCCCAATGACGTTGTGCGGTGTCTCACCGCCCGCCTGATGTATTTTAGCACCTCCTAAACAAGTACTTCATTTACCTGGGGTAAACAATACATGCTCCCATTTTTAACCAGAGCATATATTATGCGTAATAGCCTGTTGGCTGCTGCTCCGACCGTTTCTCTTGGTTTCAAAGGATGCATATGCAACTCCCTCTCGCGTCTAATCCGAGACCATTCTTTGAAGTCAGGATTGCTGCGCAGCAGGCCTATTGCAGCGATCCATAGACAAGAACGCAGCTTGGGTCGTCCTTTTTTACTCATATGTGTTATGCTGTGACGCTTGCCGGCAGATTCCCAAGAAGTCGGGTTTGTCCCAGCCAGCTTGATGAGTTGCCCCGCATTCCGGTATGCCTGCAAAGGTCCTGTTTCCGCCAGTATCCCTGCCGCTGCGATATGTCCCACACCTTGTATGGATAGTATGCAACGAGACTCGGGTATACTTAGCAGCAAATCTTGTAATATATTTTTGGTCTGTTCTATTTGCTCACTGAGCAACAGGAGTTGCTGCGTCATTAATCTAAGTTCGAGAGCGATCCCTCTTGCTCCTTCTTCGGCGCCTATGGATGCCTTGCCTAACAGGTAAAGCTTTTGCAAGCTCTGCATTTTAAGCGCACGTCCGGTAAATCCCTTGCGTATGCAAGCTATGAATTGAGCTTCTTGCATCCGGGCAATATCAACCGGCGCAAGACAGCAGCCAAGCACTTGCATAGCAGTCTTGCTACAAACGTTATCGAAGACCTGACAGAATTCGGGGAAAAGCTGATCAAGTAGGCTTTTCATCCGGCTCTTTAGCCGGCTTCTTTCTTTAATCAGCCGTTGGTAAGCATTATATACGGCACGAAGTTCAGCATATGTTCCCTGTGGCAGATTTGTCTGTGGTATCCCATTGCTAATCACTAATTCCGCCATTACCCTGGCATCGCGCATATCACTTTTCGCACGATTGATATCTTTGCCCTCACGTAACCTCTTGGCAGTGAAAGGATTGACCAGGCAAACCCACATACCCCTTTTATTCAGGAAATAAGCCAGATTGCGCCAATAATGGCCGCCTGCTTCCATGGCGAAGATGACTCCTTTATTGCCGGATTTGCTAATTTGGTCATCAACCCGTTTGACCGCATGTTCAAACCCGCTCTTTGAGTTATCAAACTTCAGACTGGTCAATACCTTTTCTCCTCGTGTCATCAGAACCATAGTGTGTGTTTTCTTGTGCGGATCAATTCCCGCAACCAAATAATCATCGGGGACTTGCCTGCGCTTTGAGTCTGTGTTAATGTTCACAGGGTGGCTCCTTCTTAATAGATTTGTACTTGTCCGTACCAAACTATTATAGACAGGAGTCATCAACTCTTATACTAATGACGAGGGTTAAAAGGGTCCGCAATGACGTGGGCTAAAAGGGCGGGCCCGCAATGACACATTAATTGAATGGAGGTAACGGCATGACAAAGATCTCTCCCGCCTGGCACCGGGCTATCAACGCCCGGCGCTCAAGGCGGGCCTATGACAGAAGCAAACCGATAGGTACAGAAGTCAAAAACAGGCTTCACGAGGTGTGCACCGGGTTCAGGCCTTTCGGCAGTGTGCGCGTGGAATTTATATCCGAACCCCCGGACGATGTTTTTGCCAACGCGCTGGGGTTCTACGGCAATATCAAGGGGGCGCCGGCCTTTTTGGCATTCATCGGCGACATGTCCGACCCCAACGTGCAGGAGAAAATGGGCTACAGCGGCGAGGCCGCTGTGCTCGAGGCGACTGCACTCGGCCTGGGCACCTGCTGGGTGGCACTCACTTATAACGCTAAAGCCGTCAAGTCCCTGGTAAAGCTGGGGCCAACCGAGAAATTGATCTGCGTGTCACCTGTAGGATATACCGCCGAAACGTGGTCTTTCGAAGAAATAGCGTTTGATTTTATAAGTGGCTTTGGCGCCTACCACCAGCGCAAGCCACTGCAAGGCATGGTCAGCGGCCTGGCGGAAACCGGCTGGCCGGACTGGGCTAAAGCCGCCGTTGAAGCGGCGCGCCTGGCGCCATCGGCCATGAACCGCCAACCCTGGGGCTTCGATATAGATAAGAGCGGCATCACGGTTTCTATAAAAGACCGCGGACCCGAGTTCAACGTGGCCAGGCGGCTGGACTGCGGCATCGCCATGCTGCACATCGAACTGGGCGCTTTGAGCAAAGGTGTCAAAGGCCAGTGGGAACTGCTCAAACAGCCGCAGGTAGGCAAATTTACCGTTGAATAGTATGGAACATGATAGAGACGGAGAATCCCGGGCCGCCCAATAGATCAGCCTTTCTCGTAGTTGCCTGCATAACGGCTTTCCTGACGCCTTTCATCGGCTCGTCTGTCAATATCGCGTTGCCGGCCATCGGGAAAGAATTCAATGCCGATGCTGTCCTGCTGGGCTGGGTAGCCACCTCTTACCTGCTGGCTGCCGCCGTCTTCCTGGTGCCGTTCGGACGCATCGCCGATATACACGGCATGAAACGTATCTTCATCAGCGGTTTGATTATCTATACGCTGTCCTCCTGCCTGTCGGCCGTGGCCTGGTCTGCCCCGGTACTCATAGCGTCACGCGTGATACAGGGACTGGGAGGGGCGATGATTTTCGGGACCGGCACCGCGCTGCTTGTCTCAGTTTACCCGCTGCAGGAGAGGGGCCGTGTGCTGGGCATCAACGTAGCTTTCGTTTATATCGGCCTGTCGGCCGGCCCTTTTATAGGGGGCCTGCTCACCCAGTACCTGGGCTGGCGCAGCATATTCTGGTTCAACGCCGCATTTGGCCTGCTGCCAATTATCATCACGCTCTGGCAGATACGCGGCGAGTGGGCACACTCTAAAGGTGAAAAGCTCGACCTGGCCGGATCAATTATATACGGACTGGGGCTGGTGGCCACGATCTTCGGGTTCGCCGCCCTGCCTGATTGGAGCGGCTTTGCCGCGCTGGCAGCGGGCGCCGCCATTATCTACCTTTTCGTGCGGGTGGAACTGAGGACGGAACAACCGGTGCTCAACGTGCGGCTATTCGCGGATAACCGCGTCTTCGCTTTCTCCAACCTGGCTGCCTTCATTAACTACGCTGCCACCTTCGGCGTTAGCTTCCTGCTCAGCCTGTATTTACAGTATATCCACGGGTTGCAGCCTCAATCGGCCGGACTGGTGCTGGTGGCCATGCCGGCCGTCCAGGCTGCCTTCTCGCCGCTGGCGGGGCGACTTTCCGACCGTTTCGAGCCGCAGGCTATAGCGTCGGCAGGCATGGCAGTCACCACGTTAGGCCTGTTGTTACTGGTGTTTATCGACAGCGCAACCCCCTTATGGTACATAGTGATGGGACTTGTCCTGCTGGGATTCGGTTTTGCGCTGTTTTCCTCGCCCAATGCCAATGCCGTGATGAGTTCGGTCGATAAAAAAGCCCTGACGGTGGCCTCGGCCACGATGGGCACCATGCGGCTCACCGGGCAGATGTTCAGCATGGGCATCGCCATGCTCATCATCTCGCTGGCCATGGGCCGGGTGCGCATCACGCCGGAGTTCTACGCGCAGTTCCTGCTCAGCCTTCGCTGGGCGTTCATAATCTTTACACTTCTGTGTTTTGGTGGTATATTCGCTTCATTAGCGCGGGGCAGGTCCCGCAACAATGGGGGCAGTTAAGAACAGCATGACAGGTTCACCGATAAGCATTATCCACTACGACGAGGACCACTTTGAGGAAAAGGGTGACGTGCCGGCCGCTGAATGTGAGCCTTACGCCTCCAGCCACGGCGTCACCTGGATCAACGTAGACAGCCTGACCGATACCGGCGTCCTGAAATCCATCAGCGAATATTTCGACCTGCATGAACTAACACTCGAGGACATACCCAACACCACACACCGCGTCAAGTACGAGGACTTCGGCAGCTACGTCCTTATCATATTGAAAATGCTCTCCTATTCCATCCCGGAGAGGAGCATAGATACTGAACAGTTAAGCCTGGTGCTGGGACCCAACTTCGTGCTCACCTTCCAGGAAAGGCCGGGGGATTTTTTCGACGGGTTGCGGGAGGAGATAAGGAAGGGCGACCCCATTATGCACCGGATGGGCAGCGACTACCTGGCCTGCCGCATCATCGATATCACGGTGGACAATTACTTCAACGTGGTAGAGGAATTCGGCGAGCAGATAGAGGCTGCCGAGGAAAGCCTGCTGGCCAGCCCGGACAAAACTGCGCTGCAGGATGTGCACTTAATCAAGAAGGAGATGATGCACCTGCGCCGGCACGTCTGGCCGGTACGCGAGATAATCAGTGAAATCAATAAGCGCGACTCCACGCTTATCAAGGCCGAGACCTCGGCCTATTTCCGCGACGTTTACGACCGCATCTTCGAGATTATGGACCTCATTGAGACCACGCGGGAAATGGTATCGGGACTGCTGGATATCTACCTCTCCAGCATGAGCAACCGCACCAATGAAATAATGAAGGTCCTGACGCTGGTGGCCACTATCTTCATACCGCTGACGTTCATAGTCGGCCTTTACGGCATGAATTTCAAGTACATGCCGGAACTCAACAGCGAGTGGGGCTACCCGGCCATCCTCATCCTCATGCTGGCGGTTGCCCTGGGCATGCTGGTGTATTTCCGCAAGAAAAAGTGGATTTAGCGCGCCCTATTCGAAGCTGACTACCTGGCCCCCATCCTTTTTCACACGCCCGAAGGGCAGGAACATAGCGGGGACAATGCCGAGCATCACTACCACAGCGCTTATCACGTAATCCATCTGGAAGGCTGTCACGCTGGCCCGCAAGTTAATATACTGAAAGAGCAGGTTCACCGCCCCCTGCTGCGCGGCCTGCAGTGACATGCCCGCCTGCATCAGGTAAACCTGCAGCGATGAGAGCATCTGCAGCGCCACGACCGAATCAGGCGTGACGGTCTGCACCATCATCGAGAGGTTGGCCTTCTGGAAGCCGTCCAGCAGGGTGGCAAAGACGGCGATGCCCAGCGAAGCGAAGACGGTGCGCGCCACATTCAGCAGGGCCGAGGCCTGGGCCGTCATCTTCTGAGTCACCGAGGAGAGCGCATAGGTCATCACAGGCATCATGGCGAAGCCCACCCCGACCCCCCGGATAAAGAGTATCCAGCCCAACAATTCATCGGGCGTGGTAACGTCCAGCACCTGTAGCCAGAGCGAGGTTATCCCGGTGATAACCAATCCCATGACGGTGGGGACGCGCGGTCCGATGTGGTCGTAGAGCCGCCCGGCCAGGGGCATAGCTATCATGGCGCCCAGGACATTGGGCAGCATCATCATACCGCTGGCCATGGCGGACATGCCGCGGATATTCTGCAGGAAGAGCGGCAAAAGGAAGACCAGCGAGAACAGCCCGATGGTGGTGACAAAGGTCAGGCCGACGCCCATTGCGAAACCCTTGTTCTTAAACATATGCAAATCCAATAAAGGATTCTTCACCCTCAGTTCAACCAGCATCCACGCCAGGATGCAGGTGCAGCCCACCACCAGCAGCGTAATGATGCGCCAGTCGTCCCAATTCCAGGTCGGGGCGTAGGAGAAAGCATACAGTACGGCGCTGAACCCCACGGCGGCCAGGAAAAAGCCCTTATAATCGAACCCTATCTTTGAAGTGGCAGTCTCATCTATCCAGGCGATGCCCATAGCGATAGCTATCAGCACTACCGGCACGTTGATATAGAAGACCATGCGCCAGTTCCAGTAGTCCACGATATAGCCGCCCAGGGTGGGACCGATGGCCGGGGCCAGCATCATAGGTATGCCGAATATGCCCATGGCCGTGCCGCGGTCCTCGGGCGGCACCGTTGTGTAAAGGAAGGTCATAGCCAGCGGGTTGAGCAGTCCCCCGGCAAGGCCCTGCAGCACACGGAAGGCGATGAGCGAGCCGGTATCCCAGGCAATGCCGCATAAGAGGGAACCGGCCAGGAACCCTATCTGGCTATAGATATAAACCTTCTTAATGCCATATCGCTGGGCCAGGAAGGCGGCGGCCGGTGTGGAGATGGCCGTGGCCATGAGGTAAGCCGAGACCACGAGCTGCGCGCGGTCGGTGGTCTCGTTGAAGACCGCCATGATATGCGGCAGCGCTACGTTCATGATGGTCTGGTCCAGGATCACCATGAAGGTGCCTATGATGGCCACCGCCAGTACGCGTGATTCGCTCGTCTTGGGCATTTGTATCTGCCAAATTAATGGACGGCTATCTTGACCTCGACCGAGGTGCCGGGGATGAGGACATGGTTGCCCGGGTTTTCCACGCTAATCTTGACCGGCACCACCTGGGCCACCTTGATAAAGTTGCCCGTGGTGTTATTCTGCGGCATAAGCGAGAAGGTCGCAGCGGTGGCGGCGCCAATGCCGTCCACCCTGCCTTTGAGACTGATGCCGCCCAGGCTGTCGACTTTTATCTCAACCTGCTGTCCCGGCTGTATACGGTGCAGGTTGGCTTCGGAGACATTGGCCATGACCCAGGTATTGGAGGCGTCGTAGAGCGTGACAATGGACGCGCCGGGCGAAACCACCTGGCCGGGATACGACCAGACGGCTGCCACGTAGCCGCTCACCGGGGCGTCCAGGCTAGCGCGCCCCAGCGGTATCTCTTTGAGTCCCTGCCTGTCCGCCGGACTGTCCGGCCGCGGCGCCCCCATGGCGGCAATTCTCTGGCCTTTCTCCACATAGCTGCCCAGGTCAACATCCAGGCTGATTATCTGGCTGGATGAGAGCGCCGCCACGGAGATGAGGGGCGCGCTGATGCGCGCGTTGTCGGTGCTGACGAACATGTAGCCCTGGTAGCCCAGGAAGCCCAGGGTGGCCAGGCCGCCCAGGGCAACCGCCAGCACAACGATGAATATAACCTTGCCCCGCGTGGTGGAAAGTCCGGATTTTATGCTTTCAGATAAGTTAGCAGCCATAGATATTGCCTCCGCTTATATTTAGAAGGGGCGTATGTATATACACCATAGCTTATTTACGCAACGCTTTGGCCGGGGCGGCAGCCTTCTCCAGCACCACCGTTTCGCCTTCGGCCAGGCCTGCTTTAATCTCGCTGAAGCTCCTGTTCTGCAGGCCTATTACCACCGGGCGCTGCTCAATCAGGCCGGTTTGCTGATCCTTGAGCACGCGCACCGTGTAATTTCCGTTAGTGCCGGTTATAGCCGTATTGGGCGCCAGCACCACACTGCTGCGGGTATCCACCAATATCTCCGCAACTGCGGTCTGGCCCCCGGCCAGGAAGGCGGTCTCCGCGGGTTCCAGCGCTATCTCTATCTTATAAGTCGGCAGGGTGGCCTGCAACGAGCCGTAATACTGTATGCTATTGGACTGTGTGGGACCGTAGGGTGATATGAAGGCCACCCGTCCGCCGAAGCGCTGGCCGGGGAAGGCATCTACCAGCAGCACGGGCTTCAAATCGGCCAGCGGGCGGCCTGCGATCCTGGCGATATCTATTTCATCGATTAAGCCGCTCCAGCGCACGGAATTGACGTTGGCCAATTGGATGACATAGGAATCGATGGGCGCGCCGGTCACCGCATAGCGCTGGCTTATCATGTCGCCGGCCTTCAGGTTGATATCGGTGACCCTGCCGTCGAAAGGCGCCAGCAACTCTGTCCTGAGCAGGGCCTGCTTGGCCCGCTGCAGGTTGATAATGGCGGTCTGCACATTGATGTTATAGTCGCGCAACGTCTTGAGATTGAGGCCGGCGCGGTAGGTGGAGATATTTTCGTCCAGCACCTTCTCGCTCAGTTCCATCTCGTGCCTGATAAGGGAGAGTGTCTCGGCGTATTTTACCGGGTCCGGCTCCTTCTGCTGCGAGATGTTATCCAGCAGCGACAGTGAAGCCAGTATCTCATTCACCACGGTGTAGGCCGTGCAGGTATCAGGGTAGAGCATATTCTGTGGCAGGTGGTTCAGCCGCTTGACCACGCTATGGGTATCTCCCATCCCGGAAATCACCGACTGTACCAGTTCCAACGCCCCTGTGTAGTCGCCCGCCCTGATAAGCGCCTGCAGGGCGGCCAGGTTGTCAATTTCCGCCGACAGCCTGGCGATGGCCAGATCCAGGTCATAGTCGGTGTACCCGGCCTGGGTCACGTCCAGCAGGTCCGGCCTGATGCGGCGGTAATCGGGGTCGCTGTAGAATTTCCTCGCGCCCTCCAGGTCATATTTGGCCAGGGAGAGTTGCGCGGCGGCATACTCGTAGCCGGCCGACTGCAGCGATACCCTGGCCTGCTCCATCTCTTTTTGGGCGAATTCGAAGCGCAGCAGGGCCACGGCGTCGCAGTAGAAACCGGGCGAGCGGTTGACCCCGCAGCAAACGGTCTGCACCACGTTATTCATAGCCAGTTCCAGCGCGTACTGCGCCGCCTCAACCGCCAGCACCTGCGTGGTGTCGTCCAATTTGGCCAGCAGTGTGCCGGCCTTCACCATTTGCCCTTTCTCAACGTAAACCCCCCTGATGCGGGCGCTGAAAGGCGGGGTAAACATGGTGGTATCGAAATAAAGGTTAACCGCGGCCGGCATCTCGATGGCGCCGTCAGCGCTGACTTTGACCTCGAGGCCACCCTTCTGAACGCGGGCCACTGATAGTTGCCCGGGAGGCGGCGCCCCATTGCAGCCGCTGATGATGACGGCTAAAGCTATGATCGTTACAGTCAACCCGTGAATTATGCTTTTATTCATACCGGTTTTACTCCTGACAGGTGATATTGTGCATGGCATTATTATCAGCCCTGGTCCATTTTAGATATGATCCGCTTAAAGGTATCCAGCGCCAGGTAAAGGCTCTCAATTTCATCGTTGCTAAGGCCGGACAGGTTCCCCTTTATGCTCTTTCTGATAAGTTGCAGGCGGGCCGCCACAAATTTCCGTCCCCTTGTTGTGAGCGCTATGTGGATGACCCGCCGGTCCCGGTCGTCATGCCGCCTTTCCACGTAACCCTGCCCGGTCAATTTATCGACGAGCGAAGTCACATTCGGCTTGGATATGCCCATCCTGACACCAATCTCTGAAGACTGCAACATCCCGTTGTGCGCACCGTGAGCAAGCATCAGCAGCATGCGCGTCTGCATGTTGAAGGGATTAGTCCTGGTGTGTGTATGCGCCAACCTGAGAATATTGCGGTAAAACAGGGGGAAGAAAAGCAGGATATTTTCAGTAATGCCGTCCAGCCTATCTTCCTTGCGGCCGGAAAATATAGTTACATTATGTGAACCGTTCATAACATATAATTGTTATATTTATATAACTTTATTTATCCTCGTGTCAAGTTTGAAGCGGCGCCATCATGCTGATATACTATGCGGCGTTGTGAAATACGAAACGGTCATCGGCCTGGAGGTACATTCGCATCTGCTGACAGTGAGCAAGATGTATTGTTCCTGCAGCGCCGATTATGCCGGCACGCCGCCCAACACACATGCCTGCCCGGTGTGCATGGGTTTGCCGGGTGTGCTGCCCACCATCAACCGGCGGGCGGTGGAATTTACGGTCATGACCGCCCTGGCGCTTAACTGCTCCATTCCGGAGCGTGCCAAGTTCGACCGCAAAAACTACCCCTACCCTGACCTGATGAAAGGTTACCAGATATCGCAGTTCGACAGGCCGATGAGTGAGAAAGGCTACCTTGTTATCGACATTGAGGGGAGAAAAAAGAAGGTCGGCATCACGCGGGTCCACCTCGAAGAAGACGTAGCCAAGCTGCAGCACCGCACCACGCCTGAGGGCGAGAGCTACAGTTTAGTGGACATCAACCGCGCCGGGATGCCGCTGATGGAGATAGTCAGCGAACCGGACATGAACTCGCCTGAGGAAGCCCGCCTTTACCTGGTCAAGCTGAGGGCCATCCTGCAATACCTGGGGGTTTCGAGCGGCAACATGGAGGAAGGCAGCTTCCGTTGCGATGCCAATATCAGCATCCGCCCGGAGGGCGTCAAAGAACTGATGGGCAAAGTGGAAGTCAAGAACATGAACAGCTTCCGCGCGGTTTACCGCGCGCTTGAATTCGAGGAGAAGAGGCAACGCGAGGTGATGGATGCCGGCGGTAAGATCGCCCAGGAAACGCGCGGCTGGGTGGACGACAAGGGCATCACGGTCAGCCAGCGGAGCAAGGAATATGCCCACGATTACCGCTACTTCCCCGAACCAGACCTGCCCCCGCTGACATTCAGCAGGGAGACCGTTGAGAAAATGAGAAATGGCCTGCCTGAATTGCCCGAAGCTAAATTCGACAGGTTTGTCTCCGGCTACAGCCTTCCACCCTACGACGCCGGGTTGCTCACCGATTCCAGGCCGCTGGCAGATTATTTTGAAGAGTGCGTGGGACTGGCAGTCAAGTCCGGCGGGGAACAGGATATCCCCAAAAAAGCCAGGGCGGTCAGCAACTGGATGCTGGGGGATTTTATGCGGTTATTGAATTCGAGCAACAGCAGAATAGAAGCAAGCAGCATCAAACCGGGGCACCTGGCGGAGATGCTTGACCTGGTTGAGAATGGGACTTTGAGCGGCCCGCTGGCCAAGACAGTATTCGAAGAGATGTTCTCCAGCGGCAAAACGGCAGCGGCTGTTGTGGCCGAGCGGGGACTGGTACAAATCAGCGACAGCGGAGAACTTGCTATAATAGTAGACAAAGTTATTGCTGATAACGATAAGGCAATTGCCGATTACCGGGCCGGTAAAGAAACGTCGATTACCTTTCTCATCGGGCAGGCCATGAAGGCCTCCCGGGGAAAGGCCAATCCGGCGGTAGTCAGGAAGATAATCGTTGATAAACTCGGAGGAAATTAATATGCCCTTATATCTGACCATAGCACAGATAGTATTAGCGGTAGCCCTGATAGGAGTGCTGGCCCTGCAGGTGAAAGGCGGCGGACTGGGAGGTATATTCGGCCAGGCCGACGGGGTTTACAGGACAAGGAGGGGCGTGGAGAAGACACTCTTCCAGGTTACCATCGTGCTGGCGGTCCTGTTCATTATACTGTCCATTGTCATTGTACGTGTCAGCTCAGCTTAGAAGCGGGGGCGGTAATGTCGCGGGTCATCACGCTGACAACCGATTTCGGCGCCAGTGACGGTTACGTAGCAGTAATGAAAGGGGTTATGCTGGGCATCAATCCCCAGTCCACTATAGTTGATATCTCACATGCCATAGAGCCTCAGTCCGTACGCCAGGCTTCTTTTATCCTGCATACGTCCTGGCGTTATTTCCCTGATGGGACGATACACATGGCGGTCATCGATCCCGGGGTGGGCAGCCACCGCAGGGCGGTCATCCTTAAGACCCCTTCGGCCTGCTTTGTAGCCCCGGACAATGGGACGCTGAGCTATATACTCTACGAACTGGCAGGCCTGCCGGGCTCGCACAACTCCCCGGGTCCCCACCAGGCCGCGCTGCACACTATCCCCGCGGGCTGCGAGGCAATTTCCATCACCAGGCAGGAATACTGGAGGCACCCGGTCAGCCCCACTTTTCACGGGCGGGACATTTTCGCGCCGGTGGCCGCCCACCTTTCCCTCGATATACCCATCAGCGAGTTCGGGGAAAAGATCGACAGCCTTTGTGCATTCCCTATTCCCGTACCATTCAAAGACGCCCTGGGCCGTATGGTAGGGCATATTATCCACATCGACAGGTTCGGCAACCTCATCACCAACCTGCGCAGCCGCGACATACCGGCGGGAGGCGCCGCCGTGGAGATAAGCAACCAGCGTATCGACAGTACCAGCAGCTACTATAAACAGGGCAACGGCTTGATGGCCATCATCGGCAGCAACGATTACCTGGAGCTGTCAATCAGGGACGGCAGCGCCGCGGCGGTACTGGGCGCGCGCATTGGAGACCCATTGAAAATCTTTAATCCTGCTTTGCGTTAACTTCAGCGTGAAAGTTTCCAGGCCGTGCCTTTGGCTGTATCCTCGATAGCAACCCCCATAGAGGCCAACTGCGCGCGCACCCCGTCAGCCAGCTTCCATTCTTTGGCCTGCCGGTATTCATTTCGTTTGGCAATCAAATCCTCTATCTTTGCGGCTTCTTCATCAGACAGTTTTACACTGTCCCTGAGAGTAAAGCCGATGACAGCGGCCAACTCTTTCAGAGTATCCCTGGCCCTGCCGGTATCCATACCTTTCTCGTGGCCGCGGTTGATCTCGCGCACCAGGTCGAACATAGCCGCCACCGC